>FMSI01013846.1_pt1 | contig 13255 bp, 9 predicted proteins | sample 1504471 | NCBI WGS metagenome assembly FMSI01 (sample SAMEA4475357, study PRJEB15587) | soil metagenome | biome: Soil; feature: Field | place: India | collected 2015-03-11 | depth 0 m
CAAGGCGGAATTCCTAGATCGCTTCTAAGAGTACGGACAGCGATATCGGAGTTGCTTCTTCAAATAGCATTATAGGAACTTTGTCTCCCAATCCTACCTTTGGCAACAAACTAAAAACTGCTGTGCGCTCGTTTGTAGCGTTCGTTATATCCCGAAATCCCAGCAGCCAGGGGTGTTTCCAGTCGCTCAGACGCTCGTGTACCTGCTCGGCGGGAACCCAGTACCATGGCTGAACCAGGAAGGCGGGGTCGGCGTGCTGGGCGTCGGTGGGGGTGGGCAGCTGCGTGCTGGAGCGGCTCTGTACGCCTTCGTAGGTTCCGTAGCGGTGGTCGCAGAGCCAGATCATCTTCGCCTCGTAGAGGGGCAGCCACACCTCCGCGCCCTTCACGAAGCGGTTGCCCACCCGCCTGAAGCCCTGCGCTTCCAGCTCCGACGCCGTGCGAAAGAGGTGGGAGTCGGTATTCATCATGAACATTAGCTTGAACTGTACGCGCCATGGGTTTTGATTAGCTTGCTCATTTATCAATACAGGTACACGCGCGTAGATGGCTTTCGTGAGTTCGGCGTCCTGTCGGGTGCGGAAGATGGGCAGCGTGCGCGTGTTGGGGTTCAGCAGGGCAATCTCGTCGGGGGTGAGGGTGAGGATTTTGCGCGGGTCGCGCAGCTCTTCGGGGCGGTGGCAGAAGAAGGCGAAACTGGCGCGGCGATTGGCAGGCGCGCCCGAATCCCTACGCTCCAGCGTGAGCAGGCAGAACTTCATCAGGTTAGTCACGGCAGGGAACAGCTTCGCGCGGTTGTCAAAATCGTACAGGCTGACCAGCTCCCCGCGCGCCACAAGGTCGGCGAAAAAGTGTTGATTAAATGCATCGGTAGCAATGCCTGTGGGCACAACAACACCAACATAGCCTCTCTCCCGAACAATCTGACGCGCTAATTCCGTGAAAAGCGGGGCGGAATTCAACCTGCCGAAAGAAGTGAGGGGGAATCGTCCAGAGCCATGAACAAATCGCTTTAGCGAGTCGTTCGCATGTTGCGCCTTGCGATAGGACTCGTACAGATCGGGATCTGTCTGTGCTAACTGTTCAATCATCTTCTTGCGCTTTGCCATGTTGGGCGCTTCGGCAATGTCAGGGCGACTGGCGGCGAAAAATTCCCTGTCATCAAACTGTATCTGTTCCCACGGCGGGTTGCCCAGCACGACATCAAAACCGCCCGCGAGGAAGACTTCGGGGAATTCCAGAAACCAGTGGAAGAATCGGTGCTGGTGGGCGAGCGTTGCGGCGCGGGCGCGCATGGTGGGGTTCAGCCCGCTGGGGTTCTCGAGGGCTTGATACACATCGCCTGTGGTGGGCGTGCTGGCGTCGATGCGCTCCCAGAAGAAGGCGCTCACCCACAGGTCGCACGCCGTGCGCAGAGGCTCCATCTGGTGTTGCAGGCGCTGATAGAGCTGGTGTTTCTGGCGCACCTGTTCGGGGGTATCGTCGGGTTCGCGGCTGAGGGTTTCCATCAGGATTGCGCTGTGGTGAAGCTCCTCGTGGGTGGGGTTGCCGAGGAGTCGTTGTCCTGCGCGTTCGAGTTCGTTGCGTTTTTTAAGTTCGCGCAGGCTGGGTGGGCGTTCGGGGCGGTCGTAGGCGTCGCTGGGGATGCCCTGCAGCAGGCTCTGCAGGTCGCGCACGCCCACCAGCGAGTCGCCGCAGCGGATGTGGTGGTCTAAAAACGAGAGGGGCTTGCCCGCGTTGTGCCCTTCGATCCAGAGGGCGAGTTTGCACAGTTCGACGGCGAGGGGGTTTTTGTCCACGCCGTAGAGGCAGTGGGCGATGACTTCGCGCAGGGCGTGGCGCAGGTGTTCGGGCGAGGGGTTCTCGTGGCGGATTCGGGCGAGTTCGCGGGCGAGCTGGCGCGCGGCTGCCAGCAGGAAGTGCCCGCTGCCGCAGGCGGGGTCTAACACGCGGATTTCGAGGAGCGCCCGCTCTTTCGCTTCGGGCGTGGTTTTGTCGGCGAGCCGCTGCTGAATCACGGGCAGCAGCGCCTGCTCCACCAGTTCGGCGACCAGTTCGGGCGGGGTGTAGTAGGAGCCTGTGGTTTTGCGCTCGCTGCCCTGCAGGAATTCAAAGCGGGGCTGATGGGGGTTGCTTGTGTCGAGGACGGGGTGCAGTTCCAGCAGGCTTTCGTAGACCGAGCCGAGCTCTTCCACATCGAGCGCGGCGTAGTTCACGGCGCGGGTGGCGCGGGTTTCGGGGTCATGATAGTAAAACAGCGCTTTGAGGGCGTCCAGCAGGTCGCGGTTGGCGAGCCGCCAGTTTTCCAGTTCCATTGGGGCGAACAGTTCGCCGTTGAGCGGGTCTAACTGCAGGCGTTGCCCCATGTTGGGGTTGCGCAGGCATTCCCACAGCACGCGCAGGCTGTACCAGAGGTCTTCGTGGGTGTCGTCGTGGTAGTAGCGCTGGGTGAGGGGGCGCAGGCGGCTGATGCTGTAGTGGTTCCGATAGCGCTCGGAGGGGCTGATCAGCCCGCGCTCTTCGCCCACCAGCAGGAACAGGATGCGGTAGATGAGTCGCAGCAGGTGCTGATACAGGGTATGGGCGTCGGGGAGTTCGCCCTTTGCGCAGGGCGGGTTGTGGGGGTGCTGAAGGAGGGCGTTCGCGAGGCGGACAATCGCGTTCTCGACGCTTTCACGCAAGCGCTCGCGGATGCGCCCGCCCGGCTCCTCGCTCAGGCGGTAATATTGCTCCAGCAGGCAGTGGTGGGCGTCGGCGTAGCCGCTGGGCAGGCGACTGCGATGGAGCAAGCGATAAAGTAGCACGAACGCCTCGAACTGCTGCCCCTCGAAGATGGCGTCCAGGTCAAACTCAATATAGGAGAGTTTGCGCAGGTAGGTGCTGTCGCGGAGCAGGCGGAGGGTGGCGCCGTTGGTCACGATGCCCCACAGGTGTTCGGTGCGGTTCAGGAACTCTTGCAGGAGGGCGTGGGGGGCGCGTCGGGGCGTGGCGTGGGGGTCTACCCGATCCAGCGACTGGCGTCTACCCACGATATGCACGGGCGGCGCGTCGGGCGCGGCGTCCGCACGGTGCGAAATGCGATAGCGGGTCTGCTCCACCAGATACGATTCGGGATTGAACTCAGGGCGGTACTCCAGCAGGGTCAGTAGTGGGAGGACCCACCGCTGGCGGGTGAGGGTGGTATCGCTCTCGGTTTCAGGCATGCGCTCGTGTTCCTGCCGAAACCGCTGATAGAGGGCGCGCGCGTCTTCGTAGAGCGCGGCAATCAGGTTGAGCAGCTCGTTTTCGTTTTTGCAGTTGAAGTCGCTTGGCTTTTGCCCGGGCAGGTCGCCCTGCTGGAGCCGTTCGAGGATGTCCGCGCTGAACAGTCCGCCTTCGATTCGGATGACCTGGGTCGTTTTCATGGGTGCGCCTCCGTGTGGGGGATGAGCGTCAGAATCCCGATCAGGTCGGGCGGGTTCTGGGGTTCCAGCTGAAGGGCGTGGTGGCTTTGCAGGAGCGTCTGGCGCAGGCGGCGGTGGCTTTCTTGCAGGGTGTGCAGGCGTTGCTGGAGGTGGGCGTGGTAGTGGGTGTGCAGGGCGCCGTCGTGCCAGCGTTCGAGCGCGCGCTGGAGCCAGCGAGTTTTGGCGTCGGGGGGCAGGTTTGCGCTGGGGGTCGCTTTTTCGAACAGCTCGAGCGCCGCCTCGTGTCCCATCGCCTCCGAGGGGTTCTCGAGGGCGAGGGCGAGCAGGCGGCACTCTTCAGCGAGCTGAGGCACGCGGTTCGGCTGGTGGAGCAGGTAGCGCTGGCGGAGCAGATAGAGGGCAAGCGGGCGCGAAACCTCGCGAGTGGCAATCGCACCACATCGGTTGACAAGCGCATTGGAACCCCCCGCCATGCTCAGCTCAAACAGATAGTGGGCGAGCGTTTGCACCAGCGGATGGTTGCGCCCCAGGTAGACGGCGCCTTCGGGCGTGGGCGAAACGAAGCTGAAGTACCAGCGCTTCTGTCCGCGCGGCAAGTGGGGGAGCGCGTTGCGGATGGCGGCGGGCAGGTTCGGCGTGTTCTCCACCAGGTGCGCCTCCAGAATCCAGCGGTTCGGCACGCGCGGGTCGGGCTTGAGGGGGATGCCCAGCCGCTGGAGCGTTTCGGTGACGAAGCGTTGCACGAGGTTCGGGTCGCCCAGCACCTGGTCTACGGCGTCCAGTTCGCTCTGAATTTCGGCGGGTTTGAGGGCGCGCTGGGCGAAGCGGGTCCGGTTGGTGCGTTCGCGCTCGGCATCGCGTTGCATTCGCAGGGTGAGTTGCTGGAGGGCAGGTGTATCGAGTTCGAGGGTCAGCTGCGGGCTGGGGCGCCGCGAGAGGAACATCGCGTTCACCAGCGCTTCAATCAGGCTCTCGCTCTCTTCGGGCACGGGCACATAGGTGCCCAGCGTTTTGCGAATCTCGTGCGCCTTTTCCAGCAGCACGCGAATCACCACGCCGTCCACCGGGTTGTCGGGGCTGTAGTAGCGGTAGGTGCGCACGGTGGGCGACCGCTGTCCGAAACGGTCCACGCGCCCCTCGCGCTGTTCGAGCTTGTTGGGGTTCCACGGGAGGTCGTAGTGGATGACGGCGTTGAATTTGTCCTGCAGATTGATGCCTTCGGCGAGGCAGTCGGTGGCGACCAGCACGCGGGGGGCGTCAGCGCTGAGGGCGTCCACCTGCATGCGGCGTTCTTCGTCGCTCTGGCGCCCCGTGAGGCACACGATTTGCAGGTCGGGGAATTCCTCGGTCAGCGCCTCGCGCAAACAGCGGGCGACATACTCGGCAGTCGCGATGAACCGACACCAGACGATGGGCATGAAGTTTTCGCGCAGCAGGTCTCGCACGAGCTGGATACAGCCTGCCACTTTGTTGTCGGCGCGTTGCTCCAGAATCTGGCGTGCGATTCTGGCGATGTCGCGCAGGCGGTTCTGCTCGGTGTGGGAGAGCGTTGCCATTTCGAGGGCGATGCTGGGCGCCTCATCTTCGGGCAGGCGGAGGCTGGGGTCTTCCACATAGTCGCGCGTGAGCGTGTCGGAGTCTTCGGTGTCCCACAGGCTCTGGAGGGCGTTGCGTCGGTTCTGGATGGCTTGCAGGGCGGCTTCGGGGCTGGACATCACGCTGCGGAGCAGGGCGAGCGCCGCCCAGTAGCGCGCCCGCTGGGCACTCTCTTTGGGGAGCCGCCCGCTTTCTGGCAGGATTTGCAGACAGTAATCGTAGGTCTCGGCGAACAGCTTGCGGGCGAGCGGTGAGAGGGTATAGGTCGCGTCGCTCACTTCACGCTTTGGAAAGCAGGCGTGGGCACCCCACTCTTTTTCGATATCGCCGCGCGTGCGCAACACGAAGTGTCGCGCGAGCTGGTCGCGTTGCGCCTCCGTGAGGTTGCTGAACTCCCAGTGTTCAAACTGCGGATTCAGCAGCGCCAGCAGTTTCTGGAACGCATCGGCGATGCCGCTGTGGGGGGTGGCGGTCAGCAGAATCAGGTGGCGCTGGGGGTTCTGCGCCAGCGTGCGTACCAGCTCGTAGCGCTGCTGCGCGGGCGTGCTGGCGGGAATCGCGTTATGCGCCTCGTCCACAATCACCAGCTCGGGACACATCTGCAAGAACAGGTAGCGGTGGCGTTCGGATTTCACCCAGTCGATGCTGATGACCAGCACGCGGTAGTGCTGATAAAGGTGGACGCCCTCGGGTTTGGCGCGTTCGAGTTGGGCGAGCGTGCTGGAGTTGACCACCACAGCGGGCAGGTTGAACTTTTCGGACAGCTCGCGCTGCCATTGCTCACACAGGTAGGGCGGGCATAGCACGGCGAGCCGTTCAATTTCGCCGCGGTCCCACATCTCACGGGCAATCAGCCCTGCCTCAATCGTTTTGCCGACGCCCACATCGTCGGCAATCAGCAGGCGGACGGGGTTCTGGCGGAGTGCCATCAGCAGCGGCACGAGCTGATACAGATGGGGACGGATGGAGAGGCGTCCCATCGAGCGCAGGGGCGCCGCGCCCTCGCGCAACAGCAACCGCGCCGCATGCCACAGCAGCCGCACGCTCTCGGAATCGCTCACCTGCTTCGGCTCTGGCAGGGGGAAAACCGAAGGCTCCACCCGCTCAAAGGGTAGCGTGTAGCCAATCAGCTGGCTCAGCGGCTTGTCGACCTCAACGGGGTCTTCGCCCATGCCTGTGAGCGGGCGCAGGCGATAGGTTTCTGAATCGTTGCTGGGCAGCAACACCCATTCGCGCCCACGAAACCGCACAATCCCGCCAATCGGTAGGTTCGCTGATGCCATTGTCTCCCTCAATCACAACGCATATCCCCACGAATTTCACGGGGTTCCCCTGAAATTGTCGGCATTATCCGTTCGCCTCTGGAGCAAGGGTTCCTGCGAGCGGGGCTGGGGTATAATTGCGTTCGCATGCGTCGCACCCAGAAACTCGCGCTACCGCCTGTTCGGCTCACGCATCTGGCTCGTCTCACCACTCCGCTCGGCATCTGGCAACACACGCGCTACGCCGAGCCGTGGGTGGAACACGGCTTCTCAATAGACGACCAGGCACGCGGGCTGATTGTCGGCGTGTGGCTCTATCAGCTGCTCCCCAAGCAGCCTGACTGGCTCATTTGCGACGACCCCACCTTCCCTGAGCAGCTGATTGAGATTTGTTTGCGCTATATCGAGCAAGCCCAGTTGCCCAGTGGGCGCTTCCACAACTTTCGCGACGCCGAGGGGCGCTGGATTGATGAGGTGGGCAGCGACGACTCGTTCGGGCGCACGGTGTGGGCGCTCCAGACCCTGCGCAAAGCGCTCCCCCAGACCGAATGGGCATCCCGCGCCCAGAAACTGCTGGAACTCGCCCTGCCCCACGCGCTCACCATCCAGCCCACGCGCTCTATTGCCTTCCTGCTGATGGAGGAAGAAGACCCGCACCGCCTGCACGCGCTGGGACGCATCCTTGCCGAACGCTATCAGCACACTCGCGAACCCGACTGGCGCTGGTTCGAGCCGTTTTTGACCTACGACAACCCCCGCATCCCGCAGGCGCTGTTGCTGGCAGGATTGCGCCTGCAAAACCCGCAGTGGATTCGAATCGCCCGTGAGGCGTTCGAGTTCCTCGCCGAGACCACCTTCTCCGAGGTGGGCTACTTTAACCCCATCGGCAGCGACGGCTGGTACTTCCGCGGCAGGATTCGAGCGATGTTTGACCAGCAGCCCATCTGTGCGGGCGCCACCGTGGAGGCGTTTTTAGATGCGTGGCAGGGCTTTGAGCGCTACAAGCCGTTCCTGCGCTACGCCCAGCGCGCCCTGATGTGGTATCACGGCGATAATATCCACCAGATTGCGCTCTATGACCCCGAAACAGGCGTGGTCTACGACGGCTTGACCCCTGTGGGGGTGAACCTCAACCGCGGCGCGGAATCGGTCATCAGCTATCTGATGGCGCGCATCCGCTGGGAGGTCTACACCCGCTTCTGAAGCTCACGGAGCTTTTTCTGCAGGTTCGCTATCCGCGCCTTCTGCCACAGGAGATACCCTGAGATTCCAACCCACACGATACCGATCACCACTGCCAGAACGCTCTGCCAGTTCACGAATTTGCTCCTCCAGCGCAAACACCTGCAGTCGCAGGCGGTACATCCCAAACGCCATCAGCGCATACACCAGCACACCGAAGTAAAACGCCGTGCGATAATGAAAGTCCAGCGCCCCCTTCTGCGCCACCACATTGCTGGGGTGGAGCGACATCTCGGCAATCGCAGGGATGCGCGGGATGATGAAAATCAACAGGGGCACGGTCAGCGCCGCGAACACGGTGTAGCCCGCGCTCCGCAGCGCGCGCTGCGACTCATCTTCAATCGAAGCCCGCAAGGCAAAATAGGCGGCGTAAATCAGCAGCTGAATCACAATCGTGGTCTGACGGGGGTCCCAGTGCCACGCCTTGCCCCACTGCTGCTGGGCGAACACCATGCCCGTCACGGTGGTGAGAACGCCGAACAGCAAACCAACCTCGTTGCAGGCACAGGAGCGGGCATCGTCCAGCGGGTCGCGCCGTCGCAGGTAGCGCCACCCGAAGAAGCCCCCCAGCAGAAAGCAGCCGACCGAAATAAACGCCGCAGGCACATGGAACACGATGATGCGGGCGGTTTCGGGTTCTTTGAACGCCTGCGCGGGAGGAACCCACAGGTACGCCAGCCCCACCAGAGCCAGCATGCCCAGCCAGGCAAGCCATAGCGCAACGCGCATAACAGCCGAATTGTACCCTATCGCAACCACTCCAGAATGCGGGGGAAGGGGTTCTCCGCGCCGGCGAGGATTTTTTCCAGCGTCTGGGCGTCAAACAGCTGGCGGGTGAGCGTTTTCGCCTGGCGCTCCAGGGCATCGTGAATGAGCGATTGGAGTTCCCATTCCAGCTGCTCGCGCCGCCGCTGATGCCAGCCTCCCGACTCCTGCTGATAGCGGCGATGTTCCAGCATGTGGGCAACCACTTCGTCGATTCCCTTCCCGTTGACCGCTTCGGTGAGCAGGATGGGCGGGTTCCAGCCTTTGGGTCGTCCACCCAGCTCCAGCGCGTTGCGCAGTTCCATCCGCATACGCCCTGCGCCCTCGCGGTCAGCTTTGTTAATCACATACACATCGGCAATCTCAATAATGCCCGCCTTCATCGCCTGAACCACATCGCCCGCTTCGGGCACCAGCACCAGCAGCACCGTGTCGGCGACATAGCGCACATCCACCTGCAGTTGCCCCGCGCCCACGGTTTCAATCAGAATCAGGTCATAGCCCGCCGCTTCCAACACGCGCACTGCTGGCGGCACGCCCCGCGATAAGCCCCCCAGACTACCCCGACTGGCAAGAGAGCGAATATAGACCTCCCTGAACTCTTCGTCGAAGCGGATGCGATCACCCAGAATTGCGCCCCCGCTGAACGGGCTGGTCGGGTCTACCGCCAGCACCGCCACACGGAACCCCTGCTGGGTCAGGCGCGGAATCAATTGATAGGTGAGCGTGCTTTTGCCTGCGCCGGGAGCGCCTGTGATGCCCACTTTGTAGGCATGCCCGGTGTGAGGAAACAGCTGCGTTAGCAGCTCCAGGCGCGTGGGACTGGAATCTTCCACCAGCGAGATGGCACGGGCAATCGCGCGGGTCTCCCGACGACGCACGCCCTCCACAAGCGAGTCCAACGAAACACGCGGCATCAACACAGGATTATACCTTGCCCCAAAACTCGCACCGTTCCCAGCCCCGAAAGCGAAAAAACTGGTGTATAATAAAGCGGAGGTCCTCCATGCGAAAGGGATGGCTTGTAATTGTTCTGGCAGGTCTGCTTGTGAGTTTGTTTGGGCAGGAATCCTTGCGAACACTCACGCCCAACTATGCGCCGGGGCAACTGATAGTGCAGTTTCGTCCTGAACTCACACCGGGCGAACGCGCGATGCTCCGTACGCTGGTGAATGCGCAACTCTTTGGCTATAACGACTGGCTCGATTTTGAATACTGGCAGGTCAGCCCCTATGCCGATGTGCCCGCGCTCTGCGCGCAGCTCAAGCGCACAGGTTGGGTATTACAGGCAGACCCCAACTACCAGCTGGAGCTGGCGTGGGAGCCGAACGACCCACGCTGGAGCCAGCAGGACGCCCTGCGGGTGATCCGCTGCCCGCTGGGATGGGATTACTGGCGCGGCGACCCCAACTTCATCGCAGGCATTCTGGATACGGGCGTACTGCACACCCACCCGGACCTGCAAACGCGCCTGCTGAACGGCTGGGACTTCGGTAATGACGACGACGACCCCAGCGACCCCTTCGGGCACGGCACTTTTGTTACGGGAATCGCAGGCGCCGTCACCAATAACGGCGTGGGGATTGCAGCCGTGTCGCCTGAAGGCAAAATCCTGCCGATTAAAGTCTTCACAGATGGAGGGCAGGGATACCTGAACGACTTGATAGATGGGATCAGCTATGCGGTATCGCAGGGCGCCCATGCGATTAACCTCAGTCTGGGAAGCAACAGCGCGATGCCTTCGGTGAACACCGCCCTTCAGAATGCATGGAACGCAGGGGTTGTGGTGGTCGCCGCAGCGGGGAACAACAATAACACGAGCCCTTTCTACCCTGCGTACTACCCAGTGTGTATTGCGGTGGCAGCGTCAAATCTGGACGATACAAAGAGCGCTCAATCTTCTTACGGCGCATGGGTAGAGGTGGCAGCGCCCAGCGGGGATGCATGGAGCACCACAAGCAGCGGTGGGTATGCGCGCCACACGGCAGGCGCCACTTCCTTTGCCGCGCCGTTCGTCACCGCGCAGGCGTTGCTGCTGTACCCGCTGGTTGCCGATTCGCCCACGGATCGCTCCGTTGCACGGGCGCAGGTGGTACGCGAGCTGATTGAAAGCACCGCTATGCCCGTGCCGGGCAACTATGTAGCGTATGGGCGCATCGATGTGGGCGCCTCGGTTCTCAAAGCGCTGACCGTGCCCGTGCGGGGGCGCATCACGATTGCAGGCTATGTCGGCTCGTATACCAGCAAAGAGGTGGAAATCCTTGTGCGCCTGCTCAACGGTAGCACGACGCTGGCTTCTGCAACGGGCAACGCCGACAGCACGGGCAACTTCGATATCGGCGTCTTTCTGGAGCCGAACCAGCTGGGCTATCGCGATCTGGCAATTCGGGCGCAAGGCACGCTCACAAAGCGCGTGCCGAATGTGCGCATGCGCTACCCCGGCGTGAGCAACCTCAACCTCACGCTGATCCCTGGCGACATCAACGGCGATAATGCAATCGACGACGCCGACTTGCTTGCCGTGCTGTTCGCCTTCGGGCAAACGGGTGCGCGCCCCGAAGACATAAACGGCGACGGTGCGGTGGACGACGCCGACCTGCTAACTGTGCTGTTTAACTTCGGGCAGACAGGCGAATGAAACGCCATCAACTCGGACGCTGGGGCGAGGAGCGCGCGCGGGAATATCTTCAGGCGCAGGGCTACCGCATTCTGGAGCGCAACTGGCGCAAACGCGAGGGCGAGATTGATCTGATTGCCCAGAAAGAGGGGCTGCTGGTGTTTGTGGAGGTTAAAACGCGCCGCTCGCGCCAGTTCGGCGAAGCGGAAGAAAGCATCGACGCCCGTAAGCAAGCGCAACTCGCTGCCCTCGCCCAGCGCTATCTTGATGAACACCCGGCGCTCCCCTTCACCGCCTGCCGATTCGATGTGGTGGTGATAGACCTCACCCACTCGCCCCCTCAGGTGCGACACTACGAAAACGCTTTCTACCCGCCTTAGCCTTCCTCGTCCAGCCGCTCGTAGCGAATCAACAGCGTGTTGGGGTCTACGGGCAGGTTATACTCTTCAATCAGTTGCAGAATGCGGGCGTTCGTTTGCTCGATAATCTCTTCCACTTCGCGGTTGATCTGCTCCATGCGTTCCAGCAGGCGCAGAATGATATCCACGCCTGCCAGGTTAACGCCCAGCTCCTGCGTGAAGTGCTGAATGCGGCGCAGGCGTTCAATATCTGCCTCCGAGTAGAGGCGCTTGCTTCTGCCGACGCGGTGGGGTTTAATCAGCCCCAGCCGCTCGTAGAGGCGCAGGGTTTGCGGATGGAGTCCTGACATGCGCGCGGCGACGCTAATCAGATAGACAGGTTCCGTGGAAGGGGCATTTTTACGGTTTTTCACGCTTTCACCTCCTGTTGACGCAGCTGGCGCAGTTGCTCCAGCAGTTCGCGTTCGCGCGGGGTGAGCGAGCGCGGTACCACGATTCGGGCGCGGGCATACAAATCGCCCCGCTTGCCCTGCCCCAGCGGAATCCCCTTGCCAGCGAGGCGGAAGCGCGTGCCGCTCTGCGTGCCAGGGGGCACTTTCATCGTAACCGTACCGTTGGGCGTGGGCACACTGACCTCGCCGCCCAGAATCGCGGTCAGGTAATCCACATCCACATCCACATAGAGATCGTTGCCTTTGCGTTCGAAACGGGCGTCGGGCTTGATTTTGATGCGCAAATAAAGATCGCCGCGCTGTCCGTTGCTCCCTGGCAGCCCCTCGCCCGCGAGTCGCAGGCGCTGCCCTTCGGCGACGCCCGGCGGGATTTTCACGGTGATCGTGCGCGTGCGCCGCACAACTCCACTCCCACCGCAGGTGGGGCAGAGCGCACTCACACGCCCTGTGCCCTCACACTCATCACAGGGCATCTCCACGCCCAGCAGGCTGAACCGCTTGCGCCCGCGCCCGCCACAGGCAGGGCAGGTCTGCTGGTGGTCGCGCAGCTCGCCCAAGCCGCCGCACCGCGGGCAGACCTCTTCCAGATTGAGCTGCAGGGTGCGTGTGGCGCCATGAATCGCGTCCTGCAGGTCAATTTCTATGGTCTGTTCAATATCGCGGGGCGGGGCGTGGAAGCCAGTGGCGCGGAAGCCCCCGCCCCCGCGGAGCAGCTGCTCAATAAAATCGGCGAAGCTTTCGAACCCGAAGGGCATGCCGCCGAAACCACCTTCTGGCTGGAAGCCCTCGCCGTACTGCTCGCGCATGCGCTGATAGGCTTGCCATTGCTCACCATAGCGGTCGTAGGCGGCGCGCTTTTCGGGGTCCGAAAGCACCTGGTACGCCTCGTTGATTTCTTTGAACTTCTCTTCGGCTTCCTTATCCCCGGGGTTCACATCGGGGTGATACTGGCGTGCGAGCTTGCGATACGCCGCCTTGATCTCTTTTTCGGTGGCGTTGCGCGGAACCCCCAGGATGGCGTAGTAGTCCTTGTAGTCTCGCACGCCGTCTCACCTCCTCCTTAGCGCTCCTCGCGGTACTCCGCGTCGATCACATCGTCTCCGCCGGGCGGGGGTGTGTTCGTGCTGGTGGTGCTGCCCGCTTCGGAGGAGACGCGCTGATAGAGCTGCTCGGTGATGCGATAGGAGAGGCTCTCCAGTTCGCTCATGAGGCTGGCGACACGCTCGTGGTCCTGCGTCTGAATCGCCGAGCGCAGGTCGCGAATGAGAGTCTCGGCGCGTTCGCGGTCGCCTGCAGAGACCTTATCCTGATGCTCTTTGAGGAGGCGCTCCACATCGTAGGTGAGTTTGTCGGCGCGGTTGAGCATCTCAGCGCGTTCGCGGGCACGGCGGTCTTCCTCGGCGTGCGCCTCCGCCTCACGAATCATGCGCTCCACCTCTTCGCGCGTGAGGTTGGTGGAACCCGTGATGCGGATGCTCTGCTGGCGCCCCGTGCCGAGGTCTTTCGCCGACACCTGCAGAATACCGTTCGCGTCAATATCAAAAGTTACCTCAATTTGC
>FMSI01011160.1_pt1 | contig 13247 bp, 10 predicted proteins | sample 1504471 | NCBI WGS metagenome assembly FMSI01 (sample SAMEA4475357, study PRJEB15587) | soil metagenome | biome: Soil; feature: Field | place: India | collected 2015-03-11 | depth 0 m
GATCATCGGCACGCCGCACGGCGGTGCGGCTCCCGGTCGATGCCGGCGCGCAGTTGATGACGGTCACGCAACCGGTCGCGCCACCGCCGAAATGGGTGCCCCGGCGCGGCGCAGGTTGGCCACATACATGTCGCCTGATCCTGTGCAACCCTGAAACGATTTGCACACTCTGGCGAATCATGGTATTATTCTCGTGATCCGAATGACATGAAGTCAATCCAGCGCAATGATGCCGCGTGGGGCAAGTTCGCCTCGTTATCCAAAGGGACCGCACGGTTCGCAGCGCCGGAAAGTCCAGCGTGATCGCGTAACCGTATCAGATTGAATAGGAGAGGACATGCGCAAACACATCACCTTGGTTCTGGCCGGATTGCTCAGCTTGATCTTGGCTGCGTGCGGCGGCCAAGCCCAGCAAGCACCCACGACTGCGCCAGCCCAGCCGGCTACCACCGCGCCTGAACAACCGACTGCTGCGCCAGCTCCCACGGTTGCCCCCGCTGCTACTTCAGCTCCGGCCGGTGGCACGCCTGCCCAGCCTGCGACTGGCGGCCTGATCGAGCGGATCTTGGCCCGCGGCAGCTTGATCTGCGGAGTTAACAACAACCCGCTGCCCGGTTTCGCCGCTGTCGATTCAGCCGGTGTCTATCGCGGATTCGACATTGATTTCTGCCGTGCTGTGGCTGCCGCGCTCTTCGACGATCCGAACAAAGTCGAATTTCGCCCGCTCAGCGCCCAAGAGCGCTTTACCGCATTGCAGAGCGGCGAAATTGACGTGCTGATTCGCAATAGCACGTGGACGCTGGGCCGCGATGGCAATCTTGGCCTTGACTGGGCTCCGACCACGTTCTACGACGGTCAAGGTATGATGGTGCGCAAAGATAGCGGCATCGAGACGCTGGAAGACATGAATGGTGCGACCATCTGCGTGCAGACGGGTACGACCACTGAGTTGAACTTGGCCGACCAGTTCCGCGCCCGCGGTCTAACCTTTACGCCGGTGGTTTTCCCTGATGGTGATGCAACCCGCGCCGCTTACGACTCTGGCCAGTGCGATGGATTCACGACGGACAAGTCGGGTCTGATTTCGAGCTTGACCTTGCTCAGCAACCCAGCCGATCACAAGATCCTCGCAGTAACGATGTCGAAGGAGCCGCTTGGCCCGGCGGTCAAGCAGGGTGATCCGCAGTGGTTCGATGCAGTGCGCTGGGTTGTCTTCGCGACCTTCCAAGCGGAAGAGTATGGCATCACCTCCAAGAATGTGGATGAGTTCTTGAAGAGTGACGTACCGGAGATCCGCCGCTTCCTCGGCATTGAGGGCGAGCTGGCGAAGGGAATCGGTTTGCCGAACGATTTTGCGGTGCGCATCGTTCGCCATGTGGGCAATTACGCCGAGATTTACGATCGCAACCTTGGCCCCGATACGCCCTTCAACCTGCCCCGTGGCCTGAATGCGCTCTACACCAATGGCGGTCTGCTCTACTCGCCGCCCTTCCGCTAAGCTGTAGGCGGTTTGCGGCGGTTTATGCGCGGATAGGTTTGCTGAAGTGCGAATGAGAGGGGCGACGCAATACGTCGCCCCTTATTATAAAGGAAAACAATATTTTGTATTGTTAAATCTAAAAATTTGTTATAAGTTCTTTTTACCCTTTTTGCAAGATTTCATCGTTTAAGGAGTAGCTTATGGCGGCTGGATCTCCACCACTTCCTTCGAGTAAAGTATCGATTCCTTTTTATCGTGATACTCGCATTATTGCGATTATTGTGCAAATCGTCTTTGTAATCGCGGTTGCAGCGCTCCTCTGGTATCTCTACTCAAATATGATGAATGGGCTGCGGCAGGCCAATCTATTGCCAACATTCTCCTTCTTATCGGTTCCCGCCAGTTTCCCGATTGCTGAAAGCGTGATTCCGTATGATCCCTCGATGACATACGGGCGCGCCTTCTTAGTGGGGATTTTGAATACGGTGCGGGTAGCGGTGATCGGCATTATCTTGGCGACGATTTTGGGTCTCATCCTCGGCATTGCCCGCCTTTCCGATAATTGGCTATTGCGCAATGTGGCGCTGGTCTATGTGGAAATTGTGCGCAATGTGCCATTGCTCTTGCAATTGATCTTCTGGTTTTCATTGACCCGGCTTTTTCCGCGCATTCAAGAAAGTATCGATATCGGCGGTCTGCTCTATCTGCATAACCGCGGCGTAACGTTGGCATGGCCGCAGGCGGCCAGTGATTTTGATGCATGGATGCTCTGGGTGTACGGTGGGATTGTCTGCGGTGTCATTTACTATGTGATCCGCCGCATTCAGTTTGCTCGCCGCGACCGGCCCGGCGTGGCGATGCCGCAAGCTTTTTTGATAGCCGCGTGTGTGGCCCTGATCGGTTTCTTTACAACCTATTTCGCCTACGGCGCATGGCCGGTAAGTCTCTCCATTCCTGAATTGCAGCGGTTTAATTTCGTGGGAGGCATTACTGTAACTAGTAGTTTTGCTGCGCTGTTGGTGGGGTTGGTGCTTTATACGGCAGTGTTTATCGGTGAAATTGTGCGTAGCGGTATTTTGGCGGTTAGCAAGGGCCAGCGCGAGGCCGCGCGCGCGCTTGGTTTGACTCCCGGCCAAACCATGCGGCTGGTGATTCTGCCGCAGGCGCTGCGAGTGATCATTCCGCCGCTGACCAGCCAGTACCTGAATCTGACCAAAAACAGCAGTCTGGCTGTGGCCGTGGCGTATCCCGATCTGTTCTACGTTGCGAATACCATTAATAACCAAACCGGTCAGGCGGTGCCGGTCATTTTGATGTTGATGGCGAGTTACCTCTCGGTCAGTTTGCTGACCTCGCTGTTTATGAACTGGTACAACCGCCGTATCCAAATTGTCGAGCGCTAAGGAGACGCCTGTGGCTACTGAAGTCAGTCGTCCAACTTCCCGCCGCGCGCCGCGCCAGCAAATCGGTTTGGTCGAATGGTTGCGCAAGAATCTGTTCTCGACGTGGTATAACGTCATTATCACGGTGGTGTTGCTTTACGTCATTTTTCAAACGGTAACGAGTTTTGTTGCGTGGATGATCACCGCTCCGGGCTGGCCGGCAGCGTTTACCAATATTAAGCTGTTACTCACGTGGACCTATCCGGTCGAGCAGCTCTGGCGTCCACAGACGGCAATGGCGCTTGTGCTGTTGTTGCTTGGTCTGAGTTCAGGGTTGTGGGGCGGCATCGTGCGTATGGTGGCGGTCGGGGCGGCTGTCGTGAGTGTTGGGTTAGGGTTGGCTGCTTTTACCTTTCCCGACCTGCCCGGCCAGACCTCGCTGCCCGGTTGGCTGTTTCTGTTCATATGCGCCGGATTGCTGATCGGCGGCGATCAAGCGGCTCGCTTGGCCGGCAAAGCGTTGCTTTGGCCGTTGATTGTCGCGTGGTTGCTGTCGTATCCGGCAGTCATTCTCATCTTGCGCGGCGGCCTTGGTTTGCCGGTGGTTGAGACAAAGCTGTGGGGCGGTTTGATGCTGACGCTGATCCTTGCGATCAGCGGCATCGTGTTGTCGTTCCCGCTTGGCGTGTTGCTGGCGTTGGGCCGGCGCAGCTCGTTGCCGGTCATCCGCACCTTTTGCGTCCTCTATATCGAGCTGATTCGCGGCGTGCCGTTAGTCACGGTGTTGTTTATGGGTGCGCTGTTGCTGCCGCTCTTCCTTCCCGGCGGCGAGAGCATTGATGCGCTGGTGCGCGCCATTGTCGCAGTGACGCTCTTTAGCGCGGCGTATCTGGCCGAGAATGTGCGTGGCGGGTTGCAGGCGATCCCGAAAGGACAGGTTGAGGCGGCGCGCGCGCTGGGGCTGAATGTCGTGCAGACGACACTGCTGATTACGCTGCCGCAAGCGCTGCGCGCGGTGGTGCCAGTGCTGGTCGGCCAGTTCATCTCGTTGTTCAAAGATACCTCGCTGGTTGTGATCATCGGTCTCGTCGATCTGCTCGGTGCAGCGCAAAATATCGTCGGCCAACCCCAGTGGCTTGGCACTCCCGGCGGTGTCTGGCGCGAGACGTTTCTGGTTATTGCTGCCATCTATTGGCTGTTTAGCTTTACGATGTCGCGCATCAGCAAGCGGATTGAGGATCAGATTGCGCGCAGCCGGTATTAAAAGCGAAGGATGTGATATATGAGCGGAAACGGCAGTAATGAACCAATTATCATCTGCGAAAACGTCAATAAATGGTACGGTAATTTCCATGCCTTGAAGGATGTGAGCCTGCGGGTGAAACGCGGTGAAGTGGTTGTGATCTGCGGCCCTTCCGGCAGCGGCAAGAGCACTTTCATCCGTACCATCAATCGGCTTGAAGAACATCAGGAGGGGCGGATTATCGTTGACGGCATTGAAATGACCAACGATATTCGCAATATCGATGCCATCCGCCGCGAAGTGGGCATGGTGTTCCAGCAGTTTAACCTCTTTCCCCACCTCACGGTCTTGCAGAATATTACGCTGGCCCCGATTTGGGTGCGCAAGAAAACCCGCAAAGAGGCAGAGGCGAAGGCGTTTGAACTGCTCGAACGAGTGGGAATTCGCGAGCAGGCTCATAAATACCCCGGCCAACTGTCCGGCGGTCAGCAGCAGCGGGTGGCGATTGCGCGCGCATTGGCGATGGAGCCGCGCATCATGCTGTTCGACGAGCCGACCTCGGCGCTTGACCCTGAAATGGTGAAAGAGGTGCTTGATGTGATGAAGACGCTGGCCCGCAGCGGGATGACGATGCTCTGTGTGACCCACGAAATGGGGTTTGCTCGCGAAGTGTCTGACCGGATCGTCTTTATGGATCAAGGCCAGATTGTCGAGGAGGGCACTCCCGACCAGTTCTTCACCAATCCGCGCAACGAACGCACCAAGCTGTTCCTCAGCCAGATTTTGTGACCGGGTGGGGCGCGTATCCGTGCGCCCCGCACGCTCATTCGTCATCGCCGTCGTCTTCGCCTTGGCGGCGGGCAATGGCGGCAGCATAGATCGCCTCAATCGCAATTGCGGCCCGTTCCCACGATAATTCGGCCACGGCCCGCGCTCGCGCTCCGGCAGCGCGCTCGGCGGCTAGTTCGCGGTTGGTCAGCGCCAGCTCGAGCTGGGCGGCGAAATCTGCAGCGTTGCCTAGTTTGGCGTAGAAACCGTACGGCCCCAGAATCTCGCGGTTGACTGGCGTGTCAAAGGCAACGGTGGGCAACCCCATCGCCATATAGTTGCCGATCTTGCCGTTGCCTTCGGTCAAGCTCATTTTGGGCGCGACCGCCACCTCGCCGAGGGCCAGATAACTGTGCAAATCGCGGTAGATGATCCGCCCCGGCAAGGTGACGTGATCGGCGATGCCTAAGCTAGCAGCGAGGTTGCGGTAGCTCTGCGGATCAGGGTGGCCCATAATCAAAAAGTGCAAATCAGGGTGGCGCTGGCACACCTGCTGGGCTACTTCGAGTAGCAGATTGGTGCCTTGGTAAGGCGCTAGCAGGCCGATATACACGACAATCCGGCGATCAGGCGGGATGCCCAATTGCGCGCGCAGTTCGGCGCGCTGGGCAGCCCATGCTGGCGAGCCATCGTAGGGGCGAAAGCGTTCGGTATCGACGCCATCGGCAATCGTAAAGAGGCGTTCTTCCGGCACCGAGCGATCGCGGCGCAGCAGATTGGCTGCGTTATGGGTCGAGGTCATAACCGCGTCGGCAGTGCGGTTCAGCATCCGTTCAAGCCGGGCCAATGGCACAAAGAGCGGGTTGGTGCGCCGGATGAAGCCGTGGTCGAGCATTTCGCTGGTCATACTGCCTTGATAGTCGAGGATTAAGGGCCGGTTGAGCAGGCGTTGCAGCGGCAACCCGATCGCAGCGGCTTCGTGGGTGTGGGCATGGATGATGTCAGGGCGAATGCGCAAGGCGGTGCGCAAGGCGCGCCACCCCAACCCTACGTCGAGGTAGAGTTTGTGGCGTGATGAACCGACGACAGCGCGTTTGATCCACGGCACATCCCATGAGCGGTAGATAGTAATACCCGGAATGTCATCGCCATTGTGGTACGTGACCAGCACAATCCGGTGGCCGCGGCGTTGCAAAGCGCGGATCTCTTCCAAAATCCGCACGTGGTTGCCGTAGTCGGAAAAGAAGCTGGTCGAGGCAATCATTAAAATGGTGTATGGCATGGCAGTACGTGGCGCTAGCCAAGAATAGCCGCTTACCGGGCGGCGCTGGCGCGCCGTTGCACGGCAAGGTGCAACGGCGGCCCGGCTGGCGGAATCGCGCCAGCCAGAATCGCTTCATAATGGAGTTCGGGATACGGCAGCCCCAATTGGCTGATCCATTCTTCGGGCAATGGATCGGGATCAAAGGTGAGATGAACGACGCCGCGCTCGCCGTAGAAGGTGGTTTCGACGGCTTCAAACCGCTCTTCGCAGACGGTGTCGCCTTGGTACACGCCGCGCGCCCAACTGACGCTATTGCCGCCGACTTCAATCCAGACACTACGGGTATGCAGCCGGGCCGCCAATCCGCGGGCAAGGTTCCGGTCGGCAAAATAGCGAGGATCTTCCCAAATAGTTACCCACCCTTTGGTCGAGGGGGCAATAAAAAAGTGGCGATAGCGTTTATCAGGTATCATAATAATGCCGCTGATCGCGCTCGGCGGGAGGTCAACCGCAATCCATCCCTGTTCGGCAAGGATCGCTGCCAGTGCCGTCGCAACGGCGGTATGATCAGAATGGGCAACGTAAATCGCGGCGCTGTTGTTCATCATCGGCGCTATTGTATGATAGCCATCGTTCCTGCGCAACTGGAGTGCATTGATGAATCTGGCCGAATTACGTAAGGAATACACGCAACGCGGCTTATCAGAAAGCGAAGCGGACGCCGACCCGATTGCTCAGTTTACCCGCTGGCTGCGCGAAGCGGCTGAGGCTGGCCTCATCGAACCAAACGCGATGACGCTAGCGACGATTGATCCTGATGGACGACCCTCGGCGCGGATGGTCTTGCTCAAAGGCGTTGATGAACGTGGTTTCGTCTTCTTCACCAACTACGAAAGCCGCAAAGGACGCGCGTTGGCAGCGCATCCGGCAGTGGCATTGGTCTTTTACTGGCCGGAACTCGAACGTCAAGTGCGGGTTGAAGGCTACGCCGAGCCAATCAGCGTCGAGGAATCGGATGCCTACTACGCTACGCGTCCGCTCGAAAGCCGGATCGGTGCGTGGGCCTCGCCCCAGAGCCGGCCTATTGCCAACCGCGCCGAACTCGAGCAGCGCATTGCCGAGGTGACAGCTCGGTTTGCCGGGCAAGAACCGCCACGCCCGCCCTTTTGGGGTGGGTATCGGGTCTGCCCCGATCGGATTGAGTTTTGGCAAGGGCGGCCATCGCGCCTACATGACCGGCTCTGTTATACCCGCACCGCTGCCGGTTGGCGGCGCGAGCGGCTGGCGCCATAATTAGCCGTTGCCCCGGCTGGCAGTATCGTTTATAATGGCAGCAACGATTTCCCGATCACGATCGGGCAATTTTCCGGCCTCTCACTACAAATGCTTGTAGATACAGGTGGCCGGCTATGTGGAGGAGGATCGCACGCATGTTTGGTTCGAACCGCAAATCCGCGCAACCGCAACCGATGGTCAATGGCCGGCCAGAGACGGTGATCGGAGCCAATACTCGCTTTGTCGGCACCTTGAATGCCGAGGGTAATGTCCGCATCGATGGCGCTGTGGAAGGCGATATTGAGGTTATCGGCAATCTGATCATTGGTGAAACGGGGCGGGTGATTGCGACAATAAAGGCGCGGAATGTGCATGTGTCAGGCGCGGTGAAAGGCCAAATTACCGCGCTGGAACAATTGGAAATCTCGCCGACCGGTAAGGTCTGGGGTGATATTACCACTGCTGCCTTGCATATTGAACCGGGTGGTATCTTCCGCGGCCAGAGCTCGATGACAACCAATATCGAAGAGCCGTTGCTGTTGGAAGCGCCCCGCGAATCGCGGTCATCATCTGAATCGTAACCGTTTGCGGTTGATGACGCGCGGGAAAGTATCGCTGAGCATTCCCGCGCAAATACCTTCGTATGCCACGCTATCGCCAATCCCCGTCACCTGTAACTCTCATAACTGGCCTCCGGCGCAGTTGGGCGATGCTGCGTGGCCGGGTGCGGCGCTGGCTGGCGGTGACGTTTCCCGGCGGCGGGCGCACGCTAATCTCGTTGGCGCTGATTGCGCTGCTGCTGATTATGACCGGCGGGATGGCGGTGAATCTGGTGAATCAAATCGTCATTGCGCGCCATCTTGAGCGTGAGTTGGCGGCTGCCAGCGCCCAAGTGGCCGGTTTACAGGCGACAACGCAGTCGCTGAAGGCGCGGCTTGAGTACGAACGCTCGGATGCCGCGGCAGAAGAGTGGGCTCGCGCGCTAGGGTTGGCCCGTGAGGGTGATATCGTGATTGTGCCCGAACGGGTGCCGGAGGTTGCGCCAGCTACGGCACCAGTGGCAACCCCGTCTCCCGTCCCGTTGCCGCCGCCGCCTAACTGGCAGCGTTGGTGGCAGGCATTCTTTCCGTAGGGTGATGTCTAAGATGCCGGACGAACGCTATGCTTGGTCATAGCGTAATCTTGTCGCGCCATCTTCAATCCTCTGTGCTATTATCCTGTTGCTCCAACTCGCTGACGATCCCTTCCAGTTGGTTCACGAGCGCTATTTCGAGAATGGCGATGCGTGAGCTGCCGGCAATGGCGATAGCTTGCCAAATCAGGCGGTGCGCCGTCTCGCCATCTTGACGGTTCGCGTGTAAGAGCGCCTGTGTGCGCAACCCCAACACCTGCCCATAGCGATCGCCGATCGAGCGCGCAATGTGTAACGCCTGCTGCAATTGGCGCTTGGCTTCATCGAGCTGGTTGCCGTCCAGCATCGTGTGGCACAGCCCGATCAACGCGCGATTTTCGACGATCCAATCATTGGCCGCGTGGGCAAGCTCGTTGGCCCGCTGAAAGCGCTGGTGCGCCTGTTGAAACGCGCCCATCTCAAAGAGGATCCAGCCTTGCAGTTCGTGGCTCTGCGCAGCGGTGTTCGCGGTGGACATGAGGGTTGCGAGTGCGTGATCCGGTGCTGGTTTGCGTACCAACGTCGCGCATAGCCGGTCGACCCGTTGGAGGTGGGTGAGGGCTTCCCGCGCTTGACGCTTAAGCGCCAAGCGTTGAGCGGTGATGAGCCAGATGTTGGCCTGCAACAGACGGCTGAGCACAGCGTTGCTTTGATTGAGCCGGTCGACTTGCAATTGGGCATAGGCGAGATGAGCATCGAAGAGGTGCAAGGCCCCGCTAATGAGGATGTGGCGCAGATGCAATACTGCCGCAATAGCAGTGATGCTCGGTTGCTGGCGCTCACGTAACAAGCTTTGCAAGAGCGCAAAATCCTCGCTCTGGTACAGATGATTGCCGGTGCGATCGTTGAGCAACATCCGCAAGGCAAGGAGTTCGGCGCGGCGTTCGTCATAGCCCGGCAACCCAATCCCCTGTTCGAGATAGCGCAACGCACTGTTGAACAGAGAACGGCGCGCACTGATCAAGGCAGCCTGCTGGCAATACTCAATGACCTCTGGCCATAGTTCGGCGCGCAGCGCATGGTGGATAATGACATCGTATACGGCGAGCGGAGCTTCGCGCTGGGCAAGTTCAGCATGATAGGTGGTGGCATACCACTGGTAAATAGCTTGATGCAATTCGCGCCGTTGCGCAAAGAGCAGGCTGGTGTAGGCTGCTTCATGCGCGATCCCGAAGCTAAAGCGGTATACCGGCTCTGGATCAGCCATCTCGGTTTCAAGCAACTGATCGTGTACGAGTAATTCAATATCGTGACGCAATTCGGTTTCACTCAGCCGTGCGGGATGGATGTGATGCAGCAAGCGCAACGGGAAGCTACGCCCGATGACCGCAGCGACTTTGCAGGTCAAGCGCGTGCGTTCATCCATCTGATCGATCCGCGCTTGCACAATACCAATTGCCGAGCTGGAGAGTTGGACATGCGGCAGCGGGCCGAGCAGGCGCGCCTCATCTTGTTCGATCGCAATCAGCCCCTTTTGCAACAAGAGCCGCACATATTCTTTGATGAAGAGCGGTTGTCCCGTCGCGTAGCGTTCGAGATGCTGGAGGAGACGAGGGTCAATCGTGCGCACTCCGATCAGTTCGCAGATGAGGTTTGCCCGGTCAGCGACTGGCAGCCGTTCGAGCAGGTGATGGGTGGTGAATGGGAGTTGGCGCAAGGTTTGGGCAAACGGCACGAGATGGTCGGGCAAAGGGCGATATGAGAGTACGACTAACAATGGGAGATGCGGCGTCAGCACCTCGATGATCTCGCGGAGCAGCAGCAATGAATCGGGATCGGCCCAATGGACATCCTCAAGAATGATCAAGATGGGTTCGCGTTTCAGCCGGTTTAACAGTAGTTCGACCACTAATGGGGCAAGGTCGATCAGCTTGGCTGGCGGCGGAAACCCTTCCACGTCGAGCAGCCGCGCTAGCGCAGCTATCTGATGGGGCATAGCCGTTGGCAACTCGGTCAATGCCTGTTGCAAGCGCGCGCGACGCACATACATCGGCGCATAATCGTCAATGTCGCATAACTCGCCAACAATCGCGCGCCAAGGGTGCAGGGGCCGTTCTTGAGTGCCGCTGTGACATTCGCCACGAAAACCGTGATACCCGCGCTTGAGCCATTCCAAGCTAAGGTAGTACAACAAGGTCGATTTGCCAATCCCCGTCTCGCCCTCGATCAGCAAGATATTGCTGTGATGGGTTGATCGATCAATAACCTGATCGATCATCATCTTTTCTCGGTCACGCCCGATCAGAGTGACATGCGTGGGCAGCGCGGCGCGCAACGTATGCGAACCGGATTCGTCGGTGCGTATGCGATCGGAAAGCACCTTGGCTACGGGAATATTGCGATCGTACCCCTTAATGCTCATAAGTTGCGGCGGACTGGTGCGGTAACGGCCAATCGTATCTTGCCGCACCCGCCCTGAGATCAGAATCTCGCCATGGGCGGCAAGTTCCATGAGACGTGCGGCAAGATTCATGTCTTCGCCTTGGGCGGTGTATACGCGGCGGAGCCGGCTGCCGACTTCACCTACAAAGAGCGAGCCGACGGTAATGCCTGCTTTCCGGATCACCCCCCGGTCGCGTAATTCAAGCGCGCAGCCGATGGCGCGGCTCGTGTCGTCGCCATGCGCGACCGGCGCGCCAAAGAGAAAGACCATGACGGCGCCTTTGTTCCCAACTTCAATCTCGTTCAACCACCCGCCCCACCGCATCGCAACTGATTGCGCTTGCATCACTAACGGTTGCAGGTCGATCGGGTTTTCAGGCAGATCAAAGGCGGCAAAGACCGGCACACAACGGCGATATTCGGCCACGAGCGTGTTGAGGCGGAGACGACTGGCAAAGCTCGGCGGCAGAAAGTGTTCCCACGTCAAGATGGGGGTCTCGATCGGTGGCTGATACTCGATCACTGGTGCAGGCTGGCTATTCGTTATAAGCAATTGCACTTCGCCCGGTTGCGCTTGTTGTTCAGCCAGACTCGCTGCATTGATCGGTTGGCCGATCAAGACGGGATGGATGCCTTGATTTGGGATGCCCACCAAGGCGAGATAGACCGGCCCGACGCTGACCCCAACGCGCAATTCGAGATTGTACGGCCCGTGAGGCGTTATGATGGGGTTAAGGGCGGCGATGGCATTATGCAAGGCATAGCCGCAGTGAATAGCGAGCGCGGGATCATCGACGTTGGGCCACCATGCGGTGAAGGCGTCGCCGGCGATATGGATGACGTCACCGCCATTGGCGGCGATGGTCGCAATCATGGTCTCGAAGTAGTTGCGCAAAATACTGTGCAGCCGCTCGGCTCCGTCAGGGAGGGTGGCGAAGGTGGCGGTCAAGCGGGTAAATCCGCTCAGATCGGTGTAAAGGATGGTTGCTTGGTAGGTCTGCACTTGCGCCGGACGGAGCATCCCGGCGCCAAGCGCGTTGCGCAAGGCTGCGGGTACATAGGGCCGAAAGAGTTGGCTGGAGGTTTGCTGTTCCATTGGCAGGGGTGGCTTGTTGGTTGTCCGATTCTATTGTACCCTGACTCAGGTGGCGAAAATCGGTATGGTATACTGTCAAACGATGGTTGATATCATTTCTTGCAACCATCGGCGGCAAGAGCTGATTTGTTTCGCTGCATCGCGCGAATGCTGCTTATAGTCTGGGCAGCGCGTTTCCCAATATGTTCGGCATCCTTTCCTGTCTTGCCCGAACGGCGACCGATTCGCGACGGGACAGTGGTGAGCGTTTGGTGAAGAACGTTATTTACAGAGTGGTTTGGATAAGAAAGAAAGGCTATCTGTGAGTCCTGAACGATTGCAAAAAGTATTGGCTAGCGCCGGTATCGCCTCACGCCGCGATTGTGAAGAGTTGATCGCCGCGGGACGGGTGATGGTGAATGGCCGGGTGGTCACCGTGCCCGGTACGCGCGTCGATCTTGACCATGACGAGGTGTTGGTTGATGGGCAGCCCCTGCGGATGCCAGCCAAACGCACCTACATTATGCTCCACAAACCGGCTGGGGTGGTTTCGACGGCGGAAGACACCCACGGTCGCCCAACAGTTGTCGATCTGGTTGATGTGCCGGCGCGCGTCTTTCCGGTTGGCCGGCTCGATCTCGATAGTGAAGGGTTGATTCTCCTTACCGATGATGGCGAGCTGGCTTATGCGCTAACCCATCCGAGCTTTGAGGTTGAAAAAGAGTATCGGGTCTTGTTAGATCGGGCCTTAACGCCTGAGGCGCTGCGGAGTTGGCGGAATGGCGTGTTGCTCGATGGCGAGATGACGGCCCCGGCATGGGTTGAGTTGATTGGTACCGTTCCAGAGGGGGTGTGGGTGCGGATTGTGTTGCGTGAGGGGCGTAAACGCCAGATTCGCGCGGTAGCGAAGCTCTTGGGCTATGAGGTGTTGCGCCTGATCCGGGTGCGTGAAGGTGAGTTGGATCTCGGTGATTTGCCGCCGCGCGCATGGCGGCAATTGACCGATGAAGAGGTCGCTGCGCTTCGTGCCCACATTCCCACCCGCCGGTTGTTGCCGGAACGTCCTAGCGAACCTTCACCAGCGGCGCGGCGCGGGAGTGGCTCAGCAGAGACTGTGCCCGAATCACCCGTTGCGCCAGAACGCTCCCCGCGTGCGCCGAGGGGCGAGCGTGGTGACGAGCGTGCGCCGCGCCGGAGTGAGGAGCGG
>FMSI01017553.1_pt1 | contig 13243 bp, 12 predicted proteins | sample 1504471 | NCBI WGS metagenome assembly FMSI01 (sample SAMEA4475357, study PRJEB15587) | soil metagenome | biome: Soil; feature: Field | place: India | collected 2015-03-11 | depth 0 m
AACAAGCATTGAGGCTCTCAAAATGCTCGGGGTCAGAGCCTTAAATTCAACTTTATAAAAACTTTGTTTATATTTTTTTGAAATTAATGTTTACATATTATAGAATACTTTTAACATTGCTGATTATTTTTGGGAGGTAGTTGTCGCATGCCATTGAAGAAGGATATAAAAAAGTCACAGACCAAAGGCAAAAGAAAAACGAATCTTTTGAAATTATGTACAGTTATGAACAAGCTTTCCATTGATGCTGTCGACAAAGAAGTTGTGAAGCGCTTTAAGACAGTAATAGATTCTGCAGAAGAAGATTTAACAAAAAACCTTGTTAATCAGATTATAAATCATTCGGATGAATTGGAAATGAATACTGTGCCAGAAATGTTTCATCCTTATGTAAAGCATTACCTTTTTATGAAAAAGCGTAATAGTAAGAAAAAATAAAGGTAGCATGAAGATTGTAGTACAGGCATTTGCTGAAGCTGCTGAAGTGTTGGGTTTTAGAGAAAAACAATTAGATGTTAAAAGTGATATAACAGCTGCTGAACTTATTCGTATCCTGGCGCATTCAAATCATGAATTTAAGCGTATAGCAAAAACTATATTTATTGCAATAAATGAAGAATACTGCTCACCCGATACTGTTATCCACGAGAATGATGTTGTTGACCTTATCCCGCCTGTGGGAGGAGGGTGATTATGACGATGCTATGTAACTTGCAGTATGAGTCCATTAATGTTGATGAATTGTTATCGCAGTGTACAAACCCCTCTGATGGTGCGGTGGTATGTTTTATTGGCAGGCCACGGAATGTTGATAATGGAAAAGACGTTTTATATCTGGAATATGAAGCACACCAATCAATGGCTAAAAAAGAACTAACAGCAATTATGCAAAGGGCAGTAGAAAAATTCAGTATACACGATTGCATTGTGGTGCATAGATTGGGTCGTGTGGAGATAGGCCAGGCAAGTGTGGTTATCATTGTGACATCTATGCATAGAAAAAATGCATATGATGCTTCTCAATATATTATAGACGAATTAAAAAAATCGGTACCTATCTGGAAAAAGGAATTTTATAAAGATGGATCGCAATGGAAAACCGGTTAACGAGAGTAATGACGTTCTATTTCGTTTAAAATGGTTGTTGCGTTGCGTAGTATTTCTTGTGCATGTTCACACTGTATATGGCCATTTGAATTGACTGCATAATCCTTAAGTTCTTTTGATCTTTTTGCGATTTCGATTATGTTAGTATTTCCAAATAGCGTTGATTCTAAATATTTTTCAAAGATTTCTATAATGCGATCGGGATCATCCGAATCAATGTCCTTATCAATTAATAGAACACGAATAGCATAAAAAATCGCTCTGTATGAAGCTAACACTGAATCACAGTAGTTCTTCTTTTCAAGAAAAATAGAAGCTAACTTGATTTTCTCCCTACTTTGATTCAGCCTGAACTGTATTTTTTCTAATGTGCTTTCCATTTAAATATATCAGAAACTAAGTATGTTTACGTATTTATCACTAATCAAACTATACTATCATTATGATAATAATTCAAATCTTTTTTACAGTAATTGCTGTATAAAAATTATTTTAAAATTATTGAATGCATATTATTTATGCTTTTGTGTGTGCGATTATGTATTTATAAATTTTGTAAAAAGTAGTATAGTTCAAAAATTCTTAGAATCTAGTGTTACCATCTCACTATATTATTTCTTATTGTAGAAATATTGTAGTATTATTTTCCATAACATAGTAGTACTTCTTGACATTGAGTATATTTTCTTTACATTCATCTGTTTGTAAATAAAGATATTCTTTGTGTTGTAGAAGGATGGTTAATTATGCTCATAGCACTTATTACTGATTTTGGTGTAACAGATTCCTATGTAGGTGTTGTAAAGGGTGTTGTCTATTCACAGGGATATAATGGACAAATAGTAGATATATGTCATGCAGTTACACCGTATTCAATTGAGCATGCCCAATTTATCCTTGTAACGTCATATACTTATTTTCCTGAAAAAACAATATTTATTATTGTTGTGGATCCGGGGGTTGGAACACAGCGAAACATTCTCATGGTTTATGATGGGAAATATTTTTTTCTGATGCCAGACAATGGCATAGTTGGGTGTCTTACCCACTGTAGCATAAAGGTATGGGCTGTGAATACTGATGAATTTGTCAATGCATCAAGCACATTTCATGGACGCGATATATTTGCAGTGCTTGCTGCGCGGTTAGCTCTCCATGGTCTTGATGCTATTAAACGGGTGGAAAAAAGTAATTATGTAATCAACCCATTTCCATATTGGGAAATTAAACAATGTGCTATACTAACAAAAGTGGCACATGTTGACAGGTTTGGTAATTGTATTTTATCGTTGCCAAATGAAAGATACTCTCTACAATTGCGCACGTTTGGTGCTGGCAATCAACGCTATATTCTAAACCATTGTACAACATATGCGGAACTACACGCTGGCGCAATTGGCATATTACCCGGAAGCAGTGGTTTTATTGAGATTTGTATGAATCAAAACGACTGTAGCAAACATGTGGCTGTAACAATAGGAGATGTGGTGGAATTACACTATGAGTGAACGTAAGATAGCAATACTGGTGGGCGATGGAATGGCAGATTACCCAATTACGGAGTTAGGTGGTAAAACGCCGTTACAGTATGCAAAAACAGAGCACATGGATTATCTGGCAAGAAATGGCATATGTGGACTAGCCCATACAGTGCCTCCAGGAATGCCACCAGGAAGTGATGTCGCCAATCTTTCATTGTTTGGGTATGATCCAGCTACCTGTTACACCGGCAGAGCACCTCTGGAAGCGCTTAATATGGGGATTGATCTTGGCCCTGATGATGTTGCGTTTCGCTGTAACCTAGTAACTATCGAACATGATAGTATGAAAGACTTTTCTGCAGGCCATATTGATTCAGCATTTACCAAGATTGTGATTGATGAGATTGCAACTGCAATCACAAAACCTGGCATTGAGTTTTACGCAGGTGTATCATACCGCAACATTATGGTAGTTCGCAATTATAAGGGGGAACTGCCCATAACAACACCACCTCATGATATACAGGGAAAAGAAATTTATGAATATCTGCCAAAAGGTGCACACAGTGATCTGCTTAATGAAATAATGCAGAAAGCGGCAGTGGCGATAGCTCATAGTAAAAAAATTGCAGATGCAAAACAAAAGTTTAAGGGCAACCCAACTGCAATCTGGCTGTGGGGAGGCGGCTACAGGCCAAAGATAGAACCTCTGTCAAAACTTTACGGATTACGTGGGCACACTATTGCAGCAGTTGATCTGATCCATGGAATTGGTAGAGCTTCAGGGCTGTCGCCAATTCATGTTGAAGGCGCCACAGGCTATATTGACACCAATTATGCAGGTAAAGCACAGGCTCTCATTGATGCTATGAAGAGTGCAAACTTTGTATTTTTGCATGTGGAAGCGCCTGATGAATCAGGACATGAAGGAAATCTGCAACATAAACTCAAGGCAATAGAGGATTTTGATGCAAAGGTGGTGGGGCCTGTTGTGAATATGCTCAACCGCTATGGTGATTATACGGTACTTGTGATGCCAGATCATCCCACACCGCTTTCCCTGCGCACACATTCTGCTGATCCTGTTCCTTTTGTCATATATGCTCCTGACAAAAGTTTTAGTGTTAAATGTAAAGGCTTTAATGAGGTAGATGCCAAAGCAACTGGTATTGTAGTAGAACGGGCACATGATCTTTTGCCTATGATAGTTAAAAATGTGTATCCATGGTGAGGAGTGCATGTCAAAGAAATTAGTAGCTGCGGTAATAATTATTATGGCAATTGTTGCTCTGATTGTATATCGTACGATGGCACCGGCAACACTTGATGATGCAATCAGATATATCGATAATGGAAGCTACAGCAAAGCGTTAAAGACACTTGAAAGGCTGGCAAAGACTTCAAATTATGAAGACGGTGAGCGTGTATATTATTACCGGCTTAAGGCAATGCTTGGATTCATAAATGAATTAAATGAAGACTATGCAGATGAGTGCAGCGAAATAGGTAAATCCAAAAATAAAAAAATTGAAGAAAAGCTTAAAAATAAATTGGAAGCATTAAATAAAAAAAGTGGTCTTGACATTATGCTGGTGACCGATCCGGTATGTTACATATATACAGACGGCAAGCTGTACGATGAATTTGTGTCATTGTATCCCGGCAGCCGCTTTATTGAAGCAATAGACTTTGATATATTGCAATTTACTATGAGCAAACAATCAGGAACAATCAATCCAATTATGGAATTTTATAAACGGTATCCTGAAACCACGTACCTGTCATCGCTGGTAACTATGTTACTGAAAGCTATGGCTAATCCAAAAGTTGAGGTAAAAGGTCATTCAGAAAAGCTTGCTCTAATGCTGCAAAACTACTGCAATAAGTACAGTTCCAGTGCTGAGTATTATCGGCTATTTAAATGTAAGGGTGAAAATGTCAATCTTAGGGATTCAGCTGGCACACATGGGCAGATAACCGGTAAGCTTAATAAGGGTGAATTTGTTATTCAACTGGAACGCTCAATGGATTCAGTACAGATTGGTGATGTACGTGATTACTGGTACAGGGTGGTTTCAGTGAGTGGTAGCCGGGGGTGGGTGTTTGGTAAGTTTTTAGAACGCATTGAGCCTGTCACAGGAGCTATCGCCCAGAATGAAGAAAACTTTACTATTGATGAACATTTCAATGAATGGACTGATTCTCATACACCAAAGGGCTGGCAGCATGTATTTACAGGTTTTGAAGATGTGATGAGTTTTTTAAAACTAAAAGACAAAAACATTGTTAAAATTGATACAAACGAGAAAGGAGGGCTTTATAAAAAGACAGGTAGTTTCCAGAATATGGTATGTAAAGTCAAGGGACGCCTGATAGAGGGGAATGTTATCCTTGCTGGAGTTGTTGGGTATGGTGGAATGGCTGCGACTATAACACTTCTGCCAGGAGAGGTGGACGTGTGTGGGTACAAAATTCCCTATACCACTACACAGTGGCATGAATATGAAATGCGCAGTGAAAGGAAAACGCTTTCATTGTATATTGATGGGGAACTGGTTGCACGGAAGATCAATCCTCAAAAGCACAATCTGTTAAAATCCTCCGGAATTTACATTCTCATTGGTGATGGAAGGGCAAAAGCTGAAATAGAATATATAAAAGTGAAATAATCAAAGTAAAATCGTCAGAATAAAAATAAAATGTTGACAAGCCTACCATAAAGGTGGTGTAATTTAATGCATAGAAAAAAACAGGAGGTTGCTATGGAGGGGAGTATACGCGCATTCATTAAAAAGTTTTATCTTTATACTACTCTTGTTGAATACTGTATTATTATTCCTGTAGCGATAGTTGCCATAGCACTTGCTACTGATATCCCTTCTCAACAACTCTATTCTATTTTAATGATAATTGGGATTGTTGCTGTTATAGCCCTGATTGTTTTTCCTCCAGTTCAGAAATACATGTTCAAGCCATTTATACAGATGGCTGATGCGCTGAAAGAAGGCAAAGAAATTGATACACGTATTAAAATACTTATAAGAGAACGGCTGTTTGCTTTGCCGGTGATGCGTTTCTTTATCGGCATTCTGTTCTGGCTTTCCAGTATTATTATTGTTGTTGCAGGAATGTGGATTGTCCATATCGATATTGAGACAATATTAGTATGTTTTGTAGTGGGTTCATGTATTCTGGTTGCTGTTGGGTTTGCAATGATGCTGGTTCCTCAGATGGTAATTAATAGATTTATAGCCCAAAACGATTTTATCAGGGATTTATTGGAATTTGCGCAGCAGAAAAATATAAGTTTCTGGGGTTCATTAAAAAATGCCCTTACTGTTTTAATCAGTTCAATGATTTTACTTGGCATACTTCTTATTGTTTCATCAACACTGCTTTTTATATTTAAAACCCGTATTGCTGAGTATTCGATACAGATGCAGGTAAATGTTAATGCAGTTGCTAATGATATACACAATACATTGCAGATGGGAGTAGATCTTGCTTCTATAGCAGCTCGTGAAGGCAGGATTGATGTGCTGGGATACATGAGAGACAGAGAAGAAATTATAGATGTGTTCATGATAAAAGATGAAAAGAATGCCTTAGTGATACGGTCATTTACTGGAAAAACTGCTTCCCTAACATCAGATACTCTAGGTATGGCTGATGGAATGGAAAAAAAGAAGAATTCTATAGGGAATTTTGTGTATGTACCTGAAATAAATAAGGCCGTAGCTGTATGTGCTGTACGTAGTAATAACATGTGGTATTGTGTGGCATACGATATTAATATATTGTTTCAAAAACGGTTTGCACATTATAAGATTGGGAATCGCGGCTATATTTTAATTATGAATAAAGAAGGTTTATTCCTGGCTCACCCTAAATCTGAATATATTGGGAAAGAAAATCTAAAAAAGTATGACTGGGGTAGTGAAGCATTCCAAACACGCGAGGTAGTGAAGTATATCTGGGAAGGTGAAAGGAAACTTATTTGTGTGGTTACTAATGATGATCCTGCCTTTGCTGTAGCTCAAACAGTGTATGAAAAAGACATAGGGCTTGCAATACGCAATACCATAGTGTTTGTTGGAGTTTTCGCATCTGGGTTTATTATACTTGGTATTATCGCAAGCATAATCATATTATCATTTGCATTTCAGCCATTTACGATAATTAGAGATGCAATATACAAAATAGCCGAAGGTGATATCGCGATAGCTGCTGAAGTAATCTATGGGAACGAAATTGGTATAATTGCTACATCAATTAAGCAGTTAACAACAAAGATAGGATCAGTTATTAGTCAGATTAAGAATTCTTCCGAAGAGCTATCGACCGCATCCGAACAGATGTCTGCGGGTATCAGTACATTATCTGAGGTAGCTTCCAATCAATCGGCATCGACAGAAGAGATAACAGCTACAATTGAGGAAATATCTGCAAATCTTGATTCAATAGTGATAAGCACAAAAGAAGAATCAAAAAGCTTAGGTGAATTTTCCAAACACTTGCAGGAGCTATCGCAATCCATTTTTTCATTTTTGCTTGTTATGGAAGAATCAGCGCAGAAGACAAAATCCATAAGCAGTGACGCCCAGCAGGGGCAGGTATCATTACAGCAGATGAACTCAAGTATGCATAAGATTGTTGAAAGCTCCCGTGGCATTTCAAATGTTGCCCAGATCATACGCGGTATTGCTGACCAGGTTAACCTGCTTGCACTCAACGCTGCCATTGAAGCGGCTAGAGCAGGAGAGGCAGGCCGCGGATTTGCAGTGGTAGCCGATGAGATAAGCAAATTGGCTGATCAGATTGCACAGAGCCTTAAAGATATTGATGTGCTTGTGAAAACCAATGAAAAAGAGATACAACAAGGTATTGTTATTACTGAAAGCACTGTTACGGCAATATCAAATATTATTAAAGGGATAGAATCCGTAAGCCAGGAAGTAACCACGATGGGGCAGAAGATCCGTGAACAGAGCGAGATATTCAATGAGACAAAACGCGTGTGGGACAACACTGAATCACTCTCACGGCAGATACTTGATTCAGTTGAAGACCAGAAAAGTGCAATAGACGAGATAGTGAGATCAATAAATACTATTAATTCGCTCGCACAAAATGTAGTGGGGACAGCCGAGGAAATGAATTCGAGTGCAGAAAATTTAGCTTCAATGGCCCAACAGTTAAAAACAATGCTTGACTATTTTAAGGTATAAAAGATTCTTTCATAATTATTCGTAAAAGACTAATAAAAAAGCCCGGTTTTTTCCGGGCTTTTTTATTGTATTATCAGTCCTGAATAAATAAAAACAGTGATTCTATAAATTCAGGATCTTCTTTATCGATAACTTCGATAATGTGCTTGTGCAGCCTTTTCTTGTGCTCACCAAAGATACCACGTTTTTTCTTGAATGATTTGGCAAAAGCAATAGATTCTTTCATAAGTTCTTCAACATTGGCACAAGCTTTTTCAATCACATGGTGTTCAGCAAGCTCCGGTGCACCTACACGCCTGCCAGTGAGTTTCATTTCGTTGAATTTATAGTAGGGAAAAGCTTTTTTAACAAACGCAATCATACCCGGTAAAAACGGTATGCCTAAATCAACTTCCGGGAAACAGAAGAAGCCTCGATCAGCGCGCATAAACCTGAAATCACATGCACAGGATAAAATTGCCCCATTGCCAAATGCGTGTCCATTAATAGCAGCAACCACCGGCATCGGAATAAGCAGTAATCGCTTAAATACATTGTTCATGCCATACATAAAATCCTTTATGGCTTTGAAATCCTTTTCTGCCATTCGTGGCATAAGCCATTCAATATCAACACCCAAGCTGAAATTTTTTGCATCACTTGATGTGAGTACAATGCCATTGATTTCCTTATCAGCTTCAATTTCATCAAGTGCCTGCAACATGGCCTGTGCAAACATCACGTTGTGGCGATTTTCTGCTGTGTTCATAGTAAGGATCGCAATATTTTCATCCTTTTTCCATTCTACAATAGACATAAATACCCCCTTAAAGATATTTTGTGTAAATGTTATATACTGTATATCCCTCTTTCTTAAGAGGCACGATTCACGCTTATTAGCTATTCACTGCAAATTCTAAAAGATCCTTTTGCCAGAAAATCCTTTAAATCTTTAGGCAAAACATCCTGTAACACATATATAAGTTCAGATGCATCCTCATCACAAACAATCTGATTTTCTCTGTCTTTGAAATTGTATTTGTCCCAGTTAAGGCATCGTGCATGAGTCATGATTGATGTGAATATCTTTTCCATAAAAGTCATTGAATCGTCCCACACTATATCCAGTTCATGGTAAAAATCAAGCATTGTCCCAATTGGTTTAAATCCCCGCTGGAATGCGGTGTCAATTATCTGATGCCAGATACGCTCCTGGCACAGATATATAGAACTATCGTACATATTTTGTAAGATAAATGGTGCTGCCATACCACACACTGGTATCATTTGATCAAAATACTATAGCATAACAACGTTATGCCCTGTCAAGGTTGTTTTAGGGTGTAATAAAAAAAAGGGGCATTGGCCCCTTTTTTATGATCAAGTTATTATAAACTTTTTTTACAGTGCAGAAACTTTTACATGGTCTTTGACCAGCTTTTCAGCAAGTGCAATCTTTTCCTTATTGTCTTTGGTCAAAAGCGCTTCCATCTTGTCGATCTGACCTGCAACCTGATATGCATTGCTTGAAACAAGCAACAGTGGGATGTTCTTCTCTGCTGCTTTAGAAATGATGTTTGAAGGTGGGAGAATATTGTTGGTTAATATAATACCAACAGTATTTGTTTCAAGTGCCGAGATGATAATATCACTTCTATCGCCACTTGTTATCAAAAGCTTGCCTTCTTTATTAAACAAAGGATTGCGCAATGCTTCATTGACTGACATTGCACCCAAAAATACATTCTTTACAACCTTATTTAATCCTGCCTCACCCGCTATTACTTTGGCAAATAGTGCTTCTGATAGATAATCCATGGAGAAGTAGGTAAGATCCGCTGCGTAAGGGATCATCCCTAAGATGGGTACACCCATCTTTTCGATTTTTTCAGAATAGGTGCTCTTAAAATCATCAAGGTCGTGAATTTTATTGATAATTACACCCAAGAAATTAATGTCGCTGGTATCAACATATTTCTTGAACAGTGTAATGTCATCAATAATGACATCATCATTGCCGCCCACAATGAGTACTAACTTTGCATCAAGTGATTTTGCAACAGTGATAGGATCAAGATATACCGATACGCCATATGCCAGGTCCTTACCGCCTTCAATAAAGAGAACTTCACGGTTTTTGGCAATGGATTTTGCAACTTCCTGCAACTTTTCTTTAATACGAGCTTCGTCGTACACGTAGCGCAGTTTGGCATGCTCAAACCCAATAGTCATGTCTTCCGGATTTTCTTCAAGACCAAAAAGATTGGTTAACAAAGCAGCATCGTAATCCCACAATCGTTTTTTCCTGTATATCAGTCTATCGCCAAAGGGCTTCATGTATGCAACTTCTTTGCCCATTGCTTTTGCCAGACCAGTGAAAATTGTTGTTTTCCCGGCGCTTCTTCGTGTACACGCAAATACTATTCTATTCATAATTACACCTCACTTACGATTTAGAAATTATTATCCTGACGTCTACTGCTTTCAGGCCTTTGCCCTGCTCATAGACTACGACAGGATTAATCTCGATATCTGTGATTCGCGGTATCTTCCTTATGATTGTTGCAACTTTAATAATTGTGTCAACAACAATATCAATATCCTTTTGCTCTTCACCGCGAACGCCTAACAGTAATGGATATGAACGTATTTCGGAAAGCATTGAGCGGGCTTCTTTTTTGTTGATTGTTGCAGCTCTAAATGCTACGTCCTTCATTACCTCAACATAGATACCGCCAAGGCCACACATTACAATGGGTCCTAACTGTGGGTCTCTGCGGGCACCTATAATAAGCTCAACGCCTTTCTGAACCATTTCGCATACTTCAATGCCATCTATAACAGCATCTTCTTTATATGCGCGACAGTTCTTCATAATTGCTTCATAGGCATCCATTACTTCCTGTTTATTCAATATGTCTAATGCTACGCCACCTGCATCAGACTTGTGTAAGATGTCACGGGAAACAACCTTCATTACAACCGGGTAACCTATCTGCTCGGCAAGTCGTACACACTCATCGATTGATTTGCCAATGCCAGCACCAGGTATCATAACACCAGAAGCTTTCATCACTGCCTGGCCTTCATTTGCAAGCAGGAATGTTCTGCCATCGGCAAGTGCGCCATCAATAATTTTATCGATAGCTGCGATGTCTATCTGAGCGTCATCAACGCGATCATCGCGTTCAACTAACATGTTGGTATATTTATACAGAGCACCCATACAGGATACTGCTTCGTACACATCCGGGAATACCGGTACATTCATTTTACGCAGCTGGACAATTGCATCTTCAACTACTTTACCGCCAACTATCGCATACGCAACCGGCTTTCCGCTGGCCAGATGCTTGCCGTAAGTATCTCTTATCATAGGAGCCAAGTTTTCAGCATCAAATGTTGCAGTTTCGCAATACAATGCCAGTGTTGCGTGCATATCGTCAGAGCGTGTAGGTGCGCTCAGTGCAAGGTCATAGTCAGCAGCTTTTGCACCACCGGTAATGTCTACCGGGTTTTTAGTTGAACCAAAATCAGGTGTTGCAGGGCCAAATACTTCTTTTAATACAAGCTGATCATCGTAAAGCTCAACGCCATACTTTTCACATGCATCAGTTGCCATAACACCAATACCACCGCCATTGGTCACAATAACTGTATTTTTGCCTTTTGGACGTGGTGAGTATGCTAAAAACTTACACCAGTTAAATGCCTCCTGCAGGCTCTCTGCTCTCAGTAATCCGGTCTGCCGTGCAATTGCATCAAAGATTTCATCTGATCCAGCTAGAGATCCGGTATGACTTGCTGCAGCCATTGCACCACGTTTTGAACGGCCTGATTTCAACACTACAATTGGTTTTAGCTTTGTTGCTTCACGGACAGCTTCAATAAAACGCTCGCCGTCTTTTACGCCTTCAATGTACATTAAAATAACTTTTGTTTCCTGATCACGCATCACAAATTCTAAGCAATCTGCTTCGTCAATATCTGCTTTGTTGCCAAGTGACACAATTGCCGAAAGACCCATGTTTTCTACAGCAGTTTTGCCTATCATTGCTATTCCTAATGCACCGCTCTGTGTAAGAATAGCAACGTTACCGCGCAGGATGTCTGTAGCAGAAAATGTTGAATTGTAATTACCTGATGCAGAGTATACGCCAAAAATGTTAGGGCCAAGTACACGTGTACCTTTAGAGCTTGCATATTCAACAATTTTATGCTCAAGCTCAACTTCACCTACTTCAGAAAACCCTGAGGTAATAATCTGCACATGTTTTACGCCCTTATCAGCACATTCTTTAACGGCATCAAATGCTAATTTTGCGGGAACACAGATTGTTGCCACATCAATTTCATCTTTCACATCAGAAATTGATGGGTAGCAATCAACGCCTAAAATTGCGCCACCTTTTGGGTTTATGGGATAAATTCTCCCTTTAAAACCACCCTGAATAATGTTTCGGGTGATGCTGAACCCAATTTTGCCCGGTTGTGAAGAAGCGCCAACTATTGCAACACTTTTGGGCTGAAATAAAGAAACAATACTATCCTTTTTTGCTTTCATTGTTCATCTCCCCTAAATTCCATCTTCAATTCATATACTCCTGCGCTACTCCTCTTTTCTATATTAAACCCCATTTTTTCAAATAGATGCAGCATGGGCTTGTTTTCCACAAGCACCTCTGCAGTGAATCCCAGCAAACCATTTCTCTTTGCTATCTGTGTCAAATACGATAACAATATCTGACCAATTCCTTTATATTGATAATCATCACGCACAGCAAATGCCACTTCTGCCCAATGCTGATATTCCTGGATACCGTACTGACCAACGCCGACCACAACTTCCTTCTCATTTTGTTCAACGACGGCTAAGATAACCATCTCTTTGGTGTAGTCAATTACAACCATTTCCTGCAGCCGTTCATGGGGCATGTCTTTTCGTGTTGAAATAAAGCGCCTGTAGAGGCTCTGGTCGGATAGTGAATAGAAAAAGTCCTTTAAGAGTTCTTCATCGCTGATCTTGACAGGCCTAAGTTTAAGCTTGATGCCTGTCTTTGTGGTACGGTATGTTTCAAGGTGTTCGGGATACTCGCCTTTTTTGCCCGGGATAAACGCCTGATCGCGGTAGATAAGACCGTTTTTTTTGGCTTCTTCTATAAGCCATGGTCTGAATTTGGGATGAGCTATCGCTATCAAATCCATAGCCCGTTCCCTTATGTTTTTGCCATGGATATAGGCTATCCCGTACTCTGTAACCACATAATGAACATCACCGCGGTTAAGCGTTATGCCGGCACCTTCCGGGATAAACGGCACAATACGCGATTCCTGTTCATTTTCAGTGGTGGAGCGCAGGGTAAGGATAGTTTTGCCACCGGGGGCAAGTACGGCTCCTCGCATAAAGTCGGCCTGGCCACCTATGCCGCTGAAAAACGTTTTGCCTAA
>FMSI01035586.1_pt1 | contig 13211 bp, 13 predicted proteins | sample 1504471 | NCBI WGS metagenome assembly FMSI01 (sample SAMEA4475357, study PRJEB15587) | soil metagenome | biome: Soil; feature: Field | place: India | collected 2015-03-11 | depth 0 m
AAGGGGGAGATATTGGAGAGCTTATAAATAGAGGGGAGACACAAGAGAGATTATAAACAAGGGGGAATACTATGCTCCTTTCTTTTGTAAAGCTATCTAACTTACTCCTCCCTTTTGTAAAGCTACCTATCTTGCTACTTCCTTTTTGAAAGGGAGGTTGGGAGGGTTTTTACTTTATTTTCCTAATCAGAAAAAAAGAGGCGGCTTTCGCCGCCTCTCCGAGCTTACGCTTCTCCTCTAAACTATACTATAGCCTGTGAGGATTGTTAGCATCATTTTCATAAGTTATGCAATGAGCTTTAGCATCAGTCTGGCTTGTGCCGGTAATGGTGTAAAAAGGAACAGATCCTCCAGCTGACTGAGCTTTAGGACACACTGGCGGTGTTTGGAAATAATTAGGAATGAACGGATGGTCGTTATCAATATCACTTGCTAGCCGGCCCCAGTTCACAGAGCCTTCATTTGAGGCAACATAAGTCTGAATGTTCCCCTCAATGTTGCGAAGATTGGACTGGCAAGTTCGACGCCAGGCAGCCTCCCGAGCCACATTAAAAACTGGAACAGCAATGGCAATCAAAATAGCTATAATGAGAACGACCACCATAAGCTCGATAAGAGTAAAACCTTTCTCATTTCTCATTTTTTTCACCCCCTTCCTTTGTTCTCATTTTCTTTATCGACCAAAAAAACCTGGACTTTAGAGAAAATTTACCCAAATTTTTCTAATCTACCCCAAATTGGTGACTACTTTCCAATAAGAGTTATAAGCTGAAACATTGGCATATAAATGGAAATTAAAATACCGCCTACTGAAAGACCTAAAAACATCATTAAAATTGGTTCAAGCATAGAAGTTAAAGACTCTACCGTAGTTGTAACTTCGCTATCGTAAAAGTCAGCTACTTTGTTGAGCATTGTATCCAGAGCGCCAGTCTCTTCCCCAATAGCAATCATCTGAACCACCATTGGTGGAAAAACTTTGCTTGAAGAAAGGGGTTTAGATATTGTTTCGCCCTCTTTAATGCTAGCTCGGGCTTCTCTAACTGCTTTGGTAATAACAGCATTTTCGGCCGTATCAGCCACTATGTCCATTGCTTGAAGAATAGGCACCCCGCTAGCAATAAGAGTAGCAAAAGTGCGAGTAAACTTAGCCAGCGACATTTTTTGAGTCAATATACCAAAAACCGGAAGTCTCAACTTGGTAGAATCGATAATAAAAAGAGCCTGAGGATTTTTCTTAGCTTGACGATAACCAAAAATCAGGCCAAAAATAGCTGCGCCCATCAACCACCAGAAGCCCCTTATAAAACCACTAAGAGCCAGCAAAACTTTAGTTGGTAAGGGTAACTCCCCGCCTAACTGGCTAAACATTCCAACAAAAATGGGAACGATAAAAATTATCATAGCGAAAACAAGAACCAAAGCCAGCCCAAGAACAGCAATCGGGTAAGAAAGAGCTGATTTTATCTTACCTTTTAACTCCATATCTTTTTCAAAATGCTCAGCTATTCTTATTAAAGCTTCATCAAGAACACCGCCAGCTTCTCCTGCCCGAGTCATATTAACAAAAATAGCTGGAAAAACCTGTGGATGCTTGGTTAAAGCCTCAGAAAGAGAAAGGCCTCCCTCGACATCTTTTTGAATCTGAGTAATGACTGTTCTTAAAGTTGGGCTTTCGGTTTGATCAGCCAGGATTGCCAGAGCCTTAGTAATGGAAACACCGGCATTTATCATCGTTGCGAACTGGCGAGCGAAAACCGTAATATCCTTGGTCTTTACTCCCCGTCGAACGAGAGAAAAACCGCCCAGGCCAGCTGCTTCTTTTTTTTCTGAAATATCAAGAACCACATAACCCATACCCCGCAGCTTGGAAGCTACGGCCATCTGATTTTCAGCTTCAATTGCCCCCGAAATTACTTTCCCGGCCTTATCGCGAACTCGGTAAAGATAGGTTGCCGGCATCTTCTACCACCTCCCACTGCTTCTTATATTGCTTTACCTAAAAACTGTTTTAAATTTTGCTGATCTATTGCTCTTTGTAAAGCTATTTCATAACTTATTTTACCACGACGGACTAAATCTGCCAAAGCCTGGTCCATTGTTTGCATCCCGTATTTACCACCAGTTTGAATGGCCGTGTAAATCTGATGAGTCTTAGCTTCCCTTATTAAGTTTCTTACCCCAGGAGTTGGAATTAAAACTTCTACAGCGACTATTCTTCCCTGACCATCCTTAGTGGTCAAAAGCTGCTGAGCAATTATCCCTTGAAGAACTCCGGCTAACTGAATTCTGATCTGCTGTTGCTGGTAGGGAGGGAAAACATCGACGATTCGGTCAATAGTTTGAGGGGCATCTTGAGTATGGAGGGTAGCAAAAACTAGATGACCAGTTTCGGCTGCTGTCAAAGCCGTCGATATAGTTTCTAGATCTCGCATTTCACCAATTAATATAACATCTGGGTCCTGGCGCAATACATATTTTAGAGCTTGAGGAAAGCTCTTGGTATCCGAGCCCACTTCCCGCTGGTTAACAATTGACTTTTTGTGAGGATGAAGAAACTCAATTGGATCTTCTATGGTTATTATATGGCAGTTCCTGGTTTCATTTATAATGTTTATTAAAGAGGCTAGAGTTGTCGATTTGCCTGAACCAGTTGGACCAGTTACTAAAACCAGCCCACGGGGTTTTCGGGTGAACTCTTCAAGCACTAGAGGCAAACCGAGCTCTTGAAGAGTGGGTATCTTAACTGGAATTAAACGGAAAGCCCCTGATAAACTGTTACGCTGAAAGAAAATGTTGACTCTGAACCTTCCTTTACCCGGCAAAGAGTAGGAAAAATCATATTCCCAGTTTCTTTCCAGCGCTTCCCGCTGCTCCTGGGTTAAAATGCCGTAAAGCATCTCTTTGGTGTCCTGAGGCATAAGCTTAGGATAGTCAAGAGGTACCAGGTTCCCATGAAGCCGTATCACTGGCGGAGAACCAACTGTAATATGAAGGTCTGAGGCTCCCTTCTCAATTACTTCTAATAAAACCTGGTCAATATTGATCAATTAGATCACCCTTTCCAAATTTTTACTACTTCAAGCGACAACGCGCAATAACTCCTCGATTGAAGTCAGGCCCATTTTGACTTTTTCAAACCCATCCATTCTTAAAGTCTTCATTCCTTCCTCGATAGCAACCTTTTTAATCTGTTCAGCGGTTGCTTTTTCCACTGTCAACCTTTCAATTGTCTCACTCATTAGCATAACCTCATAAACACCCATTCTACCTTTGTAGCCGGTATTATTACATTTAGGACAGCCTTTCGGACGGTACAAAGTTGGGATTTCTCCGCTTTCATCGAAAGGAAAACCTATCTCTTCAAGCGCTTTCCGTGAAGGTTGATAGGGCTCCTTACACTCAGAGCAAAGCCGCCGAGCTAATCTTTGAGCCTGAACACAGTCAATCGCCGAAGCTACCAGAAAAGGTTCAATCCCCATTTCAATTAGACGAGAAATGGCCGAAGGGGCATCGTTAGTGTGAAGGGTCGAAAAAACCAGGTGACCAGTCAGAGCAGCTTCAATAGCTATTTCTGCCGTTTCGTGGTCTCTAATTTCGCCAACCATTAAAATGTCCGGTGAAGCCCGTAAAAGCGAACGCAATCCTCGAGCAAAAGTAAAACCAATCTTCGGATTAACTTGAACTTGATTAATGTTTGGCAAACGATATTCAACCGGATCTTCAATAGTAATTATGTTTTTATCCGGTTTGTTCAGAATATTAAGTGTTGCATAAAGAGTCGTGGATTTACCAGAGCCAGTTGGACCAGTGATCAAAATAGCTCCATATGGTTTGGTGAAAGCAGCCTGATAGCGTTCCAGGCTTTCAGGAAGAAAACCCAGTTTATCGAGGTCAAGAAGAACGCTCTCTTTAGCTAATACTCGCAAAACTATCCTTTCGCCATAGATAGTCGGCAAAGTAGCAACACGAAAGTCGTAAACTTTTCCCGAGACTGACAAAGAACAGTGGCCATCTTGAGGCTTTCTTTTTTCAGCAATGTCTAAACTGGCCATAATTTTAAATCGAGAAAGGAGACCAGCTTGAATGTTTTTTGGCGATCTCATAACCTCGTGCAAAACGCCGTCAATTCGGTAGCGAACTCTTAAGTCTTTTTCTTGCGGTTCAATATGAATATCGCTTGCCCCTTGCTTTACTGCCCGAGTTACTATCATATTAACCAGTTTAACAATAGGAGCATCCTCAACCAGTCCCTCGATTGACTTGGTGGCTGCTGACTCCTCCGCTTCTCCTAAAATTTCCTGCAAGTCTTCTTCAACTTCAGTAACTTCAGTCATTTTGTAGGAGCGGCTAATTGCTTCATTCAAAACCTCTTCGCTAACTTTAAGTGGTTTAATTTCATAACCAGTTGACATTCTCAAGTTATCCAGCGCAAAGATGTCTCGAGGGTTTACCATAGCCACCAACAGCTTATTTTCCTCAAAACCCAGTGGCAAAATCTTTTTCTTCCGAGCCTCAGGCTCGCTAACCATCATTAAAGCATTTGGGTCAACTTTGTAATCAAACAAATCAACTTCTTCAACCCTATCGCAGGCTTCAGTCATCTTCTTTAAAGCCACTTCTCGCTCCACTTCCTGAATTAAATCAGTAAGGTCGGTTAAATCTTCAGTGGTTTCCAGGGCATAAAAGCGCTCAATTGCTTCCTGGATCTCTTCCTTTAAGGCAACAGCAGGTTCAACTTTCATTCCAGTAATAGATTCAACTTCTTCTCTGGCAACCACATCGCGAGGATTAGTCATGGCTAACAATACTTTCCCATCTCCCACCGTCATAGGAAGCACCAAAAACTTCCGAGCCAGGTCTTCAGAAACAACTTCAAGTGCTCTTTTTTCTGGGGCTTCTTTTTTTAAGTCAACAAACTTAATTCCAAGCTGCTGAGCAATCATCCTGACCAAATCTTTCTGGCTAATATAACCAAGATAAACTAAAGCCCGAGCCAGCGGTAAGCCCGTTTTCTGCTGTACCTCACGGGCATCGTTTAGTTGGTCTTCATTAACTAAGCCAGATTCAAGTAGAACTGCTGTGAGCTCTTTCTTTGGCATCTTTCTCTTCCTTACTTAAAATTTTATCGGCGTAATCGATAAAATCTTGATAATATGGAGAGTTCTCATCTAAAACCATTTTACTTCCATCATTAAAATGGAGTTCGACTTTCTTGGGGCTCTTTAATTCTTCTTCGAAAATTTCTTTCTTGGCCTCAAGGGCCTCCTTCAGGAAAGGAGTTGAAGGTTTTATCCTTCCTTCCTTTTTTCCTAACCAAAACGCTAGAAAAGCCAGTGCCCCCGCTAAAATTGCCGCCAGGTAAATCCAGGCCTTCAAATTAACCTTCCTTTTCAATTTTCTTGATTTTGCCTTCTTTCTTTTCGATAAACTCCAGTACCTTAGTCAAAAGTCCAAGTAAAACCAGCTTAACACTTTCTTTATCCCGAGCATCACAAAGATAAAAAGGCACATCATCTGAAAGGCCAAGTTTCTTGCGCAATCGAACCAGTGCCCCTTCTTCTAATCCATCAGTCTTGTTAACCGCTACGACATAAGGAGCTTCCGAAATAGTCTGAAAATAAGTTAAAAGTCGAAATGCTTCTTTAAGACTTTCAACGTCCGAGTAATCAATTAAAATTACAAATCCAAGCATCCCTTCCGAAAGGGTTTCCCACATAAAGCTGAACCTTTCTTGCCCCGGTGTACCAAATAAATAAAGAGCCATATCTCCAGAAACAGTAATCCGGCCAAAATCCATCGCCACTGTTGTTTCTTCTTTCTTAACTGCGTCTTTAGGGTTGGTAATTTTTCGCTCAGTGGTTAAAACAGCAATTTCACTGATAGTTTTAATAAAGGTTGTTTTTCCAGCATTAAACGGACCGGTGACAACAATTTTTACCGACCGCACTCTGCCACCTACAATCGCCGGATGCCTTTAATTACTTGCAAGACGATTTCTCGAGAAATATTTTCATCCATAGTGATTTTTTTGCTCTCCTCTTTTTTAATCTCTTCCTTTTTTAGCTTTTCTTTCTCACCAGCTGCTTCTTCTCGAATTTCTTCAGCCGGTTCTTCTCCTTCTGTTAAGGCAGTAAGTTCTTCTAACATTTCTTCTAGCTCTTCCTCAGGCACCTCTTCCTTCTTTTCTACTTCGACTTCAACTTCTACTTCCGGTTTGTCCTCTGTACTCGAAACCCCAATTGAACCTAAAATCTGCTCGGTTATTCGGGCAGTGATCTCTTCAACTACTTGATCTGCTTTCTTTTTTATTTCCTCATCAGTTACTTCAGTAGATATTCTTTCCTTGGCTGGCGGTTTTTGTTTTTCCTCCACTTTTCCAGCTTTTTCTGCTTTAGCTTCTTTTTCTTCGATTTTTTCCTCTTTAGCCGGCGCTGGCTGCTTTAAAGTTATAACCTCTGCTTTCTTCTTGCTAGTTGGCTCAACTAAAGACTCAGCTACCAAACGATAAAGAACCCGACAGGTTTCAAATTCTGAAAGCCCCATTTGCTCAGATAAAGTTCGCACATCATTTTGGCCATCAAGAAAATAAAGAGCTTTCCATTCTAAAGGCTTCAGGATAATATCTTTTCCAGCTTCTGCTGGCTTTAAGCTTAAAACGAAGACTAAATCTAAAGAAGGGATTCTTTGCTTGACATTTCTCCATTCCTCCAAACGTTTTTCAGTCACACCCATCAATTCAGAAATATTAACAGTTATCCCAACATCAAACTCAGTATCTTCTTTGTTAGCCTCAAAAAAGAAATCTCCTTCCTGCCAGGTAAAAACATCAAATAAAGAATCAGCTAAGTGTTCAGATAGAAGTCCTTTCAAATCTTCCTGAGAAATTAATTTTTTGGCAATAAGGTACTCGCCAAGCTTTATTCCATTTTTTGTCGATTCTTGAGAAATCTTTTTAATCTCATCAGGAGAAATTTTTAAAACTTTAGACAACCTCTCCTCAAATGGAGCTGCTTTCCAGCCTGAATAAGCAGCATAAATCCCCCCACTACGGAAGTAAATAGTGCTGCTCGTCTCCCCGCTTGTGATAAATAAAGCACCAGTTTTCTTTCCCATTGAAATAAGCTGGAAAATTTCAGTCAGGTTAAAGTCTCTAAGATTGCCTTTTAATGCCATAGACGCCACCTATCACCTTCATAACAATTCGCCAACTTCATGAGCAGCATTCTTTAAGTCATAAAATACTAACCCTAATTTTGCTTCCTTCCGAGCAATACCAACAAGCACTGCCTTTTCCCTAGCTGACATTAAGAAAACAAAACCTTTTTCGCCCTCGACAAACACCTGAGTTAGATTTCCCTTGCCAAGCTCATGAGCAGCCTTTTCGCCTAAGCTCAAAATTGCTGCCGACATTGCTGCTACTCTATCCTCTTCAACCTCAGCTGGTAAGGCTGAAGCCATTATCAGCCCATCAAAACTTACTACTGCCGCTGCTTCAAGATAGTCAGAAGAACGAAGAAGTCTTTCTAAAAGCTCGGTAAGTTTGCTTTCACGGCTTTCTTCAACGACCGGAGTGGTAGTCTCAACTAAATTCTCTTCAACCGACGAAAGTTGGCTTTCATCGTCGCTACTTGTGTAAACTCCGCCCGCCTGTTCTTCCTCATATTCCCAGTCGCCAGTTTTAATATGCTCCATCTTTCCTCCTTTCCTAAGCGATTACTCGCATAACTTCTTCAATAGAGGTAACACCCTCCTTAACCTTAAGGAAACCCTCTTCTTTGAGGGTTACCATTCCCTCTTCAATAGCTGTTTTTCTTATCAAATCAGTACTTGCCCTTTCCACAATTTGTCTTTCTATATTTTCACTCATTAGTAAAACTTCGTAAATACCTATTCTGCCACGATAACCCGTCTTATTGCAATATTCACAACCTTTAGCCCGATAAATTTCGGGAATCTTGCCATTTTCATCCATTGGAAAATTAATATTATTAAGTGTTTCTAACGAAGGGGTAAAAGATTCTTTACACTCAGGACAGAGAACTCGAGCCAGTCGTTGGTTAACCACGCAGTCAATAGCAGAAGAAACTAAAAAAGTCTCTAAACCCATCTCAATCAACCGGGTTATAGTTGAAGCAGCATCGTTAGTATGAAGAGTAGAAAGAACTAAATGACCAGTTAAAGCTGATTCGATTGCAATTAAGGCAGTCTCCTGGTCTCGAACTTCACCTATCATCACAATGTCCGGGTCATGCCGCAAGATTGAGCGTAGAGCAGCAGCAAAAGTTAGCCCAGCTCGAGGATTAACTTGAACCTGATTCAAGCCCACCAGACGATACTCCACTGGGTCTTCAACTGTTATCACATTCTTCTCAACCGAGTTCAGGAGGGAAACACAAGAATAAAGAGTAGTAGTCTTACCTGAACCAGTAGGTCCAGTAATGAAAATAGCACCGTAAGGCTTTAAGAGAGACGATTTCAACCTCTCGAGACCAACCTGTGAAAATCCCAGTTCCTCCAGTTTCATTAGAGCACTGCTTTTCTCTAAGAGTCTTAAAACCACTTTCTCTCCATGAATTGTAGGAATTGTAGCCACCCTAAAGTCAATAGGTCGGCCGTCAATAATTAAGCTAAATCGGCCGTCCTGAGGAAGGCGCTTCTCAGCAATGTCCATGTTAGCCATGATTTTTAATCGAGCAGTTAAACCGTGTTGTACTCTTTTGGGCGATTTCAAAATATCATGGAGAACACCGTCAATTCGATACCTTATTCTTACTTCGCTTTCTTGAGGGTCAATATGAACATCAGCTGCCCGGCTGCGAGCAGCTTCAGTCAATATATAGTTTGCTAACTTAACAATAGGTGCTTCCTCATCCTCTTCCACTTTTTCTACCAGAGCTTGAACGTCAGCCCCTTGAGTCTCTTCAGCCTCGCCCACCACTGACTCCATCATTTCTTCAACTTCTCTATCCATTTGAAAGTTCTGAGCAATAGCGTTAACAACATCAGTTTCAGTGGAAACCACCGGTTTTATTTCGTAACCAGTCATAATACGCAAATCATCAACAGCAAAAACATTAGCCGGATCAGACATTGCCACTACCAATTTATTGTCTTCAATATCAATCGGTATCAACTCATAGCGCCGAGCCATATCTTCTGGAATCAAAGCTATAGCTGCCGGGTTTATTTTGTACGTTGAGAGTTTTAAATAAGGAAGATTGGTCGCTTTAGCAACTGCTTTGGCTATATCTTCTTCAGTAGTATAACCCAATTCAACCAAAGTCTTTACCAGACTGCGACCATCTTGAGATTCAACAGCTTCTTGCAACTGGTCTTCAGTTACTAGTCCTGCTTCAAGGAGTATTTTCCCTAATCTCTTCTTAAGTCTAACCATTTAACTGCCCTTCAAAGCAGCTTCAGCTGCTTCTCTAAGTAATTTTAATTCAAGCTCGCTTCCCTCCCAAACTTGAAAAGAGCCTTGTGCTTGAAGTAAAAGCATTGGCAAACCATTTAAATTTTTTCGACCGGTGTCTTTCGCCCACTTTATCAAAGGTGTTTCCCGGGGAGAATAAATCATATCGTAAACCAGGCTCGAAGTTGATAAATTTGCTAATATTTCTCCCCCTAAAGGCATACTCAAACCATCCATTCCAATCGGAGTAGCATTAACTAGAATATCGGCTTCTGCCAGATACGGCTTTGCTTCCTCTGAAAGACCAGTAGCCACCGCCTCTACCTGAGGAAAACGTGAATGCAACAAGCTAACCAACTTTTCTCCTCTTTCTTTAGTGCGGTTGGCAAAAACTATTTTCTTTACCCCTTCCATCGCCAAACTTAATGCTGCCGAACGAGCTGCTCCCCCAGCCCCTAATATCACAATTATTTTTTCTTTTACCTCCTCCTCTAACCCTTTGAGAGAGTCAATAAAACCTCTACCATCAGTATTATAACCAATCAAAGCTCCATTCTGAAGATGAATAACATTTACTGCCTCAGCTATCCGAGCAAAGGCCGATATCTCGTCAAGAAAAGGAACTACTGCTTCTTTATAGGGCATGGTCACATTCAGCCCAACAAAGTTTAGTTCTTTAAAACATTCAAGAAAATAGGAAATTTTATGTGTAGATGGAAAAGGGAAAGTTAGATAACACCAGTTTAAATTAAGTTTTTGAAAAACATAGTTAAAGATAGCCGGCGAGAGCGAATGGTCGACCGGATAACCTAAAATTCCGACTACTTTAGTTTTCGAATTGATTATCATAGGCAACCCTTTTTATATTATCGACCACGGGACGCTGAATTTTAGGCTGATTCCTGACTAAAATTTTTTTCTCAAGTAGTCTTAAAAAACGAGTATGAATCAGCTCTTTCGAAGATAATGGTTTTATTAAAACAGTCAGAAGCCCGAGCCGATTTCCACCAAAAACATCAGTAAAAAGCTGATCGCCAACGATTGCTGCTCGCGAAGCTTCAACCCCAAGAATCGAAAGAGCTTTTAAAAAAGCTTTCTTTCGAGGCTTTCCTGCCGGAGCTACCAATGGCAGTCCAAGTTCGTCAGCTACCTTCTTGACCCTACCTTGCCAGTTATTGGAAACAATGCAAAGTGCAAGTCCTGCTTCTTGTGCCTGCTTTATCCAGTTTTTTACTTCCTCACTAACTTTCTGAGATTTACGAGGAACAAGAGTGTTATCGAGGTCAATCAGAACAGCTTTACGCCCACTCTGAGCTATAATTTCTGGCCTGGCTTCTTTTAAGCTCTCAAAGTAATAATCAGGCAGTAGATGCTTTTCAATTTTCTTTAATAACATAACTTTTAATTATAACACTTTTTAAATGGTTAACGCTTAAACCATCTTTTTTTAGCTTTTTCTTTTGCTTTCAAAAACTCAGCTTCAGTTCGTGTAAAAATATGGCGGCCACTAGCTGGGTCAGCAAGTACATAATAAAGATAATCTACTGGTGCCGGGTCTAAAGCAGCTTTTAAAGAATCTAGACCAGGATTACAAATTGGCCCAGGTGGCAATCCAGAGTGAAGATAAGTATTGTAAGGAGATTTAACCATAGTGTCTTTTTCGAACAAGCGCTTTTTATGGTAGCCAAGGGCGTAAATAACCGTAGCGTCAATCTGCAAACGCATTCCCCTTTTCAAACGGTTATAAATAACAGCTGAGATTAAGGGGCGTTCCGTTGGTATTTTAGCTTCTTTCTCAATCATTGAAGCAATGGTCACCCATTTATGAAAAGTTAAATTTCTTTCACTCAGTTTACTTAAATCCAAACTTTTAATTTCCTTATCAAACTGATTCAACATCAAACTGATAACCTCATTGGCAGATGAACCTTCCCAGATAAGATAAGTCTTAGGGAAAAGATATCCTTCAAGACTGGGAGTTAAGTTAGAATCAAGAAAAGGTTTTGAAAAATAGCTTGCACCATTTAGGCCAATATTTAAAATGTCTTCTTTCGAAACTCTGGCTTCTTTTTCAAGCTTTTCAGCTATCTGCTTAAGGGTAAACCCTTCTGGTACTACAACTTTAAAAAGGCCTTTTTGGGGTTTTGAAGTAAGTATTTTCAAAACTTCATGATAGTCCATAAAAGTTTTTAGCTGGTATCGGCCTGCCTGGATTCTTCGGTCTAACTGCTTATCTTTAGCCAAATAACGAAAATACCAGCCATTCTTAATTACTTTTTTCTCAATTAAAGAATCAGTTAAGTCTGAAAAAGAATCACCTGGTTCAACGACCACTTCCACCGGCTGGTGGTCTTCCCAAGGAAGAGGGAAAATAAAAGTATAAGCTGCTGAAAGTAAAAAAAGAATTAGAAAGCTTAAGAAAAGAAAAGTTTTCCTCATCTAACTAATTCATTCCTTAGACCGCTGATAATCAAGATAACTCTGAAGAATGAAGGCAGCCGAAAGAGCATCAAGCCGACCTTTTTTCTGGCTAATTCTTTTCTTACCCCGAGCTTTAAGAGAATCAACTGCCAATCGAGTAGTAAAACGCTCATCCCAGAGAACTATTGGGATATTTTTAAAGGTTTCTTTGAGGCACCGGTAAAAAGCTAAAACTTTCTTTGTTTGAGCTGTTGGCTTTCCGGAAAGGCCAACAGGATAGCCAACGATTATTTCTTCCACCTTTTTCTTTTGTACAATCTCTTTAAGTTCTTCAAGTTCTTTTTCGCCTCGGTCTATAAATTTAAGCTCACTAACTATTGACGAGCTTGGTCCCTCAATTGCCACACCTATTCTTTTATCGCCAACATCGAGTGCCAGCCTGATCATTAACTCAAACTATCAAGGAAATTTTTTATTAATTCTTCCCCTTTACTGAGAACCCGGTCCAGATTTCCAACATTTGAGCCACCACCTTGGGCTAAATCTTTACGGCCTCCACCTTTGCCATTAAGCTCACTTGACAACACTCCGACTATCTCACTGGCGTCAAAACCAAGCTTTACTGCTTCGAGCTGAGAAGCGACAAGAAGATAAGCGCGACCATTGTCCTCTGAACCCAATAGCACAATAAAAGCCTCTTTTCTTAACAAATCGGCTAATTCTCTTAAATCTTCTGGACTCGCAGATTTAACCTTTGCCGCCACAGCTTTAAAATTGCCCATTTCAATAGAGCGACTTAAAAGCTGCTTTGATAAACTTTGTAATCTTTCCTTTTGATTGATTTCCTTTATTTTAGACATTTCTCTGTTTTCATTTAGCAAATCAGTTATTGCTTTTTCTAAATTAGCCTCACCTGTTTGTAAAAGCTTAGCCAGACGGCTAAGCAGATTTTTCTTCTCCATAAAATCCTCAAGAGAAGGGAAGCCAGCTATGGCTTCTATCCTTCGAAGGTTGGCTCCAACACTTGTCTCTTGTTTTATTTGAAAAAGTCCAATTTCCCCGGTTCGAAAAACATGAGTGCCACCACATAGCTCTTTACTAAAGTTACCTATCTCCAAAACTCGAACAAAATCTTTATACTTCTCTCCAAACAAGGAAATAGCTCCAATTTCACGAGCATACTCAAGGGTAGTAATGTAAGGTTTTACAGGGTGATTTTCCAAAATTTTCTTGTTTACCAAAAACTCTATTTTTTCTTTTTCCTCCTGGCTAAGTGCTTTAAAATAAGTAAAATCAAAGCGAAAACTATCAGGTCCTACATAGGAGCCTGCCTGCCTTACTTCCTCCCCTAAAACCTTTCTTAAGGCCCAATGAA
>FMSI01077091.1_pt1 | contig 13206 bp, 8 predicted proteins | sample 1504471 | NCBI WGS metagenome assembly FMSI01 (sample SAMEA4475357, study PRJEB15587) | soil metagenome | biome: Soil; feature: Field | place: India | collected 2015-03-11 | depth 0 m
TTTTTATAAATAGAAGGAAAAATGGGGAGATCTTCACTGAAGAGGCTAAGATAACTCCGATCATTGATGAAAATGGTAATCTCATGAACTATGTAGCGATAAAGAATGATATAACAGAGAAGGTTATTCTACAGGAGAAGGAGAAAAATATAGCAAAAGCCAAATCGCTAATAACAATCTCAAGTGGTATAGCCCATCACTTAAACAATATCAATACCCCGATACTGATCATGGCTCAGGATCTCTACAACGATCTGAAAGATGATCCAAAGCTTGCAGAAAAGATACAGATCATCATAAAATCTGTATCAAGGGCAACAAATATAATAAATTCTATAATGAAATTTAGTAAAACAGCCATTATAATGCCTAAAAAAATGAATCTACAAACGGTAATAAACTTTGTCATCAACAATTCAAGACCTTTATTAACAGATAAGATAAGAATAATAAGCGAATCGAAGGAAGAGAACAATCATTTTGTTAAAGTTGATATCGATATGTTTTCTCAGGCTTTCAACCACATTATCAAAAATTCTGTGGAGGCTATGCCAAACGGTGGTTTGATCAAGGTGAAATGGCATCTTGAAGAACTTCAAAAAAGTGAAGATAAAGAGAGATTTGTATGTTTTGAGATCGAGGATAACGGTACAGGGATACCACCTCACATAATGTCAAATATCTTTGTTCCATTTTTTACTACGAAGTTTATGCACAACTCTCCTGGGCTTGGATTATCGGAAGTGCTTGGGATTATGGAACAGCATGGGGGGCATGTGGAGGTAGATTCAGAGGTAAACAAAGGGACTGTGGTAAGACTGTATCTACCAATAATCGAACAGGAGTAAAAGATGAATGAAAGCTTGAGACTACCTGATTATTATATTGCTATTGGGGCTTCTGCTGGTGGTCTGGAAGCCATTGAGCAATTTATCACGAATATGCCGACAGATAATAACTTTGGTATAATAATAATTCAGCATCTCTCTCCAGATTATAAGAGTATGATGGCAGAGATCCTATCCAAAAAGACTAACATCCCTGTACATAAATCTGAAGATGGAATGCTTGTGGAGGCTGGAAATATATATCTAATCCCACCTAAGAAGAATCTGACTATCAATCAGGGAAGACTCGTATTAAACGAGCCAAACTACTCTGGTGGATTAAATTTCCCTATAGATCTGTTTTTGAGGTCTTTGGCAGAGGATCAGGGGGAGAAGGCGATAGCGGTAATTCTATCAGGGACGGGCAGCGACGGAGTAAGAGGTATCAGGGCTATCAAACAGCATGGTGGGGTGATCTTCGTGCAGGATGATACCACAGCCAAGTTTGATGGTATGCCAAAGGCTGCTATCTCTACGGGACTTGTTGATTTTATAATGAAGCCATCAGATATGCCCAAGCAGATAATATCGATGCTGGAGTACCCCACAAATTTTATCAAGGTGGATCAGGATAGGGTTGTCACAGATGAAGAGGTACTAAATAAGATATTTTCTTTAATCAAAACGAGTCATGGAGTAGATTTTTCCTACTACAAACCATCCACCATCACGAGAAGATTAGAGAGAAGGATGTCGATAAATAAGATAGATGATATCTCCGATTATCTTAATTTTATGTATAAAAACCCTTCTGAAGTTGCTGTGTTGTTTAAAGAGTTTTTAATCGGTGTGACAAGTTTCTTTAGAGATACCGAAGTTTTTATGAAACTTGAGAATGAGGTGGTCCCTGAGCTCTTGAGTCGTATCCCAGACACAGAGGTAAGGATATGGGTGGCTGGATGTTCTACGGGAGAAGAAGTTTACTCTATTGCTATGATTTTCAAAGAGGTGATGGAGAAGCACAGCATATTAAAACAGATGAAGATCTTTGCAACCGATATAGATAAAAAAGCGCTACAATTTGCCGCTGTGGGTGCTTATCCTGAGAGTATCACCGCAGATGTACCTGTGAACTATCTCAGTAAGTACTTTGTAAAACAAGGAAATCAATTTGTCATATCCAGAAGTATTAGAGAAAGCATAGTTTTTGCTGAGCATAACCTCATAAAAGATCCACCTTTTACTAATATATCTTTTATAAGCTGTAGAAATCTCTTAATATATTTGAAACCTGAAACGCAAGTAAAGGTGTTAAAGCATTTCCATTTCTCCCTTAAAACCCATGGCATACTGCTTTTGGGCAATAGTGAAACCGTGGGTGATATGCCTGACCTTTTTGAGATTGTGGATCCAAAACTTAAAATTTATGAATCCATCGGATCACCAAAGGCAATTATGGATTATCCCACTGATAGATTCTCTATAACAAGCAATAGAAGGATCGGTACAAACTTGGATAGGTTAAAGTACTATTCTCCAGAAGAGAACGAGAAGATACTCGAAATGACATTGGCACAACTCAGCAATGGTTATTATGATGCCCTTGTGGTTGTAAACAGTAGTTTCGATGTGATGTATATGGAAGGGAATATCGGTAATTATTTTACAATGCCAAAGGGTAAGCCGATCATAGAACTTGAAAAGATTACCACGAGGGATCTCTCAATACCTATTATAAATGGTGTTAAAAAGTGTTTTAAAACAAGTAAAAGAGTCAAGTATAGGAAGATATTAAACAAGAAAAACAAAAAGAAGACTATTATCATAGATATGTTCCCTTTTGTTGGCTACAAAAAGGAAGAGTATTGTCTTATCGTATTGTCGGATATGGATGCTGCAGTCAAAGAGATCTGTCCAGATGAGCATGTAACCCTTGAGGTACCTTCTCATGTAGAGGAAAGATTGAAAGATTTGGAGAATGAACTGCAAATTACCAAAGAGAATCTTCAGGCAACCATTGAGGAACTCGAAACCTCAAATGAGGAATTGCAGGCTACAAATGAGGAACTCCTTGCAAGCAACGAGGAATTACAATCCACCAATGAGGAGCTTCAATCTACAAACGAAGAACTTTATACAGTAAACAACGAATTACAATCGAAGATCTTGGAACTAACGGAACTTCAAAGCGATTTGGATAATCTTCTCACCTCATCGTCTATCGGTATCTTGATGCTGGATATCGAGCTTAAAATCAGGAAATTTTCACCAAAGATAAAGGAGATTTTCAAGGTAATAGAACTCGATGTAGGGAGACCAATTACACATATCACCCACTACATTGAGGATCTCGATCCTTATCAGCTTTTTAAAGCAGCGTTAAATGAGTTTAGTCAAAAAGAGTATGAGGTGAGGACAAATCACAATATCTATTATTTAATGAGGGTTATGCCCTTTAGGTCGGATCTTCCGAGAAATGATGGACTTGTGGTGACATTTATCGATATCACGCAATACAAGAAACTCTATGAATCGGTTACGATAAGGGATCAGATTATAAAGGCTACTCAGAAGGTTTCTAAAGTGGGGGGTTGGTACTACGATCTTGTCCACAACACTATGTTTTGGACTGATGAGGTATATACTATTCATGGTCTTGATAAAAAGTATTTCAACAACGATCCTATAACACATATTGAAAGATCCCTTTTATGCTATGGTGATAAGGCCGATGAAGTGATGGATGCTTTTAAAAGGTGTGTAAAAGAGGGGATCCCTTACGATCTTGTTGTGCCTTTTAAGAAATATACGGGAGAGGAGATAATAGTAAAAACAACAGGTAATCCAATATTTGATGGAAATAAAATAGTGGGTGTGGTGGGAACCCTTGTGGATATTACAAATAAATGATCAAGAATTGATACTCAATGAGTAAGGAACCTGATAATTTTTATATTTTGGATAAAAACAATATCATTATAGATGTATCAAGCAAGTGGGATATCTTTGCTTATGAGAATGATGGTGCGCCACATGTTTTAAAAGATAATATCGTAGGAAGGCATATTTTGGATTTCATAAAGGGTGATCCTGTGAGAATGTGGTTTGAATCGGTATTACAGCTTGCAAAGATCTCCCGTAAAGTTGTAGTGAGGGATTATAGGTGTGATGGGCAAGATTTGAAGAGATTTATGCAGATGAGGATCTCTTTCTTGGAAGATGACAAGATAAAGATAGAGCATTTTCTTATAAAAACAGAAAAGATAGAAAAAAGCGTAAAATTAAATTTTTTCAATGATTACTACTACAAAGTGGTTAGATGCTCAGTGTGTAATAAATTTTTACACAAAGACAAATGGATAGAATTTGAAGATGCTATTAAAATATTCCCTTTGCAGTTGGTGTCTATAGATGAAATAGTTTGTAATGATTGCATCAGGTCTCAGTTAGGGGTGATTGATGAAAAAAGAAAACAGGTTTGATATCCTTGATCTCTATGACAAGGGGATCGTCGTTGTGAATGATGAGTTGAATATTCTTTATACAAACCGTGTTTTCGAGGAGATGTTTGGTATTAATAAAAATGATGTTGCTACCCTTGAGGATCTGCATTACAAGATTCACACAGGGATTTCAAGTTTTGAAGATTGCCATTTTTATAAGAAAATAAAGTTAAAAGAGGACAAATTTACTGCAATAGAAACTTTGTATTCGATTAGTGGGGAAAAGAAACAGTATTCTGTATATTTAAGGAAAAAGGATAATCTTAATTTTCTCTTCTTTTCTGATATCACCAGTTTTATAAATTTAGAACAAAATTCTGTTTTACTTCATCAGATATTGGAAAATGCAATTGTTGCAATATTTATTACTGATATCAATGGAAAGATTGAGTATGTCAACAGAGCTTTTGAAGAGATTACTGGATATAGTTTTAGGGAAGCTGTTGGATCAACCCCAGCGATGCTCAAGAGTGGGTATCACGATGAGTCATTCTATAAGGATTTGTGGGATACTATAACATCGGGTAAGAACTGGAGAGGTAGATTTATAAACAAGAGGAAGAATGGAGAGATATACTACGAAAAGGCGATCATTATACCTCTAAAAAATCTTCATGGGGAAGTGATAAAGTTTGCAGCAATAAAAGAGGATATTACCAGTGAGTTAGACATGGAAAAGCAACTCCTCAGGGCTCAATCGATGGAGAATATCGGCAAGATCGTTTTACCTATCACACACGATATGAACAACTTTACAACAGCGATGGAGATAAATATTGATAATATTGAGAATAACTTAGACGATAAAAGCAAAGTTGTGGATCTGATAAAACTTCAACGGAATATATTAAATAAAACAAAAGAATTCTATAAAAAATTAACAAACTTAGGTAAAAAAGAAAAGCTCAATTATACCAAATTTGATCTCTATGATTTCATTGAAAGTAATAAAAATTTCTGGAGTTCTGTAGTTGGTGTTGATATTTCTCTATTTGTGGAAAATAAATCCCATCTGTTGATTTATGGTGTTCAGGATGATTTAGGGCAGGTTATGCTGAATATGATAATCAATGCAAAAGAGTCGATTGAGGAGAAGTTTGGGAAAAATTTAGGTGGTAAAATCACAATTGATACAGAGTCTTTAACTTTCAGTGAAGATACGCTAAAATATGCTACTCCAACCCAGAAGGTACTCATAAAGAAAGGGGATTATGCCTCTATCACGATAGAGGATAATGGTATTGGGATAAAACCCACAGATTTCGATAAAGTATTTATGCCTTTTTTTACCACAAAATCAAAAGGGACTGGATTGGGATTGAGTACTTCATACAACATAGTCAAGAATATGGGTGGTTATGTCATATGCAATTCTAATTATAATGTAGGTACCATGTTTACAATACTTTTCCCACTGGTTAAAAAAGAGACGGTTGTTGAGAAAAATTTTTTACCAAAAATAAATGTTCTAATTGTAGATGATGAGAAAGATATATTAAAAGCGTTGTCTACTTCCATAGAAGCTGCTGGGGCTAAGACATTCTCGGTTAATAATTTTTGGGATGCGGTTGATATTTTATCAAAACATTCTATCGATGTGGCTGTAATCGATTATAGGCTTGGAGAGGAAGATGGCCTCACGCTATACAAAATTATTCGTGAAAAAACTCCCCATACAAAAACCATTATTGTGAGTGGATACCCTAAGGATGATCTCAAAAAGGATCCCGATTTTAATAAGAGATTTTTCTTCCTACCAAAGCCTTTTGATCCAAAGAGATTGATCAATCTCATAAGGTTTGTGTATGATACGATAGTGGTGGATTGAGGGAAGAAGGGGTGAGGTGATTGGTGTCACTGCGAGGCACTGAAAGTGCCGAAGCAGTCCAGTGTTTTTTAGATTGCCACGCTTCGCTCGCAATAACTTTTTGAAAGAGTTAAAGGGGATAGAAGGGTTAAGAGTAGCAGAGGCAGTAGAGGGGGTGTGTTAGGGTGATTGGTTTAGATCTATGATCACTGCGATGCTGTTGCCTTTGTTGTTGTAAAAGAAATCTTTTGCATAGATATTTATGATCTTCATACCATATCCAGAAAAGAATTTCTCCTCATTATTTTCACTCAACCTTCTGTCGAAGCCTTTCCCTTCATCCTCAACGATTATATAAAGCTCTTTTTTCGACAAAGAGATGGCAAATTTAATAATTATTTTACTGGTGATACATTTCTCGTTTTCTGAAACATAATTATCGTATTCATTTTTTTCTATGAGTTGATCCTTCAGTTTTGAGGATATACCCAAGTTTCCATGTTCATGAGCGTTTGTAAGGAGTTCTGAAAGGATTACTGGTATGGTTTCCTTTAAATGGCATTTTTTCTTTAATTTCTTTAATCGTTGATGTAAGTTGTTTATAAATCTATCTATGCTTACTGAATCAGAATTTATTACAAATTCTTTATTAAAACACCCACTTAATCCACATCTTTTTAAAAAGATAATGGTAGAATCATCTGGAATCTTGGTGATACTTGATAAAACTAAATCCATAAATGATTGAAGAGAATACGATTTTAGCAGGTCTGTTTTAATGTTGAGAAGGTATGGTTTGTTTGCCAAAGTCTTAGATTCAACTATTCCATCTGAAGTGATTAGTATTTTATCCACATCTTTTAAGTCCAACTCATTTATTTTAAATGTATTCGTCCTTTTGGAAATGGGTAATTCTTCTGCTACGATATATTCCACAGTATTGTTTTTTTCGTAAAATATTGGAGGCATACAAAAGTTTGTAAATCTGAGTTTTTCCTCTTTACAGCACATTGTGGCAAAGATACCGCAGATGATCTCTTCATCAAGTAAGATAGGTTTGATGAATTTCAAGAATTTTTTTATAATCCATTCCAACTTATCTTTATATGTTGATGAAACGGTATTTGCTAAGTGATTTAGGTATGCTGTGGAGGTAATAGCTGTGACTGAAGCAGAGACACCTTTTCCCATAATATCCACTACAAATATAAATGCCTCATCTTCACCAATTTCTCTAATAGAGTAGCAATCACCACTAAGGATTTCAAAGGGTTTGTAGGAGGTTTTGAAATAAAAATACTCCTCCCCTATGATGAAATTCTTTTTACAACTCGAGAGGGAGAAGTCATTTCTTATCAGGTGTAGCTGTTTTCTGTAGGCTTCTTCTTGTTGATAAATGGAATATTTTTCTTTTAATCTCATCAGTTCCAAGTCTTTTTTCTGGTTTTCTATGATGATCTTCTTTATAAGAAATTTGTTTAACACATTTTCAATGGCTAATAATAAACTGTTTCCTATGGCTGGTTTTTTCAGGTATTTATCAACACCAGAATTTACCACATCAAAACCTGGTAGATTGGGATCTACGGTGAGGAGAATAGTGGCTACATCGGGGTATCTGTCTTTCGCATATTTTATCACTTCAATACCGTTTATCTCTGGCATCCAGAAATCGGAAATAAGAAGGTCGATGGGATTTTCTTCGATAAATTCTATTGCATCTTTTGGATTGCTGAAGGCAAAGATCTCATCTATATAAGACTCAAGATACATCTTCAGCGCTCTAACGGTGAGCTTTTCATCATCCACGAGCACTGCTTTGATATTTTTAAGCAGTGTAGGGGTTTCTTTGTACCTGAAGACCTCACTCATTTTAGGTCATCGATACATTGAATATTTTTACAAGTCCTAATATCTCCATGAGTGAATAAAGATTACTTTTTCTAACGGATACTTTTAATTCTACATTGTCCTTTTGGACGAGTTTCAAAAGAAAACCGATAACGGATGATGTGAGGGATTCTGCATCGGTGAATATGAGATGAACATACTTACCATTGTTGCCGAGTACATTCATGACACTTTCTTTGATGAGCCTGTAATCTGTAATATTTATTACATCTCCTCCCACCATAATATCATTACCAGAAGTAGTGATTACAACATTCGGTTCAAGCCCTTCAATATACATGCCAACCTCCTCTCTTTTATTGCTGTAGAAATATTTTAATTAAACAGAATTATTTTTCAATAGAAATTAGTAAAAAAAAATTTTTGTGGTAATATTATTCTTAAGAGGTAAGTATGGACGATAGGTTAAAAGAGGTTGCCAAACTTCTGGAAGAGCAAAAAACTCTTCTTGAAACAATAATTAATACTGTTCCTATACCTATATTCTACAAGGATAAGGATTTACGGTACATAGATGTAAATGATGAATTTGTCAAATTTTTGGGATTAACAAAGGAACAGGTCAGAGGGAAAACTACCGCAGAATTATATCCTGAGTTTTTATCCAAAAAATACTACGATACCGATTTAGAACTACTGAAAAATCCAGGTAAGCAGACATATTCATACAAGATAAAGAATGCAAATGGTGAGTTTCGGGATGTGGAGTTTTATAAAAGCACTTTTAGGGATAAAAATGGTGAGATAGCTGGTATTGTTGGAGCATTCATTGATGTACACGAAAAGAATAGGATATTAAAACAGCTTGAAGAGGAGAAAAGGAAAGCAGAGGAAGCAAGTGTGGCAAAATCGCGTTTCCTCTCCAATATGAGCCATGAGATAAGGACTCCACTTAATGCTATCATTGGGTTTATAAATCTCTTGATGAATACAGAATTGAGTGATGAACAGAAAAAGTATCTTAAACATATAAAGTCTGCCTCTGATACTCTTATGTCGATCATATCCGATGTTTTGGATTTTTCAAGGATAGAGGCGGAGGAGTATAATGTAAATATAGAAAAGGTCGATCTTTATGAACTCATAGATAATGTGCTGGATATCGTAAAATACACCGCTTTTAAAAAGAGATTAGATTTGATAGTCTCTACACCAGTGAATCTACCAAAGTATATCTATACCGATGGTAAAATGGTTAAGCAGATATTGCTTAATCTACTCTCCAACGCGACGAAATTTACAAAAGAGGGTTTTGTGGAGTTGTCTGTGGAGTTTTCGTACATAAATAGAGTGTATAAGTTTGCCTTCTGTGTGAGGGATACAGGTATAGGTATAAAGAAAGAGATACTACCCGATCTTTTCAAACCTTTTGTACAGGCTGACAACTCCTATTCAAGAAGATACGGGGGCACAGGGTTGGGTTTGAGCATATCCAAGAAGCTTGCCGATGTATTAAATGGAGATATTACTGTATTATCTGAAGAGGGAAAAGGGAGTGAGTTTTGTTTCAATCTGCCTGTGGAAAAAATCGAAAATGAAGAAGAAATGTATGATTTGATTTGTGGGCACTGTACTGCTTTGATCTTTTCGGAAGATAATAGAAATTCTCATATCTTGCAAAGGTATTTGAATAATCAAAATATAGATACAGATATGACTTCTGATCAGATATACCTATTTAATCTGCTATTTTCGATGGAAGTAGATTATGTTTTTATAGATGAAAGCGTGATTTTAAGTAATGAGCAGGATTTTTGGGATAAGTTGAGTAGTTTGGTCAAAAATACTCCCATTATTTTCCTATACAGCAAATTAGACGATGTAGAGTATATGAAAAAGCTTTTGTCATTCGGCAATATCTTCTTCTTTGAAAAGCCAATTACCTATTGGAGTCTTGTGAGATTATTGAAGGATATCAAAGAAAATCAAAAAGTGGAAGATGATTACGATGAATTTAAGCTGACTTCGATAGATGGTGTAAGTGCTGGTTATAAGGTTTTGATAGTAGAGGATGTGGATCTGAATAGACTTTTTTTTAAAACTCTTTTATCCACATTATTGCCCCATGCCGAGATCATTGAGGCTGAGAATGGGGAGCAGGGTGTAATGAAATACAAGTTGCACAAACCTGATATCGTTTTTATGGATTTACAGATGCCTATTATGGATGGTTACGAGGCAACTAAAAATATAAGGGAATTCGAGTCGAAAATGGGGTTAACACCTGTTCCAATAGTCGCAGTAACGGCAAATTTTGAAAAAGAGGAGATAAACAGGTGTAAAAATTCTGGATTAACAGATTATCTCAGTAAACCTGTGGTTTTGGAAACACTTACCTCGATTCTACAAAAGTATTTGGACAAAGGGATAAAAGAGATGGTTTCCGATGAGAATAAAAAACTCGATCGCAATGTTGTTGATTATGAATTTTACAAAAATAACAATATACCAGAGAATATCATGGCTATAATGCTTTCCCAGTCTATCGAACAATTTCCAGAATATCTTGAAAATTTGAAAAAATTTATAGAAAGTAATGATGTGAGTAGCATAAAGTCCAAGGCTCACAAGATTAAAGGTGCAGCTCTTTCTTTAGGGTTTAGTAAAATCGCTGAAGCAGCAGAGTTTATTTATAAAAAAGCATCAAATTATGATGAGTATTGTAAAGGTTTGAGAGATCTTCTTTCGGAATGGAGAGAGGTGGAATCTGAAATAAAAAATTATCTTCAGAATAGAAATAAAGTATAAACTGAGGTGATATATGACAGGAACAAACGATGAAAAAGAGCAACTAATTCAAGCTATAAGGGCACTGGATAAAAGATTGAAGGATATGAATGAAAAACTTATCGAAAGCGAGTCTTTTAAGCAGTCATTCATATCAAATCTGAAAAATGAATTGATGGATCCCATAACTACGCTTTTTTTGATACTTTCAAATATCGTAAAATCTAATTTTGAATGTAATGAGATAAAAGAATATATCAGTATTATGTTTAAAGAGACTTTGAATGTGTATCATAAATGCTTGAATATTTTTACTGCGGCAGATTTTGAATCAGGGGAGATAAAACTAAAATCTGACAAGATCTTGATAAAGAGTTTTTTGATAGACATCATAGATCTTTTTAGTTTGAAAATAAATGAAAAGAATCTTACGATAGATTTGAAAATTTTGGATGAGTATGCAGATTTTGTCACCGATGCAGAAAAATTTAGACTGATGTTCATGAATATACTAAATAATTCGATTTATTATTCAGAAGAGGGTAGTCAGATAGAGATCAGTGTTTGGATGACGAATAACAATCTGAATATCATCTTCTCAGATACAGGAAATAAATTTGATGATGAGGATATAAATAAGAATTTTATGGAGATTCTATCAACAGGGGTGGATTCGTACAAGAGTAGCAGAGAAAAGAATTTGTCGATCGCAGTGACCAAGATGCTTTTGGAGTTTATGAATGGCAGATTGGATGTGTCATCGAATGAAGGAAAAACTATAATAGCATTATTTTTACCATCTATGCCTGAGTCTGAGGTTACCTCGTCTAAAGGCAACGAATTCTTCTTCGATGATACGGAGATCTTTTGATGCAGAGTCATTTTTTATTGCCGGGTACGATCTTCGCTTCGCAGGAGGAATCGGAGATCACCACGATATTGGGATCGTGTGTAGCAGTGTGCCTTTGGGATCCCATTACAAAAGTAGGGGGGATGAACCATTATCTTTTACCTCTTTGGAATGGTGAAGGACTGCCTACCCCAAAGTATGGCAATGTGGCGATACCAAAACTTTTGCAAAAGATGAAGGAATTGGGGGCAAATATGTCCACTCTACAGGCAAAAGTATTCGGTGGTGCTGCAGTGTTGGAGGTAGTAACACAGAGGAGTAGCATTCTAAATGTTGGTCAGAGAAATATCGAAATCGCCTTTGAGGAACTCGAAAAGAGTAAAATAAAGATTGTAAATTACGATGTGGGAGGTGAGCTGGGGAGAAAAATTGTAATGTTTACAACAAGTTTTGAGATTAGATTGAAAAGAATAAATAAATCCAAATAATTGATTTGCAATTTTGATGAATGTTGATAAAATAAGATTAGTACTAAACTTTTAGTAGATCTATCCGAATGTACTATAATAGAGGTGGAGATGAAAAAGTTTGATTTAAAACTTATAAATGACTTTTATGCATATTATAAGAGATTTACTCCTAAGTTAATGGTTTTATCCTTTTTGGTTGTTGCTGTATTGTATTATCCGTGGTATTATGTTTTTCATTACCTCATAGAAGTGATTGGTATCAAGAATGAATCTGTACATGATATTTTAAACGGCTTATTGGCTGTGATATTCTCTTATATTATTTTCATCTTGCTAAACATCTATTTTATGAGGAAAAGGTTTGGTAGATTTAAAGATTTTGAACAAAAGATCACCACTGAGATAAATGATTACATCGATGAGCTTGGGATCAAGATCAAGAAAACCTTTGATAAAGAGATAGAGATAAATAAACTCTCATCTGCCCATATAGATGACATTATCAACAATACTGATAAAGCTGCTTTTGATATCATGGAGTATGCGAAGTCTATTTCTGAGGCTACGGACAACCTTCTCAATGAAATAGAGAGTTTGAGAGCAAAATCTGATGATTTCTCCAAAGAAACAAACAGAAATATAGAGGATAATGAAAAGACATTGAAGTTATTGCAGAATTTCATTGCAAATCAGAAAATAGAGATCCAGCAGGATATGGATATAGTTTCCATCTTACAAAATAATGCCAAAGAATTGGCATCGCTGGTGGAGTTGATAAAAAATGTTGCCGAGCAGACGAACCTATTGGCACTCAATGCATCCATAGAGGCAGCAAGGGCTGGGGAGGCTGGTAAAGGGTTTGTGGTGGTTGCAAATGAGGTGAGGAAACTCTCCATAAAGTCTAACAATGCGGCAAGTGAGATCGAAAAAGCTGTGAATCTCATGGCTTCGAATATAAAGTCGAAGTTGGCTATAAAAACGGATAAGAAGGTGAGTAGCGAAAAGCAGGAGTTTTTATCAAGGCTCGAAACACAGCTTAGCTCTGTGGCGGATAGTTATCGATTGATGGACCACATGAATCAGGAGATAATCAGAAGGGTGGCAGACAGTA
>FMSI01003501.1_pt1 | contig 13167 bp, 9 predicted proteins | sample 1504471 | NCBI WGS metagenome assembly FMSI01 (sample SAMEA4475357, study PRJEB15587) | soil metagenome | biome: Soil; feature: Field | place: India | collected 2015-03-11 | depth 0 m
GGCGCCCGCGAACTGCAGCTGCCAGAGGGCCCAGAACAGGCCTTTCCTCGCCAAAAGCTCGTCCACAGGGCCCTCTTCCACGAGCTTGCCCTCATGGATCACCAGCACGCGATCGGCATTACGAATGGTGGAAAGCCGGTGGGCGATGGCCACCGTGGTTCTGCCGGACATCACCCGCTCCAAGGCCTGCTGCACCAACGCCTCCGTGTGGGAGTCCACGTTGGCCGTGGCCTCGTCAAGGATGACAAGCGCGGGCTCGGCGGCGGCAGCCCTGGCCAAAGACAGGAGCTGCCGCTCGCCCACGGAGATGCGCATCCCCCGCTCCTTCACATCTGTCGCGTAGCCCTCCGGAAGCCTACGGATGTAATCATGGACGCCCACAAGCTGGGCTGCGCGCTCCGTCTCTTCCTGCCCCAGCCCGCCGTTCCACATGCGGATGTTTTCCCACACGTCCCCGGAGAAGAGGAAAACGTCCTGGGGAACAAGGGCCACATGACGGCGATACTCACTGAGGTCCAGCTCCTCCAAAGGAACGCCATCGATGAGAATTTGGCCTTTCTGCGGGCGGTAAAAGCCCAAGATCAGACTGATGATGGTGGTCTTCCCTGACCCAGTGGGCCCGACGATGGCGATCTTTTCCCCCGGCCGTACCCGGAAGGACACGCCCTTCAACACCCAGTCCTCATCGTTATAGGCGAACCAAACATCGCGAAACTCGATGTCTCCCCGCAGCTCAAACACGGGCCTTTTCCCGCTCGGTTCTTTAGGGAGGTCCAGGAACATGAAGATGCGCTCGGCTGAGGCCATTGCGGCCTGAAGCACGTTGTACTCCTCGGAGAAACGCACAAGGGGCTGGAAGAGGGTGCGGAGATAGCTGGTGAAGGCGATGAGGCTGCCCAAGGTGAAGACCCCGGCCAGGACCCCGCGGCCGCCGTACCAGATGAGGAAAGCCAGGGCCACGTTCTGCATCACGGCGATGGCCGGCTGGAAAAGGCCGAAGGCCGTGATCGTGCGCATTTGCGCCCGGAAGAAATCGCGGTTGATCTCTTGAAGCCGGCGAAAACTGCGGAGCTCCTGGCGGAAAAGTTGGATCACCGTCATGCCCGAAAGGCTCTCAGCAATGTAAGCGTTGAGCTGGGCCAGGATCTTGCGGGCCTCGCGGTAGGCAGCTCTGGCCTTTTTGCGAAACCAGAAGGCCAAAAGGGCGATGACAGGGGCGAAGGCCAAAAGGTAGAGGGTTAGCCGGGCATTCAGGCGGAACATGATGGCCAACACCCCGAGCATCATGAGGAAGTCCTGGATGAGGGCCACTAGAGCCCGGGTGTACATCTCGTTGATGGCGGCCACGTCGTTGGTGGCCCGCGTGACCAGCCGGCCCACGGGCTCCCGGTCCAAGGCGGTCATGGGGAGACGCAAAAGATGGCCAAAGATCTCCCGCCGCATATCGAACATGATGTGCTGGCCTGCGTGCTGCAGGGCGTAGACCTGGCCGTAGGTGAGAGCGAAGCGCCCAAGCAGGAAGGCCAGGAACACCAAAGCCAAAAGGCCAAGCACACGGTATTGGGAGGCGCGCAGCTCCCAGACCTCCGCCCGCGGCAGCTCTTTGAGTCGATCTTCAGGGATGGCGTAGCCCGGGGGCAGGGACAGGAAGAGCTCAGGGTGGCGCTGGGCTACCTCTGCTTCCTGGGAAGAGCTGGGGACGAGGAGCCAACGCCTTCCAAACGCTCCTTTGCGCTCCAACTCCTCCCGCAGCCCCTCGGGCAAGTCCTTTTCCCGCAGGAGATAGCGGCCCTCGCCCAGGGGGAAGGCGTTGGGGATAGGGGGTGCATCGGCTTGGATCTCCACCCAAGGGAGGACGAGCACCTCGTCCACGGCGATCTTGGTGATATAGGGGAGGGCCAGCTCTACCACGGCGATCCCGCCGCTCAAAACCAGGGCCAAAAGGAAAAGGCGCCAATAGGGGCGGGCGTAGCGCAAAAGCCGGCGCAGAAGGCGCAGATCGAAGGCCTTCCCGAGCTGTTCCTCTTCCCAGTGGGCGTGGGAGTGAGGGCCGATCATGGCGCAAGCACCGCCTGAAGCTCACACAGGCGGGCGTAAAGCCCGCCCAGGCGAAGGAGATGATTATGATCCCCACTCTCCACGATCCGTCCTTCGGAAAGCACGATGATCCAATCTGCATCCCGCACAGCAGAGATGCGGTGAGCCACGACGATCGCAGTTTTACGCCGCAGTACTCCCCTCAGGTTCCGCAGGATCTCCTCTTCCACTTGGGCGTCCACAGAGGAAAGGGCATCGTCAAGAATGATGATGGGGGGATCCAGGAGGAGGGCCCGGGCTATGCCCACCCGCTGGCGTTGGCCCCCGGACAGGGTGAGGCCGCGCTCGCCCACCACCGTATCCAATCCCTGAGGGAACCGCCGAACTTCCTCGGCGATGCCCGCCAGCTCCGCGGCCCGCCAGATCTCCTCCTCGGTGGCCTCCGGCCGACCATAGGCGATGTTCTCGCGGATCGTGGTGGAGAAGAGGAAAACGTCTTGGGGGACCATGCCGATGACGCCCCGCAGCTCCGCAAGGGGAAGGTCGCGCACGTCCACACCGCCCAAAAACAGCGTCCCAGGCGGCGGGTCATAAATGCGGGGGATGAGGCGCACCAGCGTGGATTTGCCGGACCCGGTCAGCCCGACCACGCCCAGGGTCATCCCCTCCTCGATGCGCAGGTTGACGTCGCGCAGGACGGGCTTGGCCACGCCGGGGTAGGTGAACGTGAGGTGGCGAAATTCGAGGGTTCGGGAAGCGGGGAGAGGTTTAGGTGCAGGGGGGCTTTGGATCTCCGGTTCGGTGGAGAGGATCTTTTGGATGCGTCCCATGGAGGCCGCGCCCCGCTGCAGCACGTTCACCACCATGCCCAAGGCCATCATCGGCCAGACCATCATGCCCAGATAACTTGTGAAGGCCACCAAATCCCCTAAAGCCAGTTCTCCGGCGAGGACGCCGCGGCCGCCAAACCAAATGATGAACCCTGTGCCCAAACCCGCCAGGAAGCCCACTGTGGGTTCAAACACCCCTTGGATGCGCACCAGGGCCATGTTGGCCCGCACGTTGGCCAGGTTCGTCTCGTGGAAGGCCCTTTCCATGCCTTCCTCTCGGGCGAAAGCCCGGATCACCCGTACCCCGGAGAGGCCCTCGCGGACGCGCTCCGTGAGCTGAGAAAACGCCTCCTGGACGCGCTGGAAACGGCGATGCACCACCCGGCCGAACCGCAGGACCACCAAGGCCAGGAGGGGCAGGGGGATGAAGGCGTAGAGGGTGAGGCGGGGGGAGATGCCCAGCATCGCGGCCAAGGAGAAGGACACGATGAACAGGGCATCGGAGGCCATGAGCACCCCTTGGCCGCAGGCAAAGCGGATGGCCTCCAGGTCGTTGGTGGCATGGGCCATGAGCTCTCCAGTGGGGTGCTGAATGTAATAGCCCTGAGGAAGGCGAAGGAGATGGTGATACAAACGGTCCCGCAGATCTTGCTCGATCAGGCGTGACGTGCCAAAAATAAAATAACGCCAAACGAAACGAAAAGCGAAGACCGCCAGCGCAATGATTACAAGATAGAGGGCATAGAGCCCAAGATCCCCGCTTTTCCCAGCCACAAGGTCGTTGACGGCGTTGCGCACAATGAGGGGGGCGATGAGTTGAAGCCCGTCGACAATGAAAAGAGCAATAACGCCTAAAACCAGACGCCAGCGTCTTTTCCAAAGCTCACGAAGAATTTGTCGCATCTGGGGCGCAGATTATACCCATTTTCTCGGCGTTCCCAAGAAGTCCAACCAGTCGTTTACGCCCTTGCCAGCCCGGTCCTGCCCGGATGCCCGCTCCGCTTGGCCCAGCTCCTCTTGAGCTGGTTGGCCGTGCAGCAGTTGGGGAGAAGAGCGCGCCTCCCCGGTCCTTGCTTTCGCCTTGGCCGCCCCGTAGACTTGGGGCCGGAGGTGACACTCCCTAAAGGAGGTGACACTCCATGCGGAAAGTCCTGGGCTTATTGTTGCTGTTCAGTACCGTTTCTGGGGCCGCGGCGCTGCGGGTGGCCTTGTCCACAGAACCGCCTGCCCTTGATCCCACCACCAACGCAGCGGCTGTGATCCGCCTCCTTTTGCAAAACAACCTGTACGAAACCCTGGTGGAGATCGACGAAGATGGCGCATTTCGTCCCCTTTTGGCCACAAGCTGGGAGAGCGACGGGGATGGTCGCACCTACACGTTCTATCTTCGCCCCAACGTTTTCTTCCACGATGGCACCCCCTGCGACGCGGAGGCTGTGCGGCAAAGCTTTTTGCGGGCCATGGAGCGCCATGTTCACCGCCACTTCTTCGCTAATATCGCCGCCATCGAGGTTTTAGACCCCCAAACTGTTCGCTTCTCCCTGCGTCAAGCGGATGCCTCTTTCTTGGCGTTTGCGGCCTCCGGCGATGCCGTGATTGTTCCTGCACAGCGAGAGGACCTCTTCCGCCATCCTGTGGGAACCGGGCCCTTCCGCTTTGAGCGCTGGGACCCGGGTTATCAATTGCGGCTTGTGCGCAACCCCGCCTATTGGGATCCAGAAAGGCCTAGGGTTGAAACCATCGTCTTTCGGTTCATCCCCGATGCTGCGGCTCAGCTTGTGGCCCTGCGCACTGGCGAGGTGGATGTCCTGGTGGAGGTGGCCCCGGAGATCGCTCAGGCCTTGGCCACCGATCCCAGGTTTTACGTGGTCGCCATGCCCCAAGACCTTGTGCAGGTTTTGGCCATCAACAAGTTGCGCGGGCCCCTTGGGGATGGGCGTGTGCGCCAGGCCATTGCCCATGCCATCGATCGCCGCCAGCTCATCGAGCTTGTGGCCTTGGGATACGCGTCGCCCGTGGGCAGTCACCTTGCGCCCGGGACCCTTTATTTCGCGGACATGACCTGGGTTTATCCCCACGATCCTGAGCGGGCACGGGAGCTTTTGGCCGCCGCTGGATACCCCCAAGGGTTCTCCACCACCTTGACCCTTCCCGCCAACTATCCTTTTCACGTGCGCACCGGCGAGATTTTGGCCGCGCAGCTGGCCCAGGTGGGCATCCGGGTGACCCTCCACCTTGTGGACTGGCCGACCTGGCTTGAACGGGTGCATGGGCAGGCTGATTTCGACCTCACCGTGATCGGGCACGTGGGCCGTGGGGATCCCGCGCTCACTCTGGCCTTTTACGGGCCCCAGCGCCGGGACTACTACTTCCGCCGCGGGTGGGAAAACCCTGAACTAAACGAGCTTTTGCTTCTAGGTGCCCAGATCGCCGATCCCGCTGCTCGTCGTAGCATCTACACCGTGGCCCAGTATCTCATCACCAAAGAGGTGGTGAACGTCTTCCTCCAGGCGCCCCACCGCATCCTCGTGGCGCGGACCGATGTCCGCGGTTTTCGCCCTCTTGCTCGCTACATCTTGGACTTGAGCAGGGTCAGCATCTCTTGAGGCTCAGGATCGACGGTTGTCAGGGCGGGTGGGGTCCCCTATACTCACGCTGAGAGAGGGGTTCCTATGCGCATTTTCTCGGGCATTCAACCCACGGGGGTCCTGCACCTGGGGAACTACTTCGGAGCGATAAAGCAATGGGTGGAACTCCAGACGGACGAGAACTTCTGCATCTACTGCATCGTGGATTACCACGCCCTCACCAACGAGGATGCCAAGCCTGAACTCCTGCGGAAAAATCGGAGGGAATTGGCGTTGGACCTTATAGCCTGTGGGATCGATCCGGAACGTTCCATCCTCTTTGTTCAATCGGATGTGCCTGAACACACCGAGCTCTGCTGGATTCTCGGGTGCGTCACATCTTTTGGGGACCTCACCCGCATGACGCAGTTCAAGGAGAAGGCCAAGAATCAGGAGTTCGTGAATGGTGGGCTGTTTTATTATCCGGTGCTGCAGGCGGCGGACATCCTTTTGTACCTGGCTGATCACGTCCCGGTGGGGGAGGACCAGTTGCAGCATTTGGAGCTAGCGCGGCGCATCGCCCGGCGGTTCAACTGGAGGTTCGGCGAGTTCTTCCCGGAGCCTGAGCCCATCTTGGGGAAGGCTCCGCGGCTCATGTCTTTGGCTGATCCCTCCCGCAAAATGAGCAAATCCTATGGTCCAGACCACTACATCGGCCTCATGGAGGCGGAGGAGGAGATCTGGCGGAAGATCCGCACCGCGGTGACAGACGTGGGCCTCACCCCAGGTCAGGCCATGAGCCCCGGGGTGGCCAACCTCTTCACCCTGTTGGAGCTGGTGGGGCCGGCCGAGGTCGTGGAGGAATTTCGCCGCGCTCATGCGGCGGGAAAGCTCTTGTACAAGGATCTCAAGGAGACCATTTTCACCTACCTCATGAGGACGTTGCGCCCCATTCGGGAACGACGCCAAAAGCTGGAGGAAAAGGCCGAGATCGAGGAGATCCTCGCCATGGGTGCGGACAAAGCCCGAAAAATCGCACGGGAGGTGCTCAAAGAGGTGCGCGCCCGCGCTGGTTTGGACTAGATACGAAGCTCCACCGCCACAAACTTTCGCATCTCCCCCAAAAGCGTGCGAAGCTCCGCTTCCCCCAACGCAGGTTTTTCCCGCCATGTCTCGTCCACCAGCCTTTTCCCCTGAGGGCGAAAAAACGGCTGCAGGACATAGCGGCGAGCGCCGCGTATCTCCAAAGCGATTTGCACCAGGTCCTCCTGGGCAAGGCCGGGGGCCACCGTGGTGCGGAACTCGTAATCCCCGGCATGTTTTCGTATCAAGGCCATGCTCTCCTGGACCTTGGCCACCAGGGCCCGCGCGTTGGTCATGTCTTTCATCCCTGTGAACTCGGCGTACCGGGGGAAAGGGGCTTTCACGTCCAAAGCCACGTAATCCACAAGCCCTTCTTGCAGAAGAAAAGCGAGCTTGTCAGGCGCGGTTCCGTTGGTGTCCAGCTTGATGAGGAGACCAAGTTTTTTGAGTTCCTTGGCAAATTCTTGCAGATCTGGGCTTAAAAGCGGTTCGCCTCCGGTCAAGACCACCCCGTCCAGAAAGCCCCGACGTTGCGAGAGTTCCGCCAACACCCGCTCATAAGGGAGGGGCTGCAAAGAGGAAAGGAGTTCAGGCAGAACGAGTTCCGCGTTGTAGCAAAAGGGGCAACGTAGGTTACAGCCCGCAAAAAACAGGATGGCGGCCAGCTGCCCAGGAAAGTCCTGGAGGCTTAACGGCTGGACGTGAACGATTTTTCCCAACGGCACACGGATCTTGTATCAACCGGGAATTACACTAGGCGCAGCGGGAACGAGGGAAACTCGGTCCTTGAACTCCTCCTGCTTTCCCGCGTTCCACTGCTCCACCGGGCGGAGATAGCCCACCACGCGGGAGTACACCTCCGTCTTTTCCCCGCACAGGGCACAGCGCTCCTGGTCCCCGCGCAGGTACCCGTGGCTTGGGCACACGGAAAAGGTGGGGGTAAGGGTGAGGTAGGGGATGCGGAACCGCTGGAGGATGCGGCGCACCAGGGTCCGCGCAGCCTCCGAGGAAGGCACACGCTCCCCCAGCCACACGTGGAACACCGTCCCTCCCGTGTACTTTATCTGCAAAGGCTCCTGGAGGCGTAAGGCCAGGAAAAGGTCGTCCGTGTAGTTCACGGGCAGCTGGCTGGAGTTGGTGTAGTAAGGTGCGGCGTTGCGCACGCGCACCGCTTGTTCATTGGCCACGATGATCCGGGGGTAGCGCTTTTTATCCAGCATGGCCAAGCGGTAGCTTGTGCCTTCGGCCGGCGTGGCTTCCAAGTTCCAAATTTGACCGGTGGCCTCCTGAAAGGCCAGGAGTTTTTCGCGCATGAAGTCCAAAACTTCGGCGGCAAAAGCGATGCCCTCTGGTTCCGCTAGCGTGCATCCCAAAAGGTTTACGCATGCTTCGTTCATCCCCACGATCCCGATGGTGGAGAAGTGGTTTTTCCAATACTCACCGGTGAGCTCCTTCACGGAGCGCAGGTAGAACTTGGAGTAGGGATACAGGCCCTGCTCGGTGAGACGTTCCAGGAGCTTGCGCTTGATGATGAGGGCCTTTCCCGCAAGCTGCATGAGAGCTTCCAGGCGCTCCAGGAACTCCCGCTTGTTGCGGGACAAAAAGGCCAGCCGCGGCAGGTTCAGGGTGACCACGCCGATGGACCCCGTAAGGGGGTTGGATCCAAACAGCCCGCCCCCACGGTGGCGCAGCTCCCGCAAATCCAGCCGGAGGCGGCAGCACATGCTGCGCGCGTCCTCCGGACGCATGTCGGAGTTGATGAAGTTGGCGAAGTAGGGGATGCCGTACTTGGCGGTCATCTCCCAGATGGGGGCGAATTCCGGTTCCTCCCAGGGAAAATCAGGGGTAACGTTGTAGGTGGGGATAGGAAAGGTGAACACACGGCCCTTGGCGTCGCCCTCAGCCATGACCTCGGCCAAGGCCCTGTTGAACATCCTCATTTCTCGGGCGAATTCCCCATATTGGGCGTGCAGAGGCTCTCCGCCCACGATGGCCGGAAGGCTCGCCAGGTGCGCGGGCGGCCGGAGGTCCAGGGTCACGTTGGTGAAAGGCGTTTGAAATCCCACCCGGGTGGGAACGTTCAGGTTATAGATGAACTCCTGCAGGGCTTGCTTCACCTCTTTGTAGGTGAGGCCGTCGGCGGCGATGAAGGGGGCAAGCAGGGTGTCCACATTGGAGAAGGCCTGGGCGCCGGCAGCTTCGCCCTGCAGGGTGTACAAGAAGTTCACGGCCTGAAGAAGGGCGGTGCGAAAGTGTTTTGCCGGCCGGGATTCAACTTTCCCCCGCGCCCCCCGGAATCCCACCGTCAACAGGTCCACCAGGTCCCATCCCACGCAATACGGACCGAGGGTCCCCAGGTCGTGGAGGTGAAAGTCCCCGCAGTCGTGGGCCTCGCGGATGGGCGTGGGGTATACCTGGGAAAGCCAATAACGGCTGATGATTTTCTCGGTGAGGAACACGTTCAGGCCTTGGAGGGAGAAGGCCATGTTGGAGTTCTCCCGCACGCGCCAGTCTTGGCCATTGAGGTAAGTTTCGACAAGAGCGGGATCAACTAGCTCCTTGATTTCCCGCATCCTTTTGTGCTGTTCGCGGTAGACGATGTAGGCGCGGGCAGCCTCGGGGACCTCCGAGGTCATGAGCACCTCTTCTATGGCGTCTTGGATTTCCTCCACGTGAGGGGGGCCAAACAGCGGGCCGAACCGCCCTTCCAGAATCCTCTCCACCCGCAGGCTCAGCTCCTCAGCCAAGGCGGGATCATCCCGGCCCACTTCCCGCAGCGCGGCGCGGATGGCCGCGACAATCCGCCCCCGCTCATAGGGGGCAAGAGTCCCGTCTCGTTTGCGCACCTGGGTGAGCATGGCCAGCCCTCAGGATAGCGTGCACTTCTTCCTTTGCCAAGCCGGCGCACACGGGACACTTGCGACCTTTCTCCTGTGGGATAAGCTTGGGCTCAGAACTTGGCCGGCAAAGAGGTGATGTGCTATTCCAACCACAAGGGCAGCAGAGCGAGCGCTTAGGAAGAGTTTGATCCGGCGAAGACGGAATGAGCTGCGCAAGAGCGCCATCCGGTTTTGGCGCAAAGAGGTGGTGCGGTTGGCACACGGTGGGGACCTGGACGGGGCGCGCCGCGCCTTCGTGATGTTCCAAAAGGCGGTGGATAAGGCGGCCAACCGCGGCGCCATCCATCCCAATCGGGCTGCCCGCCTCAAGTCCCGCCTTCATGCCAAAGCCTTTGGAGGCTAACCCATGACCAACTTCGATTTCCTGGGAAAGGCCAAGTTCTTTGGCCTCATCTCCGCCATTTTGTTTGTGGGCTCCATCTTGGCCATGGCCACCTTAGGGTTCCGCCCTGGCATTGACTTCACCGGGGGAATCCAGCTCACCCTTCTTTATCCAGCGGGGGCCACGGTGAGCGCGCAAACGGTGCGCAGCTACGTGGCTCAAATCCTGGGCGCTCAGGCAGCATCCTTGCCTTATTATGTTCAACCCATCACCGCGGAGCGGGAGGAGCCCAGAGGGGGTCGGACAAGTTTACCAGGCCTCGTAGTCACTGTCCGCACCCATGACAAAACCATTGCAGAAAATTTGCGTAAAGCCCTGCTTGCTCCCGCCCCGCAAAGCGGGCTTCCCAGCCCCGTGGAGCACAGCCTCACGGAGATCGGAAGGCAGGTCTCCCAGGAGATCGTGAACCGCGCCTGGCAGGCTGTCCTTGTGGCGCTCGCGGCCATGCTCATCTACATCGCCGTGCGCTTCCGTTTGCGCTACGGTGTAGCCGCTGTCCTCGCCCTTATCCACGATGTGGTCCTCACCTTGGGCGTGTTCAGCGTTTTCCAGCTGGAGATCAACCTTCCCGTGATCGCCGCCCTTCTCACCGTGGTCGGCTACTCCATCAACGACACCATTGTGGTTTTTGACCGCATTCGCGAGAATTTGCGTCTGAGCAAAAGGGCCTCCCTTTGGGAGGCGATCAACCGCTCCATCAATCAGACGCTGACTCGCACGCTTAACACTTCGAGCACGACGTTGTTGCCCATCGTGGTGCTTTTGGTGGTGGCGGGGATTGCCTTGCGGGAGTTCACGGTGGCCATGGCCTGTGGCGTTATCTTTGGCACTTATTCCTCCGTGTTCATCGCGAGCCCCATCCTGTACGGATGGGTGCGGGTCGCGGAGAGGCTCAAGGCTCGTTAGGTTCAGCGGGCTCAATCACCACACGCCGGTTCTCGGCCCGGCCTATGGAATGGGTGCGCACGCCTGGCACATTGGCTAACGCCAGGTGGATGACGCGGCGATCTTTCGGGGGCATGGGTTCTAGCTCGATGGGGTGCTTTTCCCTCTTCACCCGCTCCGCCAACGCCAAGGCCTGGGCCACGAGCCGTTGACGCCGGGCTTCCTCCTGGCCGTTGATGTCCACCTCCACGGAGGCCGGAGCATGAAGCGCCACTTTCAAATGAAGGGAGACCAAGCGTGCTAGGGCCTCGCGAAACGTCGGGTCGTCCTGGGGCAGCGCCTTGAAGTGCCCACGCAAATTCACGTAGACCTCCTCTTCCCTTGCCCGGACTTCCACGTGCCCCTTTTCTCCCAGCAGGGCCAGGAGGTCCTGGAGAAAGCGGGCGATGGCCTCACTGAGTTGGGGGTTCATCCTCGATTTTGTCTGGTCGCCGCACCTCTTCCCTGGCCCACTCCCAATCGATGATCAACTGTTGGCCGAACTGGACCACGGTGGTGAAAGTCCAATAGAGCCAAAGGCCAGCGGGGAAGTGCAGGAAAAAAAGGGCCATGACCAAGGGGAACAGATACCCAAAGAACTGGGCCCCCCCAGGGGTTTCCATGGGCATGCGGCGCTGGGTGTACCACTGGAAAAGGAGTTGGACCCCAGTGCCCAGGATGACAAGGATGTAGTAGGGATCAGGCTGGGAGAGGTCCTGGATCCACAGGAACCCTGGGGAGAGATGGATCTTCTCCGCGGAGTACATGATGGCCTGCCAAAGCACGATGAGGATGGGCAGTTGGAGGAGCATGGGAAGACATCCGCCTAGGGGGTTGACCTTCTCTTGGCGGTAGAGTTCCATGAGTTGGCGTCGCAAGGTTTCCTGGTCGCCCTTGAACCGCTCCTGAAGCTTCTTGATCTTGGGCGCAAGCTTTTGCATCTTGGCCATGGAGCGGAATTGGCTGCGCGTCAGGGGATGGAGGAGGATGCGAACGATCAAGGTGAAAAGAATGATGGTCCAGCCATAGTTTCCGGTGACGCTGTAGAGGGCGTCAAAGAAGTGGAGCACGCTGACCAGGACCAAGGTGAACATGCCACCCTGGGCCACCGGAGCGAACCCCCCCTCCTTGAGGAGCAGGTAACGATTCCTGCCCATGTAGAATGCACCGCGGAGGCGCACAGTGCCCCGGGCTTCTACCCCGAATACCGGCTGGCCAGCGGGGTTGCGGCCCACGAAGGGCATGACCTCCCCTTCGTCCAGCCTGAAGAAAAACACGGTCTCTGTGCCCACCAGACCCAGGCCCTGAAAGCTGGTGTACAAGCCGGGCGCAAGCGGTGCCTTATGCAGCTTTCCGTCATAGAGGTAAAGGAGCTGCGGTGCGTCCTTGCCCCCTGGAAGATGCCCCAACACCAGGCGTATTAGACCTTGGCCAACCAGATGGACCTGAAATTCCCCGGTGTACAAAGCGTTTTGGCGTAGGACGAAACTCTTTTCTCCGCGTATCCCTGCCCCCTCTGCCCGCATTTTTAAGGCCATGGCTGCAGATCCCACAGGCTCCGTTTCCCAGCTCCAGAGGGTGGTCCAGGGCCTCTCGTCCATCCAGACCTCAAAGGGGAGGCTCACGCCGGGGGGGAGAGCTTTCTCCTGCCAGCCTGGCACTGTTTCCACAGCCTGAGTCCCGTGTGGAGCGAAATGTATGTAAGCACTGCGCAGGGTTCCCTCTTGGGTGAATTGATAGCGCACAAGGCCGGTGGTCGCTTGGAGCACGTTCATCCCGTCCACAACAAGGACGGACGTCTCCGGGAGGGACTGCCCCTGGCCTATAACCACCACGAAAACGATGAGGAGAATGAGCGAAGCCATGACGGACAAGACTTTACTGAGCGCCTGCGTTTCCCGCAACGTCACATGAGGTTAAACTGGGTCCGATGTTCACTGGGATAGTGCGGGCGGTGGGGAGGGTGTTGGAGCGCTCCGGCCGGCGCCTGTGGGCCTCCCGCGAGGCCCTTCCTGTGGAACTCGGGGCCAGCGTGGCCGTGAACGGGGTCTGCCTCACCGTTTCCGCCCTGAACCCTGAGGCCATGGCCTTCGACCTCTCCTGGGAAACCCTTTCCCGCACCAATCTGGGCGAGCTTCAAGTGGGCGATGGGGTGAACCTGGAGCCCGCGACCCGCGTGGGCGAGGAGCTGGGTGGGCACTTCGTCCTTGGCCACGTGGATGTTGTCGGGAAAATCACGGTTCTTTCTCGCCGCGGGGAGGATTTCCTCCTGGAGGTATCATTCGAGCCGCGCTTCTCCGAGCTTTTGGCGGACAAGGGCTCCGTGGCTGTGGATGGAATCAGCCTCACCCCGTTCGGCGTGGGCGAGGGTGTTTTTCGGTGTGCGATCGTCCCTTACACCTATGCCCACACCAACCTCAGATTCCGGCGGGTGGGGGATAGGG
>FMSI01093057.1_pt1 | contig 13113 bp, 11 predicted proteins | sample 1504471 | NCBI WGS metagenome assembly FMSI01 (sample SAMEA4475357, study PRJEB15587) | soil metagenome | biome: Soil; feature: Field | place: India | collected 2015-03-11 | depth 0 m
AAAAACCGAACGTGCCGCTGGTGTTTTGCTCGCAGCTCTGAGCTAAACTTGCAGGTGCGTTGGTCGCGCATGCGCGGGACTTTCCGACCAAAATCCGGCTGTAAATCCAGGCTCAATACCGCATAGGATTCAGACCCACGACCGCGCTGCACATGATTCGGACTTGCGCAACGGGTCACCGTCGCATTAGCCTTGCGCGTAATTCGGAAGGTCAACGCTGCGCGAACTGCATGCGATGAAATTGCTTGTTTTTGCCCACACGCCGCCGCCGCACCACGGCCAAAGTTACATGGTCAAGCTCATGCTAGAGGGGTTCGGCGGTAACCAACGCGGCAGGCACCGAAACGGCCCAACCGCGTCGGTCCAAACCAGCTACGGCATCGAGTGTTACCACGTCAATGCACGGTTGTCGCGTGACCTAGAGGACATCGGCGAATTCAGGTTTGGCAAGGTATTGCTGTTGTTGTGGTACTGTCTGCAGGCGATCTGGTGCAGGATCAGGTACGGTGCCGATACGATGTACTACGTGCCTGCACCTGGCAAACGGTCAGCGCTGTTCCGAGACTGGCTTGTGATGCAGTTGTGCCGGCCATTCTTCAAAAGGGTCGTGTTGCACTGGCATGCTGCCGGCATGGGCAAATGGCTAGAAACTAACATGCAAATGCGCACCCGTATCATCACATACCGTGCGTTGCGCGAGGTCGACCTGAGCATTGTGTTGTCCGAATACAATAGACGCGACGCTGAAAAACTCTGGGCTAAACAGATCAAGGTTGTCCCAAACGGTATCCCGGATCCGTGCCCTGATTTCGAACACACAGTGTTACCGTGGCGCCGCGCGCGTGTGGCTGCACGGCGAAAATTGCTCTCGGGCAATTGTCTGACGCACAAAGAGGTTGAACGGTGTGGGGGTACCCCGCACATATTCAAGGTGTTGTTTCTCGGCCATTGTACGCGTGACAAAGGCCTGTTCGACACGCTTGAGGGAGCTGAGCTTGCCAATCAAAAACTTGCGCGTGAAAACGTCCCAATCCGAATTCAAACAGTTGTAGCAGGTGGGTTCATGCACCCAGATGAACAAGCCGAGTTCTCAAACCGGTTGAAAGGTCAAAATCACCTGGTTCTCCCCGCTTTCAAGCTTGTGCCTGAACCAGGTCAACCCGCCCCAGACACATCAATTCCACAAACTCAAAGCCGCTTGGACAAGGTTACTTACGTTGGGTTTGTTTCAGGTGACGCCAAGGCAAAAGTTCTACGTGAATGCGATTGTTTCTGTTTCCCGACCTATTACCATGCCGAAAGCTTCGGGCTGGTCATACTGGAAGCAATGGCATTCGGATTACCAATCGTGACCAGCCGGTGGCGGTCCATCCCGGAAATTTTACCTGCGGATTATCCGGGTCTGATCGAACCGCGCAAGCCCGAGCAAGTTGCGGATGCGCTGGTCAGAATGCTCACGTTTGATTCTGGCGAACTGTTGCGTGCACGGTTCCTCGAGCGGTTCACACTCGCGCAATACCTAAACGGGCTGGCTGAAGCGATTCGAGGCCTTGAAACGCCTGCTGGTGCCTCCGCCCCGGCTACTGCAAGCCAGTACGCCGGTTGAGCATACCCGGCAAATTGATTGCAAGAACGCACCAGTGAGTTACCCTAACGACAGTGAAAGTTGGTTTGCTCCAACTCAACTCTACCGTAGGCGATTTTGCCGGTAATGTAACCAAGCTGGTTGCAGCCTATCAACGCGCCTGTGCGCAGGGCGCTGAGTTTGTGGTTGCACCCGAGACCTTTCTGTGTGGTTACCCTGCGCGCGACCTGTTGCTACGCACGGATTTTGTTGAGGCAAACTTGTCGGCTCTTGCAGAGGCAGCCACGCAGATTGGCCGTGTGCCACTTTGCGTCGGGTATGTGGACAAAAATACCGCACAACCGGGTCGGCCATTGCACAACTCGGTTGCCGTACTACACGCGGGCAAGATTGTCTGGCGCCAACACAAAACGTTGCTCCCGAGTTATGATGTGTTCGAGGAGGACAGGTATTTCGAGCCTGCCGACTCAGTGCAACCATTCGAGTTTGGCGGCCGACGCTTTGGAATCACAATCTGCGAAGACATTTGGAACGACGAGGATTTCTGGCCGCAACGGTTGTACCGGCGTGACCCTGTCAAAGAACTCATCACTCAAGGCACCGACATCATTGTCAACATTTCCGCCTCGCCGTGGCATCTCGGCAAGGAAAAAACGCGCCTGGCCATGTTAAGACGCGTAGCCAAAGACGAGCGTGTACCACTTGTGCAGGTTAACCTTGTCGGTGGCAACGATGAACTTGTTTTCGACGGGCACAGCGTCGTGTTAAATGGTAGGGGTGAGTTGGTTGCGCTCGGCAAACCATTTGCCGAAGACATCATTGTGGCTGATGTGGATGAACAAACTGCACCCGACCAGCTCGAATGGCCCCCGATTGAACAGCAACTTTGGGCAGCGCTGACACTCGGCTTGCGCGATTATGTCCGCAAGTGCGGATTTAGGTCGGTTGTGATCGGGTTATCGGGCGGGATTGACTCGGCTCTGACAGCAGTTTTGGCTGTTGATGCGCTCGGGCCGGAAAATGTGTTGGGTGTGTCAATGCCTGGTCCATACTCAAGCGTTGCAAGTCGTACAGACGCCGAACAGTTGGCAAAGAACCTCGGGATCAAGCTCGAGGTGCTGCCGATCAACCCCGCGTTTGAAGCGCTTAGGCAGCAGTTGGGTGATGTGTTTGCCGGACGCGAACCCGATGTCACCGAGGAAAACATCCAGTCACGATTGCGCGGGCTTGTTTTGATGGCGCTGTCGAACAAGTTCGGTTCGCTAGTATTGACAACGGGCAACAAATCCGAGCTTGCGGTTGGTTATTGCACGCTTTATGGCGACATGTGCGGTGCGCTGGCTGTAATTGGCGACCTGTTCAAGACCCAGGTGTACAAGCTTGCCCGATGGATAAACTGCCATAGAACCGTTATCCCGGAAAACTCGATTCTCAAGCCCCCTAGCGCAGAGCTGCGCCCGAACCAAACCGACCAGGATTCACTGCCGCCGTACGAAGTCCTCGACAGCATCCTGGGACTTTACATCGAACGCAATCTTTCGAAAGAGGAGATAATCCAGCTCGGGTTTGACCCGCGAACCGTGAACGATGTGATCAACAAGATCACATTTAGCGAGTTTAAGCGGCGTCAGGCTGCGCCAGTGCTGAAAGTTTCACCACGTGCATTTGGCATGGGCAGGCGCATCCCGATTGCACAACGGTTTCGCGCCGGCCAAATATGAGTTTCTAACACGAACCCAGTGGTGCCCGATGAAATTCTCGATTGTCACACCAAGCTTCAGAAACTCACAGTGGCTCAAGCTGTGCATTGCATCTGTAGCAGATCAACATGGAGTCGAGCTTGAACACATCGTCCAAGACGCTGGGTCCGACGACGGCACGCTCGACTGGCTACCCCACGACAAGCGCGTCCGTGCGTTCATCGAGAAAGACAACGGCATGTACGACGCTATAAATCGCGGTTGGCGGCGTGCTACCGGCCAGATTTTGGCATACCTCAACTGCGACGAACAATATCTGCCGGGGGCACTAAAGGCTGTGGCTGAGTTTTTCCGTAAACACCCTGAAACTGACGTTGTGTTTACGGACACGATTGTGGTTGACAAAGACGGCAAGTTTATCTGCTACCGCAAATCGCTTGTGCCATGGCGCAACGTAGTTTGGGTGTCGTTCCCGGTTTTGACCTGCTCGACTTTTCTGCACAGACGCGTGCTTGACCAGCACGGTGTTTACTTTGACACGCGCTGGCGCGACCTAGGAGACTTTTTCTGGGTACACGAAATGATCCAGCGCAAACTCAATATGCGCGTGCTCAGGCATTTTACGTCGGTGTTTACCGATACAGGCGTAAACATGAACCTCGGCCCAAACGCACAACGTGAACGCCAACTCAAAAATGAAATGACACCGCGTTGGATATGGCAGCTTCGGTGGCCGCTGGTGCAATTACACCGTGCACGACAGGTCTTACGCGGATTGTACTTCCAGAAACCGTTCAGCTACGCGATTTACACACTGCAAAGTCCCGACAAACGCACCGTGTTCCATGTCCAAAAACCAACCGGTATTTGGTGGAGCCGGCACTGAGCTGGCGCCTTGCCCAAGCCAAAAACATTTCTCTGTGCTACAACACAACCAGTCAATCCAAAAAGAGCAATCGCCCGGCTTCAGCCGGTTTATAACGGCTGTGTTCGACGGCTGGTCAAATGCAGGCATTGATTTTCTTGTACTGCGCAATTACGAGGGCTTGCCGCAAAAGACCACAAACGACATTGATGTGTTGGTTGCAAAACACCAACTTACACTCGCCGAACAAACACTGATCTTGCTCGCAGCTCACGAAGGTTACAGCCTGGTTAATAGGACCGAATTTGTCCCAGTATCGCTGCATTTTGCGGACCTACAGACCGCTGACCAAGTGCATTTCGACCTGTTCGTTGACATGCGCTGGCACAGTTTTGAGTTCATCCGGTGCAACGATTTTTTGAACCGCAAAATACAACGCGGTAATTTCTGGATACCGCACCCTGCAGATGAAGCTTGCACAAACCTGCTCGGGTACCTGGTTTACAGGGGGCGTGTCAGGGACAAATACAAACGTAGCATCGTCGCTGCATTCCGGATATACGCAAACGCCGCGCGCGCGCTCCTAACCGAGTCATACGGCGAAGAACTAGCACAGAAGCTTGTCAGGCTGGCCATTCAAGAGAAATGGTCCGATATCGAGGCCATGACCCGGAAACTACGCGCTGCGCTGCTTGTGCGCCTTGTTACACGGCGTCCGCTAAAAACCCTTGCGGTTATTACGACTGACACCGCCCGATTCGCGCGGCGCGTACTTCGGCCTGCCGGTTTGATGGTTGTGTTACTTGGCCCCGATGGGTGCGGCAAAACTACAATTGCAAAAGCAATCTTTGCGGGTTTGGCTGCCACGTTTTACTCCGCAAAAAGCGTGCATTACCACTGGAAACCGAAGCTCCTGCCCCGGAAAGCAAAAAATGCGCAGTCAGTCGTCACCAACCCGCATGGTCGGCCCCCGCGCAACCCGGTGTTCTCGCTCGTGTTTTTTGGTCTGCACTGGGCTGAGTTCGTGCTGGGCTCGATACTAAAAATTTGGCCGGTGCTTTTCCGGGGCGGGCTGGTGTTAATCGAGCGATATTACCACGATTTCTTCGTTGACCAAGCGCGTTACAGGTTGCGTGTGCCGAAAGTTCTGGCCTGGCTCGGGTATCTGTTTGTGAAAAAACCGGACCTTGTGTTGCTGTTGGACGCGTCTGTTGATGTGTTGCGCACGCGTAAACAGGAAGTAAGCACAAGCGAAACCGAGCGCCAACGCAATGCATACCTCGAGCTTGCTGCAAAAACCAAAAACGCAGTTGTAATTAACGCGGCTCAGCAGCCGGAACACGTTGCTGCAGACGCAATTAAAGCAATTTTAACCTGCCTAGCTGCACGCGCACAACGGCGCACAGAGCAACAAACCGGTAACACCACAACCCAGGAAACACATTGCCACGTGACTGAAATCGCACAGCACAATCAACTCGATCGGGCCGACCAGTGACGAATCGGGTTGCCTCAAACTGTCTCATTGCACACACTAGGGCAATGGTCATGGTCGGTCGCTCAAACAAGGTCTGCTTCACCAGTTTTTATACCGCATGAAGCTCCTAAATCTAGGCTGTGGCGCGCGGACATGCCCACGCCAGGAAGTCATCAACATTGACTGGTCGCCTTACCTGTGGCTCAAACGGAACCCTGTGCTGCGGCACGTTGCGCCACTGGTGCTTCGCGGCGAACAACTCCGACGTTTCAAAGCTATCAGCCCCAACATACTGGTGCACGACCTGCGTAAACCGTTGCCATTCTCGAACGACTCGGTTGACGCGGTCTATCATTCGCATGTGCTAGAGCATTTCGACCGCGAGTTTGTGGATGGGTTCCTGTTGGAAATCAAACGCGTACTTCGACCAGGCGGGATCCAAAGGATTGTTGTGCCGGATTTCGAACAACTCTGCAGACACTACATCAACCATATCTCGATTGCCGAAACAAACCCAAAGGAAGCTCAATCGCATGAGCAATACATCGCTGCAATCATCGAACAATCCGTCCGACGCGAAGCATTCAGCACACGCAACCTGCCGCCCATACAGAAACGGCTTCTGACCCTGCTTTTCGGCGACGCACGCAGACGCGGCGAAACGCACCAGTGGATGTACGACCGCATCAGCATAGTTACATTGCTCACCCGACTCGGGTTCCGTGACCCGCAAATCTGCAGTTTCAATACAAGCGCAATCCCCGACTGGAACAGTTACGGCCTTGATTGTAACCCTGACGGTACACCAGCAAAAAAGAACTCGCTCTATGTCGAGGTGCGCAAGTAAAGCTACAAAAACACCACAGTCGGATTGCGGCATGGCGGCCGCGCAGGTGCGGAGTCAGTCGCCCCTCGTTTATCCGGCACTACACTGGCGGACCAGCAGGACGTATAGGCCTGTGCCCACATGTGCTTCGTTGACACATATAGCTGTGCCGTCGGGTTCGCACCGGTATCTGAGTGGCGTGGGCAAACTGCTTCGAGAGCGTATGCGGCCGTTCTGCAGTGTCCGGGGGCAGACCGAGCACCCGGAATGTTTCGCCGCAGTTTACGGTGGGCTACTCTCGCAAGTGCGCGATCAGCGGTCTGTACCCCTACGTCAAACAGCAGCCCGCTCAGAGTACGTGCTTTGCCAATATCAGCATAATTGATCAAATGGCAACCAGCCTAAACGCACAGTGGGACAAATTGTTCGGCACAGCCCCCGATAGCACGTCGGCTGTACGGTTCGAGTGGCTCGTGCTGCGCAAACGCGGGCATGCATTCCTATTTTTGCCGTCAACGGCGCGATTCGCGTATCGAGCACTCATGGTTTACCCGGCTCAAACGCCATTTGCCCGTGCTGCCCGAGCATGCCTACGCGGAGCGTTCCGGCTACACCTGCCAGTGCCGGTCCAGCGCGAATGTTGGGCTGCGTGTGCGGAAAACGAATTTGTAAAATTCCTCGCAGCGCTTGTTGGTATTGCGCCTGGCGCACTTCCAACCCCCGCAGTTCTAGCAGGTAATCCCGCCGGCCCCGGTCCCAGATACATGTTACTCATTAGCGACCCAAAAGGGGTTCCAAAAGTTGTCGTGAAAGCAGGTACATCACAGGCTGCCAAAGAGTTGATCCGGGCTGAAGTCAACATACTTTCGCAGTTGCCTGCTGGGCTTACGGGCACCCCGCGTGTCTTGGCCACGTTTAAGTCCGAGCATCTAGAGGCATTCGCGCTTGAGTTTTTTGCCGGTGATTCACCGCGCACAAACAATCCACGGGTCCTGGGTGAGCTTCTTGGAAGTTGGATCGATATAAACCGAACCGTGCGTATCGCAGAGATACCATCTTGGAAACGATTGGTACAGGCTTGCGGTGGGCTCAGCGCATTCAAACCCCTGGCCAATGCCCTGGCCGACCACGAGGTGCATCCGGCTGTTTGGCACGGCGATTTTGTGCCGTGGAACATCAAGGTGAACCCTAAGGACGGTCGTTGGACTGTGCTCGACTGGGAACGCGCTGAGCTAATTGGTATGCCTGCTTGGGACTGGTTTCATTACGTCGCTCAGACCGAGATACTTGTCAACAAATGCACAGCTAAAAAATTGCTCGGGAAAGTCGAATCGCTTTTGGCAGCCGACCCGTTCCGCACTTATGCTGCTCGTGCACAAATTACCTATATCGCTCGGCTGCTGTTGCTCGCCTACCTTCAGTATAACAACACAGTCATCCAGCCCGCTGAAGGACTAACGACAGCAAAAGAATTGCTAGATCTGCTAAGTTTCGCGTCCTAAACGCGTAAACCTGAAAATTTGAAATGCGTGGGAAAGCACACCCGCCCTATGATGTCGCTGGAGGTGTCTGGCTGTGCATGCCCACACGCAGCTAGGGCTTGCGTCCAGCACATTTGCGCGCGGCGTGCTGGTCGGTTCGGCAACCCAATATGTTCTGGCGGTGTTTTGCGCAAGGGCGCACAAAACTGCACGCGGGCCGTGTGCGTTCCCCATGCAACAAAGTAACCCGGGCTAAGTGGCGCAGTTACAAGGTGAAAGCGCTGTAATTTGTGGACGCGCTTTCCACCGAGCACTATATCACGTGGAGTACATTTCTTACTCCCCAATTCGCGTTGAAGAAATCCCAAAGCAACAAGTCTGGACAGTAGGAGCAGCGCCGAGCGTCCCCTACACTAGCACCTCGTGATCTATTTGTTCTTGCCCCAGGCTGTATTTACTGATGCAAGCGCAGGGTCATACGGCCCGCGCAATGGCGAGCAAGTTCTGCCCGATCGGCGGCGCACAAACCCGCACCTCGATCCAATTAACAACCGGGAAGATGAACCTGTCAAAAACTCGGATGGCGTTTGCGTCAAAATGTCGGCTGCGCAAGAGCCGGAAATTGATAAGCCAACCCCAGTACCCTGCAAAATTATAGTACCGAATTCGGTGAACGCGGAATCCAGCCGACTCGAGTTTTCTTCCCAACACAGCCCTGCTGTAGCGCCGATAATGCCCAAAACGCGCATCAATGGGCGAAAAAAGCTCGGCTCGTGCAGGGACAAACAAACAAAGCGTTCCGCGTCTGGCTAATAGATGCTGACGCCAGTGCCGTAGTTCGGTTGAATCATCTTCAATGTGTTCCAGAACATTAACGCTGACTATGCAATCGAACCCATCGCCGATGGGTATGTCCTGTATCGTACCATGCACCACGGCCAGCTTTGGAAATTGTTCTCTCAAAACGGCGCAAAACCTGGCATCAGGCTCAACTGAAACAAGCTCTGTGATCGAAGGACAACGGATAAGCTCACTTGTGATTTGGCCGATCCCCGCCCCGATCTCCAGCACACGCCCATGAATATGCGGGGCAAATTCTTTTATCAGCGCGCGACGATAGTTCCGAGCTTGGGCCAACGCAGCAAATTCAAACTCGGCCACAGCATCGGAGCCGGACGCGTATTCACTCATGAGTGACCAACAGGTTGTATTTTACAACGCACCACAATGCATGAAACCCGTCGCGCCAATTTATTTTTTTCCCCTCCGCGTAGGTTCGACCAAAATACGAGATTGGAACTTCGTAAATTCGAACTTTTAACCGGGCTATTTTTGCCGTGATTTCGGGTTCAAACCCGAATCTGTCCTCGCAAATTTTGATCTTCTGAATCACCTCGCGGCGGAACGCTTTGTAACATGTCTCCATGTCTGTAAGATTCAGATTGGTCGCCATGTTCGACAACGTCGTGAGAATCTTGTTACCCAATGAATGCCAGTAGTAAAGCACCCTATGCCCTCCGGGACTACCCAGAAACCGCGAGCCGAAAACCACATCTGCTTTACCGGCAAGAATTGGCGCCAATAAAAGATGATACTCGGCGGGATCGTACTCGAGATCCGCGTCCTGAATCAGCACAATCGGGGCCGTTACCAAGCTGAGCCCAGTCCGAATCGCCGCGCCTTTGCCCCGGTTTCTCTCGTGTCGCACCACGACCACACGAGAATCTTGTTTTGCTACCGTCTCGACTTTTTCTTTCGTGCCGTCTGTGGAACCATCGTCTACAACAACCAATTGCTGAACTGGGCGCTGCGCCAGCACAATCCGGATCACATCTGCCACAGTAGCAGCTTCATTGTAAACTGGCATCACAACCGACAAACAGGGTTCTATGTGCACATTGGACACATACTGGGTCATAGTCGAATCGCCACGCATGAGTAGATTAACCAATATTGTTGTTTTCAACCGTCCCTGCCTGCGACAACCTCACAAACACCGTTCGCACACCGCAATTGGTCTGGGCGCGACTCGGCGGTATCGCGTTTCTTACAGAATGACACCCAGCAAAACATTTTTATTCCAAAAATCCGCGTTCCGACCCAGTATTGCGACTCGTTCAATCCGATTACAACCGGAAAGTCTTTTTGGTGTGGTTGCCCAGCCCTAAACAAATTTGAATATTACGCATTCGCTGGCCAGACAAATTATTACCGCAGTTTCACCAAGTACCACGTCTCGGGCGTGCCCGAGGCGCGGACATCAAGCGAAAATGTCTGGATTACCTCCGCATTCTGTTTTTCAAGCCATTCCGAAAGCGAACTGGTAAACGGCCAGTTCGGCCCCCGCTGCACATGAGACCAGTCGAACGCGCCATGCTTCACAACAATAAACTTGATACCTTTGGCGCGCAGTTCTTCTGGGGTGTCGCGCGCACACACATGCACAATTTTGCGTGTGCCCCACGGCATCCAGAGTGAAGCTTCAGGGTCGTCCCAAGTGACCAACCCGAGCACCTTTGCATCTGCCGGCAACAGATTGCGCACACGCGCGAACGCATCCGTGCGCCTGCTGTAAGTGGAGTAAACTCGTAAAGCCCGAATTATATACGGATTTGTTTGGTTTGACCCGCCCAACTTTGTCAGCACCAATTCCGCCGGCCAAAGAGGCCGATGTGGCGATAACACAACCAGCGCCCCGGCTATGACAAACACCGCCGTAGCAGAAATACGCCACCATGTTTTTTTGACAACCATGACTTGCGCCGGGCTTGTCAACATGACCGCCAACAAAAGTGGATAATACGGCGTCAGATACCGCACCGGATTAAACCAGCCTGCCTTTGCCATAAACACAAAAAGTGAAATGTACGTGGCAACAAAAATCCATAATTGTAATGGCGTAAGCGCGGGGCTAGGTTCGAGTCCATTGATGCTTGAGCCCCGCTTTGACACAAGCTTCAGCCTTCGGACAGCAAAAAGGCTTGCAATCGTTAAAACTGTAACTCCAAACCCAACGCCTGCGCATTCCTCCGCCTGCAATTCGTAAAGTCTGACTCGTGTACTAACCGCCACAAAGCATTTCTCAAGATGTGCAATCACATTGGTGGGGATTAACCCGTTTACCCACAAATTCACCTTTTCTGCCATGGGAAATATCGGCGGCGCCAAGTTATAAAATGGAATTGCAGCCGCATTAAACACAAAACGCGTCAAAGGATACCCGCGACAGAATCCGTCCGGTAGCATTTCAGCGCTTCGGCCGGTCCAATCCCCTGAATATTTGATGTTTAAAACCGCTGTTGGTACAAAGGAGCAGAACACCGCCACCAACATTACCGAGGCAATTGTAACTGGGCGCCGCAGTGCAACGCGTGCTGCGGGCAGCAGTGCAACTGCGCAAGCCAAGAGCAAGGGTAAGTTGGTGTACTTTACACTCGTCATGAGCGCCGCCGACAAAACCGCCAAGGCGAAATATCTGAACTTGCCAGATTCCTTGGCGCGTAAGGCGAAATCAACCGCAGCAAGCGCAAACGGCGCGCCGAAAATGTCGTTTGCAGCACCGCCAGCTTGAAGCACGTAACAGTAACCCGTTGGCAAAAGCCACATCCAAAACCATGCCACACGACGTTTTATCCCCAAGCGCGTGAAAACGCTCAAGATCAAGCCCGGTAGCAATAGAAACGATATTGTATTTGGCAAAAAAACGAGCCGGTACGATTCGGTGAAAGCGATCAGCGGCGCCGAAACCCACTCGATACCACACGGACGCGTGTTAAGCTGGTTAAACGCGGTATGAATCCAGTGCCAGCGTTCTTCCGACAGCCAGTGCAAAACGCGCGGAATCCGATATGCAAGCGCGTCGTGGTTCGTCGGACCGTGAAACAACCCTCCTGCAATTGCCAGCGCTGCAAGAATCAGATATGCAAGAGGAAACGCGCGGCTGAATCGCCGGTAAATCTTTCCAGGGCGAATTTTCGGGAAAAGACTTGGGCCACCGTATCTGCGCCACAGAACCAACGTAACCGCGCCAGCCGCAAGTGCAACAGCATAACCTGTTCTGTTCAGTTGATGAATCGCAGACAGACCCCAACCCACACAATGCAGGTACGCACATAATAACACCCACCAACCTGCTAGCCCAAGGCGTGTTGCTCGCTCAGTATCCATGACGAAAATGCAGCCGGCTCACGCACCAATTTCACGCCCCTTCCAATACCACGCTGGCCCGTGCTTAACAAGCGCAACATTTTTCCATGCGATTCCGTGCCTCTGGCAAACATGCCGCCTGAGTATGCCGATCTAACTTGCGGGCAGCATCTTGACAGCAGACCAGTCGGCTTTTCGGCGAGCCAATCATACCACACAAAATGCGTGGCCCCTGCGCGTCGGCAATTAAACCACAGAGATGCTTAGACGCACAGACAATGCGGATGGGTCGGTGAAAAAAGCGTGCTGCTGACATCTAGCCAGTAGCAGGCAACTAACTTTTGTGAACGCCTCGGCAAGCTGTCCCTACCGGCATATCTTTTGTGGTCGAAACCCATGGCACCATGCATCCGCTCACTTTCTGCGTGCATAGGCGTGAGTTGTAAATCCTTCGCTAGGAATGCTCGTACTCACACAAGCGACACCTGTTTCGGGCGGTCGTCAAATCCGCTCTGGGTGCCGGCGGACGCGCGGCTTTGCGTCCCGCACGTTACCGGCATAGCGCGTCCACCAAATTGGTAACAAATCTGTGCACGCGGCTTTTGCGGCTGCCCCGTAAGATTGTCCTTGCTGGATCAACTTTCGCTTATTTGGGGTGCATTCGTGTCCCACGGCTCCGCGGACACGCAAATTCTCGCAAACCCGGTATCCCCCAAGGTGCGCGATCACCTTACCAACCCAGTAATTAGCATTTAACAACCGCAGCTACGTTGGGTCTGTTCAATCGCAACTTGAATTTCGCGGCCAACACGGCCAAGACACAGCTTGCAGCACACACTGCACCTTTTGCTTGCCCCCATTCATGCGTGAATGAATCAACGTGCGCTTTGACAATCGCATATGCCGCAGGTATTTTTGCGGCGGAAATGCGTCGAACTGCGCTTTTGTTTTCGCTGCTTGCGTGCCTGTTTGAGGTGGAAATAACACCAGCTTCCATCCTGTACGACAGCTCGTACGGGTATCGGTTGCCCAG
>FMSI01102140.1_pt1 | contig 13083 bp, 12 predicted proteins | sample 1504471 | NCBI WGS metagenome assembly FMSI01 (sample SAMEA4475357, study PRJEB15587) | soil metagenome | biome: Soil; feature: Field | place: India | collected 2015-03-11 | depth 0 m
AGCGCACTACAGTCCAAATCTTGATTACTGCAAGAAAAAGTTTAAAAGACACCGTGATAAGGGAAAACAAACGAAGAACGGAGCAAAAAATGATGGATTTTTGTCCAAAATGCGGAACGCGTCTTGTGCCAAAAAAGGGTAAATCGGAGAAAAAAGAATATTTCATTTTAAACTGCCCAAAATGCGGCTATAAGAAACAGATGATAAGCGAGAAAGCAGCACCCAAAGTTGCAAAAGTCATACAACACAACCCACAACAACTTGTGGCGGTAATAAGCAGAGAAGAACAGAAGTTGCGGACACTTCCAACGGTTCGAGTTGAGTGCCCAAAATGCGGAAACAACCTAGCCTACGTTTGGCAAGTGCAGACAAGAGGCGCCGATGAATCCTCAACCCAATTTCTCCGCTGCACGAAATGCAGCTACACATTCAGAGAATACAGCTAAAGAGGGCACACTTTCAAAACTTTATGCAAACACCTTTTTGATTAGCGTCATATTTAAGTGTGTAAAGTTTTATAACAGTAAAACATCACCATTAAAAGGGAAGAACATGTTTAAACTAAAAGTTGCAGATGCCAAACTTTTAAGAGACATGGCAACAGCCATCTCAATCCTCGTAGACGAAGCCACTTTCCGAATAACGCCGGAAAGCCTAAAACTGCGGGCAATGGATCCATCACGCGTTGCCATGGTGGACTTTGAGTGGCCCAAAACTGTTTTTGAAGAGTATGTCTGCACGGAACCAGCAAAAATGTGCATAAACATAGGGGAACTGCTGAAACTTCTAAAAAGGGCTGGCAAAGACGAGGTTGTCGAACTGGCTCTCGACGAAAAAACGGGGCGCTTGCAAGTGAAAATAACCGGAAAATATGCAAGAAACTTTACGATGCCAACCCTTGAAGCCTCAGAGGAGGAGGTGCCCACCCCAAAAATAACCTTTAACGTTAGAGCTAAAGCGACAACAAGTGGATTGCGACAAGCTATAGAAGACGCAGAACTGGTAAGTGACCATGTGCGTATAGAAGCGGACATGGAAAAACTTGTTTTTCAAGCGACAGGCGACCTTATGGGAGCAACTATAGAAATCAGGAAAGGAAGCGACGCACTGCTAGATCTTGAGGCAAAAGAACCATCAAAGGCCACCTTTAGCCTAAGCTATCTTGCAGAGATTATTAAGGCTGCATCCGCAACATCAGACATCGCAACACTGGAATTCTCAACAGATATGCCTGTAAAATTAGACTTCCAGCAGGTAAAAGAGGGAAAACTGGCCTTCTACCTAGCCCCAAGAATTGAAACAGCATAGTGAAAAAATGCAGCTCGCAACTATCAAATTTACAAAAAATGACTTAGCAAAATACCCATTCCTAAAAGAAGCTGTGGAATACGTGAAATCCTTAGATTTAAAGGTTGAAGACTTAACAAGCCTAGAATACTCAAAAATTCTAGAACGCGCTAGGGAAAGATTGGAAGAAGCAATAATATACACGCTAGTGAGCAGAAAACTCCAAAACGAAGAAATAGAAATTCTATCCTTTCCAGCGGCAATAATGCTGGCAGCAGCCACTGAAAACTCTTTCATAAAAAGGAGATACGCCCTAGCAGAAGCAAAGCAAGCTTACGAGGACCTTAAACTCGAGCCAAGAGAAAAAATTCTGGCAATAGCAAGAAATTTTAAATGGAGAATAATACCATGCATAGAAGCAGAAACGCCCTACAATTTTAAGCTCCACTTCACCGACTATCTAAAAAATACATTATATTTAAGGGAGAAAAAATGGAAACTTGTGAACCGTCCATTAACCGACGGAAACGTCTACTTGAACAGAAATGAAACTGCAAGGTTACTAAGTGAAGAAGTTAGAAAATACATAGAAAAACGCCTTGAAATAAAGGAACTTCCAAGGCTTCCACAGAAAATAACGGAAACTGTTGAAAAAATTAAAACTTTAACCCTTAAGAAAGTAGGCAAAGCCGAAATGGAAGGCATCCCAAAAACAATAGCCAATGAGGCTTTTCCACCATGCATAAAATCCTTGTATGAAGCTGCAGCTTCAGGACGTCACCTATCTCACATAGGCAGATTCACTTTAACCGCTTTCCTCGTAGCAATAGGAATGACAACAGAAGACATAATAGAGCTCTTCAAAAACTTTTCAGATTTCAATGATAGGATGACACGCTATCAAGTTGAGCATATTTCGGGCGAAAGGGGTTCCAGAACTAGATACATCCCCCCAAAATGCGAAACTTTAAAAACTCATGGAGTTTGCATAAACTCGGATGAGCTTTGTAGGAGAATATTACACCCAATTAGTTATTATAAGCGGAAACTAAAACCTCAACAATAAATAGGCTAATATAGTAGGTCTCATAAATGACACAGCACTGGAAGTGGCGAACTAAAATACAACTCTCACAAGGCACAGGTGATCTCCAGTTATCCTATGATATTGGAATAATTTTGCCAACGTATTGTGAAGCGGAAAACATCGAGAGGTTTATCCGAGAGATAGAAGAATTAAAATTGAATTGTTTAATTTTAGTAGTAGACGACTCCAGCTCAGATGGAACAGCTGAAATTGTAAGGCATCTCCAAAAACAATTTGACAACATCTTTCTAATTATAAGAGAAAAGAAGTATGGTTTAGGAACAGCCTTAACGGACGGATTCAAGTTTTTCTTATCTCTCAAACGAAGACCAAAATGTATAGTTACCATGGACGCTGATTACTCCCACAACCCTGCGGATATCCCAAAACTGGTTAAAACTTTTGAAAGCGGGTACGACCTTGTAGTTGGAAGCAGATATTGTAAGGAAGGGGGCATAAGAAACTGGAACTTCCCGCGTCTTATGGTAAGCAAAATAGCCAACTTGCTGGCGTCTTTAAGAGTGAAAGCGCATATACACGATTATACCAGCGGGTTCCGTTGCTACTCCCTTAAAGTCGTCGAGAGCATAATTGATGATCTGCACAGCCAAACTTACGAGATACAAATAGAAACCATAAGACAAACTCATAGAAAGGAATTTAGTATAACTGAAGCCCCAATAATTTTTGTTAACAGAAAAAAGGGAAAATCAAAATTAACCCTTAATGAAGTACGCCAGTTCATCAAATATGCCCTTCTGAAGAGTTAAAGTTAAAGCATGTTGCAAACTGAAATCTTTATTTGCTAAAAGGCAAACTTTGCGTATAAATGGTAGGTTTGAGAGTGTCTAGCAAAGTATTGTTTATTAGAGTAAAACAACAGCATGAGGGGGTTCAAGAAGCAGTAAAAGCTGCGATGATGCCCCTATGGGAAAATAACCTACTTCACGGTTCAAAAATTTTTGTGAAAGTTAATCTCATATCATCAGAATTTGTTCCTGGACAGTGCACTTCACCTTTGGTATTAGACGAGGTTCTAAAGGAGTTAACTGAAAGAGGATATGAAGTAACCTTTGGTGACGCTGATCTTGCTGCGGCGCAACAGTGCGATAAAGCATACGAGGTTTGGGGACATAGGAAGATAGCTGAAAAGTATGGAGCCCGTTTTCAGAATCTCTCTAAAGATAGGCTGGTCAACGTTGAAGTCGGAGGAGTTGTCTTCAAAACTTTGGATGTTCCCCAATGCATATTGGAGGCAGACCATATTATTAACTTGCCTGTAATTAAAACTCATTGCCTCACAGGCTTGACTTGCGCCCTTAAACATTTTTGGGGTGTTGTACCCCGAGTGAGACACCAGTATCATTTAGTTGTTAACGATGCAATTGCCGACATAACCTATTTTCTCAAAAATAAAATCGCATATAACATAGCGGATGGCACTATAGCGATGGAAGGAGATGGACCTAGAACCGGAAAACCCAAAATATGCAACGTGGTTATGGCTTCCAGTGACCCAGTGGCTTTAGATGCGGCTGTGGCCGAATACATGGGAATGCCCGTTCCAGAGCATGTTGTTGTTGCTGCTGAACGTGGAATAGGTCTATTAGATTACATTATTACTGGCGATGATTTTAAACCAAACCCTTTTCTGCAAGCTAATCCTGATAAGCAGCCAATTTTTAAGTGGGAAATAACGTTTCGAAAATCTTTTTTGAAACCACTAATATTTGACACCCCAATTTTCAGTATATTTGCGTGGATTGCAACCAAATACAACACTTTTTGGTATTTTAGGCGCCGAGGCAAAAAGTATCGCAAGCAAGTGGAAGAAACATGGTACGGTAAGGAGTTCGAAGAGTTCTTCGGTTTGGAGGAGCGTAAATGACTGAAGTTGTGGTACTAGGAGGAGGCTTAGCTGGTTTAGCCGCCTGCCATAAGCTTTCCTTGAAGGGTTTTAGAACCCTTTTGCTTGAAAAGAATAAAGATTTAGGTGGTTTAGCTTCAAGTTATCTTATTGATGGAAATTTTGTTCCTAAAACTTACCACCATGTGATGTTTGGAGACAAAGACGCCCTTAATCTCATAAAAGATTTGGGACTTGAGAATACACTTTATTGGAGAAAACTAAAAGTAGGTTTTTATTCGCATGGAAAATTCTATGATTTTTCATCTCCTTATTCCATCTTGAAATTTAAACCGTTAAGCTATATTGGTCGAATAAAATTTGGATTGCTAGTTTTTAAAGCCCGTAGCGGGATGCCATGGGATAGTCTTGATGGTGTAAATGTTGAGGACTATGTTCTCTCAACGGTGGGAAAAGAGGCCTATAAGCTCATTGATTACATAGTGCGGGCGAAATTCGCGGAGCCTCCAACAAACATATCTGCCGCTTGGTTGATGAGCCGTTTTGGTCATGAATCTAAGTCTGTAAGCAACAGGTTTGGATATCTTAACGAGGGGATTAATGAAATTGTGAATGGACTTGCAACAAGCTGCATTAAAAATTATGGCATAATAAAGACCGGCGCTGAGGTTACGAAAATTTTGTTTAGGGATGGAAGCATTAAAAAATTGGAATATAAGGAAAATGGAAAAATTAAGACAATTCAACCAAAGATAGTTGTTAGCACTTTGCCTATTCCCGTCTTTCTTCAGTTTTCTGAGGGGCTCACTTCAGATTATGCAGAATTATTGGGAAATATCCGCTATAAAGCATCACTTTGTGCATGCTTAGCTTTTTCTCGAAGGATCAGTCCTTTTTACTGGTTGAATGTGATGGATTTGAACCAATACCCATTTGTAGGCACCTTTGAACACGGCCATTTAAACAGGAATTTAAAGTGGCCAAGCTTAATGTACCTTGTAAAATATTTGGATGTGACAGATTACTTTTGGAGAAAATATGACAGTGAAATCTTAGAGGAGTTCTTAGATGGTCTCTCCAATATTTTTGATGCTGATCTGAAAGGGAGTCTTTTATGGTGGCGTCTTCACAGAGCTGAATATTCCACTCCCGTCTTTGCGCCTGAGTATGGGAAGTATAAGCCCCATGTGAGATCTCCGATAAAAGGTTTGTATATTGGCGGTATTTCAAGAACTTATCCTCAGGATCGTTATATGGGAACTGCCTTAAAAACTGGTTTAGAAGCAGCACAAGCCGTCATCAACGATCACATTTAACGCGTTTATTTAATGGTTGAAACCTATCGCCTTTTAGCGTAGAGGTAAACTCCATTATCTGATTTGTATAGGCTAAAAAATCTGGAAAGCTGTTTTACATCTGACAGCATTGAGTATGCCGTTTCTTGATCGTAATTGGTGTCTATTACTATGTAATCCGCTTTCAGCATCAAGTTGATAGCATATTTATGTGTTTCTTCCTGGGCGTAAGCAAACACTTGAGGAAGGGGGTATACGTAAGCATTAGATTTGTATGCAAAATGCGGGAAAATATGATTTTGAGTTAAAACAGAAGCCTCTTTTGGAACAAGGTTTACGATTCTTTGCAATGCAAGTTCATGCTCCCCTATGCTAGGGACATAATATTCAGAAAAAAACGGTAGTTGAGTATTGGCAATCGATAAGAGAGGACTCAGAGGACTTGCAAATATTGCAAAGATCGCTCCTACCAACAGTAAGTATCTGATGGTTTTGCCAAACTTAACAAAACCATTTCGCTGGGTTTTATTTAGTCCTTTTACCGCCGCCAAAAATATGAAAGGAATTACGTATAGAGGATAGTGACTTCCTAAAACATAGTAGGGGGAATAGTTTGAAAGGAGAGCTGGGCCAAGCCAAGCAAATGCAATGAGCACAACGCTGCTTTTTAGGGGGAGGAAAAGTAAAGAACCAAAAAGCATCACTAAGAAAAGCAGTTTAAAATAGGCGTCATACATTAAGGCATCAACGACTCTCGCAGGATTAAGAATAATGTAGAGGGGTAGTGCTAATGGATCGTCTTTAACGCCGAGAACTGACCAATAATCTAACGCTCTGTAAAAATCCTCATAAACTGGATTAATCGGAAAAAATGTGTCTTGAACCCACCTGCTAAACCATAACCATAGAATTGCTAAGGCTATAGTCAACAAAAGCACTGAAATCTTTTTTTCATCAAAAGGCTTACGCCTAAACATTCGGTAAAATTGATCCTTATGCTTGAGGATCCCGTAAATCCCAATGAAAGCGACAACTATAGGTACGCTCTCTGCTATGGTGAGGGACAACATCACGAACAAAAAATATTTTTTCCACTTTTCTTGCTCAAAATAATACATAGACAAAAAGAAAAAGAGCGGCATAAAGGCTTGGACATGAAAATCAAACCAGTTTGCTCCATGTAATGGAGGATATAACAAATAGGTTAAAGCAAAACCTAAAGCCGCTACCCTACTTGACAAAACATGCTTAACATACCAGTACAAGGGCAGAGTCGCTAAAGCAATTATAAACGACTGAAACACAAAAAGGGTTTCTGGTGTCTGGTTAATTGCATAAACGGGCAACACCAAAAGCAAAATAGGACTAAAATGCACACGAAAATAGCAACCACTAACATTAAAAAAGAGTTCAGGTGTGTAATAGAGGAACTTTCCCTCATTTAATGTTGTGGATAATGCTTGAATGCTAATTCCCAGATCCCAGGCATAGGTTTTAAACGCGTAATGTTTCAAGATTGTGAAATAAGAGAAGATTGCCGTATAAACTAGAATCATAAGGTAAACCAACCCCACTCCTATTTCTCTTCCTGCAATTTTCAACCCAAGCTTCTTTTCCCATTTTTCTTCATCCATCTCTCTGACGGTTTTAAGCTTCTGCTTTGCCCAATTGCAGAAATTAGCTATATGCAGCGTTAGTTTTCGACTCATATTCCAAACGCCTTTCCATTAACCTACTTTAAACGCATACCATTAAAGGAAATTTAATGGGTACTCATCTATAAGCCTTATAAGCATTATCTAATTAGAATGAAACATGCTTCTTAACAGTCTGGAAGTGGGAAACAAGAGTGAAAAATAATGTATTGGTTGTAAGCGATAGATCTTTATTTACAGGGATTGGAAGTTACGGTTTTCAACTGGCCAAACATTTAAAAAGGATAAGTGAAAAATCAATAGCCTTTATGAATCTTTCAACTGTCGCAGAAGACAGCTACGGGAGCCTTACTAAGGTTTCTTTGGAAAGAGGTAAGCGAATTATGGATCACTTCCTTTTTTTACGCAAGGTACCACGAGGTTATGAGTTATATCATCTGCTTAACCCAAACCTAGGCATCCTAACAATAAAGTGTAAGCCAAACGTGGTGACAGTTCACGATCTATACCCTTTCACTAAAATGGCCTATAGAGATCTAATAGTGCATTCTTTTGGTCTTGACTTCCCCATTTTAGAGGCGATGAAATTTAACATGCGTTTCATAAAATTCGCTGATAAAGTGATTTGCGTCTCGCAATATACTAAAAAAGAGCTTACGTCTTTAATGCATATAAACGCGTCCAAGGTGCATGTGATTTACTTAGGAGTTGATCACAACTATTTTCGTCCAAGAGATAAAATGGAAATGAGACGAAAATTAAATCTCCCTCAAAATAAAAAAATCATATTACATGTAGGAGTGGACGAGCCCCGAAAAAACATTGAAGTTTTACTAAAAGCCCTTTACCATCTTAAAAGTAAAATGCCGGATACCGTTTTGGTTAGAATAGGAGGAATGCGCTCCAAAACAGTAAAACAAATTTCTTCCATGCATTTAACAGATTCATTAATTCATTTTAACAAAGTTTCTAACATTGGACCATACTACAACGCTGCCGACGTACTTGCCTTTCCATCATGCTACGAAGGATTTGGCTTACCAGTCCTTGAAGCCATGTCTTCAGGTCTTCCTGTAATTGCAGGAGATAGCACTTCTATTCCAGAGGTTATAGGCGATGCAGGCATGCTTTTCCCGCCAGACGACACAAGCATGCTCAGCGAACTCCTTTGCCAACTATTAACGGATAAGAACTTACAGAAAGAACTGTCACTCAAGGGATTGCAAAGAAGTAGGATGTTTAATTGGGAAATTTGCGCAAAGAAAACCCTTGAAGTTTATAAAACCCTATTTCATTAAAAAGGGAAATAATTAAAAAGAGACAGGGTCTCTATGGTACAAGTCTTGATAAAAGCAGGGCAGCAAATAGAGCGAGAGGAATACACATCATACTTCTCAATTGTAATTCCAACGTTAAATGAAGAATTCAGAATAGAAAGATTACTAAAATCTCTAGAAAGGCAAACGTTTAAGGATTTTGAGGTTATAATAGTTGATGGAGGCAGCCGCGATCGAACCGTTGAAATTGCCGAAAAATTCTCTGCAAAAGTGTATGTAAAAAAGGGATTAAAAGAATTTCCATCAAGAAACTACGGAGCAAAAGTGTCGAGAGGAAATGTTTTACTATTCTTAAGCGGCGACGTTTTACTTCCACCCGATGCTTTAGAGTATTTGAAAATATTTTTTGATAAAGGTTATGATGGGATAAGCGCAATGGGTATGCCCTTTGAAGCTCCGCTATGGATGAAGCTGGGATACCTCGCCCACTGGAAGATCCTCCACTTATGGACGACGCTTTCCAAAGATTATCATGGCAGCACCAATTTTATGGCGGTAAGAAAGAAATACTTTTTTAGGATAGGTGGTTTTGAGGACAAGTTTTGCGCCGATACACTTTTCTTCAATGCATTGGGGCGGAAAAGAAAAGTGAAAATTCTCAATAGAATCTGCGTATTTGTTTCTGGAAGACGTGCAGAAAAAATGGGGTTCTTCCGTTTTTATACTCACTTCCTCTGGGTGATAGTTTATGACTATTTCCCATTCTTAAGAAACACGGCCATCACGCGCTTTCTGCAGAACTATTCCTCTGGTTATAGAGCCAAACATGGCTGAAGCAAACGAAAACTTGTCTATTCATTTTAACCTACTTCATGGAATTGCTAAATATCATTTCCATCCATTTGTAGGTTATAGCCAAGCCCTCTTCGAGGAGAGTTTTCCAATTTAGTGCCTATAAAAATTCTTTTTCAAACCTTCATACCCAGCCCATGGTAATACGATCTTTTAACTTAAACACGAAACGTTTTTTAATTCATTAACAAACAAAGGATCAGGATGAAACAAAAGTCTCTTGATTTTGTTCGCGAACTTTTTAACGAATATTATAGGCAATGGTATGTCCCAAAAAAGTTACCGTTTGTGGAAAGGCGTGAATTTGGTTTTGTTATGTTTGAAGGCTTTATGAGTAGGCATAGAAGTTTTAAAAATATGGAAGAGTTAAAAGAGTTTTTGGAGAGGTCTACCCCCACAGACGCGTATTATTCTTGTGCGTACTACGAAAACCCGACGGCGGAAATGAATAAAAAAGGTTGGTTGGGCGCGGATTTGATTTTTGACGTAGACGCTGACCACATACCTACTAGCTGCGACAAAATTCACGATGAATGGAAATGTGGTAATTGTGGTTTTTCCGGGAAAGGAATCACGCCTGAAAAATGTCCCACTTGCAGCAGCGAAAAGTTTAATGCAATCACATGGCCTTGTGAGGTTTGTTTGGAGTCGGCGAAAGCGGAGACCGTTAAGCTTTTAGATATGCTGACTAGGGATTTCGGTTTTTCCGATGAAGAAATGCATGTTTTCTTCTCTGGACACCGTGGCTATCACGTCCATGTTGAAAGTGAATCTGTTAAAGCTCTTGATGCGACGGCACGGAAAGAAATAGTTGATTACATAACTTGCCTAGGTTTAGAAACGCCGTTCTATTATGCAAACAAAGGTACAGGAAAAATGTCCCCAGAGAGCTTGAATTTGAGCGATTATGGATGGGGCAAACGTCTTACGACTGGAGTGGCAAACTTCATTCTTGAGGCACGGGAAGAAGATTTCATAAAAATTGGGATTAAGCGAAATATTGCAAAAACAATTAGTCAAAATAAGGATAAGCTTTTGAAAGGTTGGACGAATTCGAGGATATGGGGAAGCGTTAAAGGTGTAGGCGTAGAGGCTTGGAGGAAAATGGTTGAATTCGTCACAAAAGTGCAGTCCGCAAAAATCGACACTGTAGTAACGACGGACATACACCGTTTAATTAGACTTCCCGAAACTTTACATGGTAAAACGGGATTCAAAAAAACCGAGCTTCCAGTTTCCAAAATTGATGTTTTTGATCCCTTTAGAAACGCCGTAGCCTTCACAAAAAACACAGTAACCATCTTTGTCTCAGATGCTCCTAAATTTAGGCTAAACGATGAAACTTTTGGACCTTACAAAAAACAAAGGGTTGAGTTGCCGATAGCCGCGGCTGTTTTGCTTATTTGCAAAAACAAGGCAGAGGTGCTGGATTAGAATGTATAATCAGCTATATGCTGTTTGGAAAAAAGAGCTTGAAACCCCAGAACTTCAGAAACTTCCCAAAGATTTCTACTCTGAAATTAGTAGTTATCTTAAAAAACTTAGAGAAGAGGGCAGAATGCTTGATAAAAAAACGGCGAAGGCGAAACTCCTAGAAACTGAGATGAAAAACGTTAAACTCATGGTTTATGGATTAATATGGATACGATATAAAAAAATAGTCAAAAAAACTTCTGAAGGCCAAAAACCTCCAATAGAATCATTGACAACTCAGGAGGAGAAAACATTTACTGAGTTTCTATCCTTGACAGAGGTTTATCGGAACTTTGTAAAAACCGTTTTACAAGGTCAAGGTCCAGAATTGAAAGTTGAATTTAAACACAAAATGGCTGTTCTTCGTTTTTTGAGGGAAATCCCAGAAATCATGGGTGCAGATATAAAGACCTATGGACCTTTTAAGGCTGAAGATATAGCCTCTATGCCAGTTGAAAACGCAAAAATCCTAATTGAGCGAGGCTTAGCTGAAAAAGTGGAATTTACGTAGAGATGGGTGACAAGCGGAGTTTTCCACTTCTAAGTCTTCTCCATAAAACTTGGCTTCCGACAATTATTAGCGGGTAGGAGATAATCCACGTTATGGAGTATAAGGAACCGTAATAATCATGAAATCTTGCCCAGTCCCCCCCATTTATTGCGATGAGAAAAATGCTGACCACCCTAAAGACGTTAATGGCATACGTTATTATTGCACCCACTAAAAAGTATGCTAACCCCGCCTTTAATGAAACATTGCTCTTCTTTAAAAACGCCAATGTGATTATGGAATAAATTAATAGGCTGTCCGCACCTGCGCACGGCCACCCTATGGCAAACCTAGTTAGGGTTGTACCTTCGGAATTGTAAACACTTAAAAGGGTTAATGAACCATACACAGGATTAATTATATCGTTAAGTTTTGTTTGAAAACCCATGAAGTTTAAAACATTTGCTGCAAGCTGAGCCGTTGTAGGAACCATTATTTGAAAAGGGGTAAACCATCCATAAGGATACAGATTGTCTATTAAATATACCATTCCAATAAGGCCTAGAAAGAATGTTGAAATTGCATATTTTGATAAACCGTTAATGCCGTATTCCGCTAAGATAATAAGAGCAAATGCTATGGTTAAAACCAGATATTCAACTGAAAGGGGCATCATGTTGGCAAAAGAGGCTTCAGAGCCGCCTATTTTATATCTGAGGGCCAGCTCCACGATAAAGGGGTTAAAACCGTGATAATTTGCAGCAACTACATAAATGGTTGGAAGCGTGATGAATATAGCAAGGGCAACGGTTTTAATCGGTTTTGTTTTCCATTTTTCTTTCTTCAATTCTTCCCAGCTTAATATGGTCTCTAATAAAATAAGCCATAGAAAGAAAAAGTAATAGGTTCTACCCTTCCACGTTGATTCGAAGGAATGGGGATAAAGACCGTATAAAATGGCAAAGGGTGTTATGAAGGAGAGGACTGGTAAGAGTTTTTTAACTACTGAAATAATTTTTCCAAAGTTTCCTTCTTCAGATCCCATTAAATGGTCTCCAAATGTTTTTCTGCCGCATTATGGCTGTTTAATCAATTTAGTTTGTATGTTATATCCTATTTTACTTTTCGCAGAAATCCTTAGAATATTGAAATTTTAAATAGTGGTAAAAGAAGTTTTATTGATTAAGATGAGATAATTGATGAGGGCCATGAAATGGAAGTAAAAAAGGGATTTTTTGGAGGTTTTCTGGTTTTAGAGTTTGTAATATTTATTGCTGGTTTATTGACTGGAATGTTAGCAATCCTTTTAGTAGCCTCAAAACTTGATTCTGCCGTGTTATTTATGGTTTTTTCATTAGGCTTTATAATTGGGATGATATTGGTCGCCTTGATAGTGGTAATGGTGAAGTTTAGGGAACTAAAGACAGCTCAATGAGTACTTTGATAAATACACGGAATTGGTGACGGAAAAAGTATATGAGTGGGTGTGTTTTCTTATGCACAACTGGTCGTGGTTAAATTGAATGTTCCCAAAGAGATTAGAACATATTGCCCGAGGTGTAAGATTCATCAAGTTCATACAGTTTCGCTTTATAAAGCTGGAAAGCGGAGAGCTTTGGCTAAGGGTGAGCGCCATCATGAACAGGAGAAAAAGGGTTATGGGGGGCAGAAATACCCTCTCCAGCGGAAGTTTGCTAAAACCACTAAGAAGCAGACTTTAAAGTTAAAGTGTAAGGTTTGTGGTTATACTAGGCATAAGGAGGGCATTCGATTAAGGAAAATGGCTATTGCTTAAAGAGG
>FMSI01008321.1_pt1 | contig 13067 bp, 14 predicted proteins | sample 1504471 | NCBI WGS metagenome assembly FMSI01 (sample SAMEA4475357, study PRJEB15587) | soil metagenome | biome: Soil; feature: Field | place: India | collected 2015-03-11 | depth 0 m
AGCTGGCGGTCATCCGGTTTTGCTTCACTCAACAGCTGAAAGAAATTATCTTGGTCATGTTGAAGGGACTAATGTTGAAATTAAATACAACGGCAGATTAATTCCTCAGCATACTCTTAATCTGCGGCGTCTTAGAGCAATACGGAGAGTTTTGTACGAGCGGTTGAGATTAAAAAACTACAATTCTTTTTCAGTTAAAGTGCCTCTCGAATTTGAGTTTGGAGCTGATTTTGCTGACATTTTTGAAGTCAGGGGTTTAAGGAGAAAAAAAAGAGGAACTTACTTGAAGCCAAAAGTATGTCCAGGGGGGGTAATTTTTGCCTACATTGGCGAGGACGAGGTTTTTCGACAACTCAGAATTAAATGGGGCCAGGAACCAAAAAGTATAATTTTTACGTCGGAAACGGTAAAGGTTTTTTTTGAAATTGAGATAGGACCTCAGGGGCGTTTTTTACTTGATTTTTCTTTTGAGCCCTTAGTTGGATGTGTTCGAAGAAAAACCAGGTCTTTTAATGAAGTGGTGGCTCATTTAAGAAAATCTTATCTGGAGTGGGAAAGAAGTTCGGTTCAAGTGACCACTGACAATCAGCTTTTTAATATTGTCTTAGAAAAGGCCAGCAATGATTTGCGTCAGCTTTACACTCCAACTCGTTTAGGAGAAGTTATTTACGCTGGTATACCCTGGTTTTCTGCTCCCTTCGGCCGCGATGCCTTAATTTCAGCTCTTCAGGCTTTACCCTTCAAGCCTTCTTTAGCCAAGGGAACCCTTTCTTTTTGCGCTCGCCTTCAGGGAAAAGAGTTTAATCCTGAAAGAGATGAAGAACCAGGCAAAATTTTTCATGAGGTTAGACAAGGAGAGCTGGCAAATTTGCGTCAAATTCCTCAGACCCCTTATTACGGCTCGGTCGACGCCACCCCGCTTTTTCTGATTTTAGCCAGCGAATATCTTAACTGGACTGGTGATGAAAACTTTATTGCCAACATAAAGAAAAACATCTTGCTGGCTTTTGAATGGTTAGAAAAATTTGGTGACATGGATAAAGATGGGTTCATTGAGTATCAATGCCGTTCAAAAAGAGGTCTTTTTAATCAAGGCTGGAAGGATTCATGGGACGCCATTTTGGTAGATGGGAAACAGCCAGTTCCACCAATTGCTCTAGTTGAAGTTCAAGGTTACGCCTACAAGGCTTATTTGAGCTGGTCATCCTGGTTTAAACGTTGGGGTGATATGGAGAAAGCTCAGGAATTAGAGAGTAAAGCTGAGGAAATCAGGCAAAAGTTTGAAGATTTTTTCTGGCAGGAAGAAAAAAATTTTTATGCTATAGCTTTAGATGGTAACAAGAAACCAATTAAGATTATCAGTTCAAATCCTGGACATTGTTTGTGGACTGAAATAGTTTCCCAAGAAAGGGCTTTCTTAGTAGCTCGAAGACTTCTTTTGCCGGATATGTTTTCTGGCTGGGGCATAAGAACTTTAAGCAAGTCCGAAAAGCTATACAACCCTATGGGTTATCATACTGGAACAGTCTGGCCGCACGATAACTCTTTGGTAATTTCTGGGCTAAAAAAATATGGTTTTGATGAAGAAGCCACAGTGGTAGCTACTGGTTTGTACGAAATGGTTTCTCGGCATCCCCAGCTTCGCTTTCCAGAACTATTTTGCGGCTTTACTCGCCGGGGCAATAACTATCCAGTAGCTTATCCAGTTGCTTGCTTACCTCAAGCATGGGCTGGTGGTAGTGTTTTTATGATTTTGTTTTCTCTTCTTGGTCTGGAAGCATTTGCTCCGAAAAATCTTCTGGTTATAAGGCCAACTTTGCCTCCCTGGTTGAACTGGATTAAGATATCTAATTTAGGAGTGGGTGAAAGCAAAGTGGATTTATTGGTTAGACGGGAAGGGAGGTCAATAAAGGTGGAAGAGTTAGAAATAGAAGGAAGCTTGTTTATAATTAAGGAAGTAAAGGAGTAAGTAAAAAGTGGAGAAGAAAAAGAAGTGGTGGATAATAGGTTGCTCGCTGGCTTTAATACTATTTCTTTTGTTTATTTTTTTGCCTCTTTACTTCTTTTTTTCTCTTTTTGAGGGGCCTGATTTTTCTCGTAAACTGACTGCAGAAGGTTCAATAGCTTTAATTAGAATTGAAGGTGAAATTTCTGCTTCTCAAGAAAGCATAAGGGGAGTGGCACCTGAAAGAATAATTAAGCAACTGCGTTGGGCGGAAGAAAATGATAATGTTAAAGCTATTCTTTTGCGAATTAATAGCCCTGGAGGAACAGCCGCTGCTTCTCAGGAGATATTTACTGAGCTTAGAAGAGCAAAAAAACCAGTGGTAGCTTCTATTGCCGACATTGGAGCTTCCGGTGCGTACTGGATTGCTTGTGGAGCCGATAGAATTATTGCTTCGCCATCTTCGGCTGTTGGAAGCATTGGAGTTATAATAACCCTTCCAAACCTGAAAGGTTTGCTTGACAAATTGGGGGTGACTTACATAGTTATCACTAAAGGAAAATATAAGGACATTGGTAACCCAGCTCGGCCGCTAACGGAAGAAGAAAAAAAAGTCCTTGATGAGCAAGCTGGGATGATTTATCGAGATTTTATAGAGAATGTAGCGGAAAGCCGCAATTTATCTTTGGACGAAGCTGAAAGATATGCTACCGGATTAACCTATCTTGGTAGTCAAGCGAAAGAAATGGGTCTTGTTGACCAGCTTGGCAACTACACTGATGCTGTAAAGTTAGCGGCAAAGATGGGGAAGATTAAGGGAGAACCGGAAATTGAAGAATACGAAGAACCATTTGATTTGAGATATCTTAGAGATATCTTCACTTTAATGAAATCAGGGATTGATTTCAGAAGATTTTTACCAGATTCTCGCCAGCCAGTCTTTTCGCCTTAACACTTAATTGTTTTTTTGCTTCGTCGTATAATTATTATGTTAGGGCTGTTTAAGACAGTTAGTAATCAAGGAGGCATATAGAAATGGAAAAGGGAAGTTACCGGCTAAAAACAGGGCTGGCTGAAATGCTAAAAGGCGGTGTCATAATGGATGTTACCAATGCTGAGCAAGCAAAGATTGCCGAAGATGCTGGTGCGGTTTCTGTTATGGCTTTAGAAAGAGTACCCGCCGATATTCGAGCAGCTGGCGGAGTGGCAAGAATGGCTGACCCATCAATCATTGAAGAGATTATGGAAGCTGTTTCTATTCCTGTAATGGCAAAAGTGCGGATAGGTCATTTTGTTGAAGCGCAAATTTTAGAAGCTCTGGGAGTTGATTTTATAGACGAGAGCGAAGTTTTAACTCCGGCTGACGAAGAGCACCACATTGATAAACACAAATTCAGTATCCCTTTTGTTTGTGGCTGTCGTAATTTAGGAGAGGCGTTAAGGAGAATTGGCGAAGGAGCGGCAATGATAAGAACAAAAGGAGAAGCTGGTACAGGTAATGTGGTTGAAGCGGTCAGGCATATGCGGGCAGTAATGGGGGAAATCCGACGAATTAATTCTCTTTCTGACGATGAGTTAATGAAGGTAGCTAAGGAAATCCAGGCTCCTTATGAGTTAGTGAAAAAGGTTAAAGAGCTTGGTCGGCTGCCTGTAGTTAATTTTGCCGCTGGCGGAGTGGCAACTCCAGCTGATGCTGCTTTAATGATGCAACTTGGGGCTGATGGTGTTTTTGTCGGTTCGGGAATTTTTAAGTCAGAGAATCCTCCACTTTATGCGAAAGCAATTGTCGAAGCAGTTGCTCACTATGACGATCCTGATGTTTTAGCTCGAATTTCTCGAAGGCTTGGCCAGCCCATGAAGGGCTTAGATGTAAAGGTTTTATCTCAAGAAGAGCTTTTACAGGTGCGTGGTTGGTAATGAGAATAGGTGTTTTGTCTTTTCAGGGTGATGTTCGAGAGCATATACAAGCAGTAGAAAGAGCAGGCGGAAAGGCTTTTCCCGTTAAGCGAGCTGTTGAAATAAGCAAGTTAGATGGCTTGATTATTCCTGGTGGAGAAAGCACTACTATCTCAAAGTTTATTCAAGAAGAGGGGATGGCTGAACCTATTAGAGCTCAAGTAGCTAAAGGTATGCCTCTTTATGGCACCTGCGCGGGTCTGATTATCTTGGCTCGTAGGGTTTTAAATAACACAGTCTTTTCTCTGAACATTCTTGATGTAGAGGTAAAGAGAAACGCTTACGGTCGGCAAAAGGATAGTTTTGAAGAAGAAATACAAGTCGAAGGCTTTGAAACCCTCTATCGGGGAGTTTTTATTCGTGCTCCTTGGATAACCAGGGTTGGTCCTCAGGTAAAAGTATTAGCTCGTTACCAGGGAAAGCCGGTTTTGGTTTTAGAAAAGAAGGTGCTGGCAAGTACTTTTCATCCTGAATTAACTTCTGATGACCGCATTCATCGTCTTTTTTTGGGTTTAGTTGAGGGGAGCAAAAAAGGCTAATGTCTGGTCACTCGAAATGGGCTCAAATTAAAAGAAAAAAATCCAGAGAAGATGCTAAAAGAGGTCAGCTTTTTTCCAAACTGATTCGGGCAGTGATAATTGCCGCCAAGAAAAACTCAAATCCTGAGACCAACCCACAGTTAGCTCAAGCAATTGAGCGGGCACGCTCTTTTCATGTTCCTCAAGACAATATTGAGCGAGCAATCAAAAGAGCAGCTGGCGAAGGTGAAACCATCAGCTATGAACACGTTTTTTACGAAGGATACGGACCTGGAGGGGTAGCTTATTTAGTTGAAGTAATGACTGATAACCGCAATCGCACAGCTGCTGAGATTCGAAATATTTTTTCTTCAGCCGGAGGAAGCTTAGCTGAAAGCGGCAGTGTTAGTTGGTTGTTTGAGAGGAAGGGTGTGATTGTAATTAGGATTAATTCAACTGAGGAAGAAGAAAGTTTGTTAGAGGTTGCTCTAGAAGAGGGTGCGGATGATATAGTCACTCGGGAAAACGAGGTTGAAATTATAACTTCCTTTGAGAATTTTCGCCGGCTAAAAGAATCTTTGGAAAAAAATTTTACGCTGATTTCAGCCGAAATTACTATGTTTCCACAACGCACGGTGCGAGTAGAAGGTAATGAAGCCAGGAAAGTTTTAAAACTTTTAGATGCTTTAGAAGAACACGATGATGTTCAGGAAGTTTATACTAACTTCGACATCCCTGAAGGCATTCTCGAGGAAATAGCCGCTTTGTAAATGATTATTTTTGGAGTTGACCCGGGAACAGCAACTACCGGGTATGGAATTGTTGAGGGAAGCAATAATCAATTAATTAGCGTTGGTTACGGTTGTATTAGAACCTCGCCTGAACTTGACCATCATTTCAGGCTCCTGAAGATTTATCGGAAACTGCTTGATTTAATTGAACTTTATAAACCGGATGATATAGCGGTGGAGAAAGTTTTTTTTAGTTTAAACTCGAAAACGGCGATGCTGGTTGGTGAAGCTCGGGGAGTGGTTATGTTAGCTGCTGCTACTTGTGGCTTAAGAGTTTTTGAATACACGCCTTTGCAGATTAAGATGTCTTTAGTTGGTTTTGGTCGAGCTGACAAAAGACAGGTTCAAACAATGGTAAAAGAAGTTTTAAGTCTTGATAGACTTCCTTTTCCAGATGATGCTGCCGATGCTTTAGCGGCTGCTGTTTGTCATGCCCATTCGCTACAATTTTTAGAAAAGGTGGAAAAAGCTGATGATTTCTTATCTTGAAGGTGAAGTTCTAAAAATTTTACCCGAATCAGCTGTTGTTTTAGTGGGAGGGGTTGGTTATCAGATTTACCTTCCTCAAAAAGAACTGCTTTCTTTAAAAGAGAGAGAAAAAAAAGCTTTTTATACTTTTTTACATTTGAAACCTAACGGAATTGAGCTTTATGGATTTACTCGAGCAGAAGAAAAAGACCTTTTTAAGGAACTACTTTCTTTAGCTCAAGTAGGTCCAAAGACGGCCTTAGCTATTTTGTCAGTTTTTTCTTTAGCTGAACTGAGCAAGGTAGTGGCTAATGGAGACTTCTCTGCTTTGGCTCGCGTTCCTGGTCTGGGTCCCAAAACTGCTCGTCGCCTTTTAAGCGAGTTGAAAGAAAAGTTTGAAGGCTTAAATTTGCCGGTTGTGCTAGGAGAAGAATTGGGAGGCGAAAAAAGACTTCTGGTGATAGAAGCACTGGCAAGTTTAGGTTACCCGATTTCTCAAGCTCGAGAAGTAGCTCAAAACCTAGAGGTAGATTTTCAAGAGCTTTCAGTAGAAGAAATTGTTCGCGTGGCTTTAAGTAAAATGTCTAAGGAGGCAAAGGTTGACTGACGAAGCCTTACTTTCTTCTTTTCCTCTAGATGAAGATAGAGAAGTTGAGGCTAGCTTACGCCCTTGCTTTTTAAAGGAGTTTATTGGGCAAGAAAAGATAAAGGAAACACTTTCTATTATCCTTAGAGCTGCCCAGGGAAGGTCTGAGTGCCTGGATCATCTTCTTTTTTGTGGTCCACCGGGTCTTGGTAAAACTACGATGGCGACCATTATTGCTAATGAGTTGAGCGCCAAAGTTAAAATTACTTCAGGTCCAGCTCTCGAAAGAGCAGGGGATTTAGCAGCCATTTTGACTTCTTTAGAGGAAGGTGACGTTCTTTTTATTGATGAAATTCATCGTCTTTCGCGAACAGTGGAGGAAATTCTTTATCCAGCTCTTGAAGATTACAAGCTTGACATTATTATTGGTAGGGGCCCTTCAGCGCGAACCTTGCGCCTTTTTTTATCGCCATTTACTTTGATTGGCGCAACAACCCGACCTGGACTCTTAACAGCTCCTTTAAGAGATAGGTTTGGTCAGACAATCCGATTTGATTTTTATTCTCCTGAGGAACTAAAGGAAGTAGTCCTTCGTTCAGCTAAAATTTTAAAGATTGTTATTACTGAAGAAGGAGCCGTCGAGATTGCTCGACGCTCTCGGGGCACACCTCGCGTTGCTAACCGACTATTAAGAAGAGTCAGAGATTATGCTCAAGTTAAGAAAGATGGTTTGATCGATGAGCAAGTAGCCCGCGAAGCTTTGGATTTTTACGAGGTTGATGAAAAAGGTTTAGACGCTCTTGACCGCAAAATACTTTCAACCTTAATCGAAAAGTTTCAGAGTAAACCGGTTGGTTTAAACACCCTGGCTGTTTCGGTTGGTGAAGACCCGCATACTATTGAAGATGTTTATGAACCCTACCTTTTGCAATTAGGCCTAGTTCAGAGAACTCCTCGAGGGCGAGTTCCGACTGAGCATGCTTTCGAACATTTAGGGATAAAGAAAAAAGGGACTCTTTTTTGAATTGGCTGAAAAACTCCGTTAAAATTATCTTATGAATAAATCAATAGGGTTAATTTTAATTGCCGTTGTATTTTCAGTTAGCGGCCAGCTTTTGTTGAAAGCCGGAGCAAATAAAGTAGGCCGAATTGAAGCTTCTGCTCTCAAGAACCCATTGCAAATAGTTTTTTCTTTTTTCAAATCTCCATTAATCATATTTGGGCTTTTACTTTTCTTAATCAGTGCTTTTCTCTGGATTATTGCTTTGACCCGCGTTGACTTGAGCTTTGCTTATCCATTAGTTGGAACAAGCTATGTTTTAATTCTTCTATTTTCCCGAATATTTCTTGGCGAGGATGTCAATATTCTTCGTTGGTTTGGGGCTTTGCTGGTTGCCTTAGGCGTAGTTCTAATTAGTCGGGGGTAGTTTTGAGTCTGGTTTTGCACGTTTGTTGTTCTCCTTGTGCCATTTATCCTATTAAAACCTTAAAAGAAGCAGATGACTTATTGCTTTATTATTTCAATCCGAATATACATCCTTATCAGGAATACCAGAAAAGATTGGAAGCTTTTAAGTTTTTAGCGGAAGAGCTTAGTTTATCCAGCGAAGTTGGTGAATATCGTCCAGAATTGTATTTTCAATCAATTGGGGAAACGACGGAGAAACCAGAAAGATGTCGACAGTGCTATTCTTTGAGACTCAAAGATACCGCCCGATTAGCTAAAAACCGAGGGATAAAGAGAATTACTACTACTTTACTGGTTAGTCCTTACCAGGAACATAAGTTGGTTTGCGAGGAAGGAGAAAGGGCAGCTCAAGAGTTTGGGCTGGAGTTTGTTTGCTTTGATTTTCGTTCAGGTTATTACCAGGGGATAAACGAAGCAAGGGAGAAGGGAATTTACCGTCAGTGGTATTGCGGGTGTCTGTTTAGCGAAATAGAGCGAGTGAAAGAAAAAGAGGCCAAGAAAAATGCGTGAGCTTGATTATCTTGGTAAAATGCTTATTATTCTCGGGGTTTTAATGCTACTCGCTGGTTTGCTTTTAATGATTCTTTCTCGGTTTTTCAAAAGCGGGGGTTTTGGGCTCTTGCCAGGCGATATTTTAATTAAAAAAGGGAACTTTACTTTCTTTTTTCCGATAGTTACTGGCTTGGTTTTGAGTCTTGTTTTAACAGTCGTTTTAAATCTTGTGTTTTGGTTTTTAAGTCGAAAATGAAAACTGAGTTTTTTGACTTTCGCATTCCTCCTGAACTTATAGCACAGGAACCTGCATCTTCACCTGAGAGTTGCCGCTTGATGGTTTTGGAAAAAAACGAAGGCAAGATTAGACATTGCTACTTTCACCAAATTGTTGACTATTTTAACCCTGATGATTGCTTGGTTCTTAATGATACTCGCGTTATTAAAGTTCGTTTGCATGGTAAGAGGGGAACTGGGGGTAAGGTAGAGGTTTTGCTTTTGCGTAAAATCAAGAGTAGCCTTTGGGAAGCGCTGGTTAAGCCAGGAAGGAAAGTTAGGTTTGGGGAAGTTATTTTTTTTAAGGCTGGCCTCCAGGGGAAAATAATTGGCGAGGGTGAAGGCGGAGTGAAATTAGTTGAGTTTAACACCTCGGCACTTAAGAAAATTGAGATGGCAGGGGAAATTCCATTGCCTCCTTATATCAAAGCTCCTCTAAAAGACGAAAGGAATTATCAAACGGTGTATGCCCGGGTTCCAGGTTCCGCTGCTGCCCCAACTGCTGGTCTTCACTTCACGCCACATTTACTAGAAAAAATAAAAGAAAAAGGTGTTAAAATTGGCTGGGTGACCCTTCATATTGGTTTAGATACCTTTCGTCCAATACATGAAGATGAGGTAGAAAAACATTTAATTCATAAAGAATACCTTAAAATTCCTAAGAAAACGGTTGAGATTGTGAATGAAACTCGAGAAAGAGGTGGTCGTGTTTTTGCGTGCGGAACAACAGTGGTAAGAGCATTAGAAACAGGAGCTCTGGAGAATGGAGAGCTACAACCTTACGAAGGTAATACTTCTCTTTATATTTATCCTGGATTTAAATTTAAAGCTGTTGATGCTCTGATAACCAACTTCCATTTTCCCCGCTCAACTTTGATAGTGTTGGTTTCAGCTTTTGCTGGCCGTAGTAAAATTATTAAAGCTTATGAGCAAGCAGTAAGGCTTAAATATCGTTTTTTTTCCTTTGGCGACGCTATGCTAATAATTTGATTAAAGAAGTAGTTTAAGGAGAAAAGTTTTGAAAAAAGAAGAAGCAAAAAAAATAATTGAGGATTTAAGGAAGCAAATAAACTACCATAACTATCGCTATTATGTTCTTGATTCGCCAGAGATATCTGATGAGCAATACGATGAGCTGGTTCGTCAGCTAATAAAACTGGAAAAAGAATTCCCCGATTTAGTAACTCCTGATTCTCCGACTCAGCGGGTGGGTGCCCCGCCAGCTGAAGGTTTTTTGCCAGTTAAACATTTGGAAAAAATGTTTTCTTTGTCAGATGCTTTTGATTTGGGAGAATTGAGAGCTTTTTTTGAGCGGGTGAGAAAACTTCTTCCAGATGAAAAAATTGAGTATGTTTGCGAGTTAAAAATAGACGGGGCAGCAGTGGCAATTGTTTATCGAGAAGGTCGTTACTGGCGTGCAGCTACTCGGGGTGATGGCGAAGTAGGAGAAGATATTACACCTAATGTTAAAACAATTAAGTCGATACCTCTAGTTTTAAGGGGAGAAGCAATCCCTTTAGTTTTAGAAGTTAGGGGAGAAGCTTATTTGACTAAAGAACAGTTTATAAAGGTAAACGAGGAAAGGGCTGAGGCAGGTGAACCTTTGTTTGCCAATCCGCGAAACTCGGCTGCTGGTTCTCTGCGTCAGCTTGACCCGAAAATTACAGCTAAAAGAAGGCTTGATTTTTTTGCTCACGGCTTGGGGAGGGCTGAAGGGGTAAAATTTTGTTCTCAATGGGAAGTTCTTCAGTACTTAAATCAGGCGGGTTTTAAAATTACTCCTTTTGCTAAACTTTTTGGCTCAGAAGCTGAAGTTGAAGCTTATTGCCAGGAATGGGAAGAGAAACGCCACTCATTACCTTTTGAAATTGATGGAGTGGTAATTAAAGTAAACAGTCTTTCTCAGCAGAAGTTTTTAGGCTATACCAGCAAGTCTCCTCGCTGGGCAATTGCTTATAAATTTCCAGCTGAACAACAAGTGACCAAGCTTTTAGATATTCAAGTAAGTGTAGGGCGAACCGGAGCTTTAACGCCAGTTGCTATTCTTGAACCAGTTCGGGTAGCTGGCAGCACTATTTCCCGCGCTACTTTACATAACGAAGATGAAATTAAGAGGAAAGATATCAGAATAGGTGACTGGGTTGTAGTCCAAAAAGCTGGTGATGTGATTCCAGAGGTAGTAGCTCCAGTTCCCAGTAGGCGGACAGGCAAAGAAAGTTTTTTTCAAATGCCCTCCGTCTGCCCGGTTTGTGGTTCAGAAGCAATCAAACCTCAGGGCGAAGCAGTTACTCGCTGCACCGGGGGCATTTCCTGCCCAGCTCAGGTTTTTGAGCATATTTTGCATTGGGGCAGGAGAGGATGCATGGACATTGACGGTTTGGGGCCTGAAGTAGTGAAAGATTTATTGAAAAAAAAATTAGTTAAAAATGTGGCTTCTCTTTATAAATTAACCAAAGAAGATCTACTCCAGGTTGAGCATTTCCAGGAAAAATCAGCTGAGAACCTTTATCGGGCAATTCAAGCTTCAAAAAATCGGCCGCTTTCGCGCTTGCTTTTTGCCCTTGGAATTAGACATGTTGGAGCACATTTAGCAGCTGTTTTAGCTGAAAATTTCAAGTCTATCGATAGGTTAAAAAAGGCAACTTTCGAAGAATTAATAAATATTCCTGAAGTAGGTCCGAAAGTAGCTGAGAGTGTTACCACCTTTTTCCGTCAACCACACAACCTTGAGGTTATAGAGGAACTTAGAAAAGCGGGATTAAAAATGGAAGAAGGGGAAAGCAAAAAGGAAACCAGGCTGGCGGGTTTATCTTTTGTCTTCACAGGCACTCTGAAAAACTTTACTCGAGAAGAAGCTAAAGAAATAGTTGAATCCTTAGGCGGTAAAGTTTCCTCAAGTGTTAGTTTAAAGACAAGTTATGTTGTAGTTGGAGAAGACCCCGGTTCAAAGTATGAAAAAGCAAAAAAATTGGGAGTTAAGATTTTAACTGAAACGGAGTTTTTGAAAATGGTGGGTAAAGAGGGAGCTGAGTAAAGCTGGATATACAATTTTCAACTCACAAATCCTGGCTATCTTCTCCTTTTTTTACTTTATTTCTCTGGCTTGTCTGGGGAGCTTTTCTGTTGACATTTACTTTGCTTTTACAAAAAGTCGGCTTGATTAAGAGCTATTTTGCTTCAATTGTGGTGATTATGTTCTTTTTTTATTTAGGAGGACTTTTTTTGGTCTGGTGTTTTAGAGCTCGAAAAAGTGGTTGGTCATCAATTGGCTTTTCCAATTTTACTTTATCTGCTTTAATCTGGGGGACTTTTGCTTTTTTTCTTTTTTTCTCATTCTCTACTATTTATGGATATCTGCTGGCTATTTTTGGCTACGATTTAAATAAAGCATATGATCTCTCTCGCTTTTTCTCGAAAGTTGAAGGTTGGTGGTTGCTTCCAACTTTTTTAGTGGTTGGCTTTTTGGGCCCTTTGACGGAAGAGTTGTTTTTCCGTGGCTACCTTTATCTTTACTTGCGAGAAAAGAAAGGACTTTTAACAGCCTTATTTCTTTCAAGTTTTACCTTTTCGCTTTTACACTTGTCATTTTTATTTGTCCTTCCGTTTTTATTTTTTGGAATTCTCTCTGCTTTGATGGTTGAAAAAAGAAGCTCTCTTGACGCCAGCTTGATTTTTCATATACTCAATAATGTTCTTGCACTTGTTGTTTATATTTTTGTACGAGTTTAGTTTAGAAGGAGTTAAAAAATGATTTCTAAAGAGGACGTTAAACACATTGCCTGGTTAGCTCGGCTTGAAATCACTGAAAAAGAGATTGAAAAATTTACTCAGCAGCTTGGCCAAATTCTCCAGCATGCTAGCAAAATCAAAGAAGTTAATACTCAGAATATTAAGCCAACAGCTCATCCTCAACCCTTGAAGAATGTTTTTCGTGAAGATGTAGCTAAAGAGTCAATTACATTAGAGAAAGCTTTAAAGAACGCACCTAAAAAGGAATCAGGAGCCTTTACTGTGCCCAGGATTAGCTAAAAGAGAATGAATACGAAACGCCATCCCTTAGCTCAAAAAGTTATTAAAGGAGAGGTAAAACCTACTGAAGCTTTAGAGCATTGTCTGGGAAGAATTGAGAGACTTAACCCTTCCCTGAATGCTTTTTTAACAATTTGCGCCGAAGAAGCTTTAACTCAAGCAAAAAAAATAGAGGAGAAGATAATAAAAGGTGAAAGTTTAGGTGTTTTAGCTGGTGTTCCGGTGGCGGTTAAAGACAATATTTGCACGAAAGGAGTTCGTACTACTTGTGCATCGAAAATTTTAGAAAACTTCATTCCAATTTATGATGCAACAATTGTCGAAAAGCTCAAAGCTCAAGATGCCGTGATTATTGGCAAAACTAATATGGATGAGTTTGCTATGGGCTCATCCACTGAAAACTCAGCCTTTGGCCCTTCTAAAAATCCCTGGGATTTAGAGCGAGCCCCTGGTGGTTCTTCCGGTGGCTCAGCGGTAGCGGTCGCTTCTGGTCTTGCTCCTTTAGCTTTAGGTTCTGATACAGGAGGGTCAATTCGCC
>FMSI01099205.1_pt1 | contig 13058 bp, 12 predicted proteins | sample 1504471 | NCBI WGS metagenome assembly FMSI01 (sample SAMEA4475357, study PRJEB15587) | soil metagenome | biome: Soil; feature: Field | place: India | collected 2015-03-11 | depth 0 m
ACCAATCAGAAGAATAAAAACTTACATGAGCAGTGGTACTGGCAGGAAATTGACCGCCGTGAACAGGAAAAACGCCAGATTGCAATGATGAAATTTGAGGCAAAAACCAAAGCAATAACCTACTTTACCAGAGCAATTAACCACATGGATGAAATAACATTTGAAGAGGTGCGTAAGGATCCAAAATTTGTTAATTTCCAGATACGATTATACCAGGCATATGTATCAACCCAATATGACCTCTACAACCTTAAGCCATGTATACCAATCCTTGAACGCTACATAGAAATCAACGATCAGACCAAGAATGATGTATGGGCATACAAGTATTTATCTAGCTGCTACGGTTATCTTGAAAGCGTATTGCTCAAATACAAACAGGGAACAGAACAGGAACAATTGCAATACAAGCAAAAGAAGAACCTGTATATGTTGAGAGCAGCTGAACTGCAGTATGGTATTGATTCGCCACAGTATAAGCATTTACGTGAGATAGTATCAAAAGATGAAAAGAAGAGCGAAAAGATTAACGAATTTAAATAATATTATTACTTTCATGCTGCTCACTGGCAGCGTGAAATAGTACATGCCAACAAAGACCCCGTCATAGAACGGGGTCTTTTATTTTTTCAGTATCTTAAAGCCTGATGTTACTTTATATTCCATACCATTGTATACAAGAGTAATAATCATAATTCTGTCGGGGTATACAAATACTGTAATGGGCCTTGGTTGGCGTATATTATTATCACGAACATACTGGTTTTCTGTTTCATCCAGCCGCCAGCGTTCAACAATAATTTCATGATACTGGCCCGCTGCAACATTGAGCTGAATGGCAGATTCATTTATTGAAAGCACTGGCTCTGTTCGGCCATAATCCTTACCATCACAATAAACCTTATAAAACACTCTGCTGGCCTTTTCACCTGTTGGCAGGTCATTTATTTTAAACTCAATGGTATAATCACTGCTTGCTACATATTGCACAGTGTTATTATACCGATATACCAATTTTTGTGCTTTAATATCTATCACTTCTGTGTCATTGCCATCAGAAATAAAAACAATGCGATCATCCCACTGACCTTTTATTGCTGGAGTTTGTGAAAAATATAGTGGCAGGATACAGTCATTATATACCAGCGTATTATCGTTTTTAATGGCAACTATACCATCTGAAACCAGTAAAAAATCCAGTACCCCTTGCTGCATGGATACCATTCCTGTATTTACATCGCACCTGTAGAGGATGGGATTATTACCAGCATTGATGAAGATATACACAGCATTTGATTCAAATGCAATACGTAGTATCCTGGTATTTTCAGAATATGGAGTCACAACGTGTTGAGAAATTTTTTTATCCTGCAAAAGATACGCACCTGCTACTATCTCTTTTTCATTTCTTGCCACATATAGGATTGCAGTATCCTTTGATGAAAACTCAAGGACTGTACCTTCAATGGGTACGGGAACTGATAGAGCAATATATAGTGTACCGTTATCCAGCAGTGGAAATGCAGTGCCTATCGCCCCTGATAAAATAAATACAAATACACATAACAAAACTGAAAAGGAAACCTTATATGTGTGATAACCGGTTTTTGAAATCATTATATATCTTTAAACCAAGCTTATTGTGTTCATCCATAATTTCATGCAAGATTGCAGTAGTAGTGAGTGGATTGACAGTGATAGCACGTAACACCACAATTTGCTGCTTGCGATATCGTGTTGATTCAAGCATGGTTCGTGAGACAAAACTATTGTCTTCCTGTCGTATTGCACGATGAAGTTCAATATTCATCTCATTAAGAGTATCATTAATCTTCTTGAGACGCTTGCAGAATTTTGCAGCAGATTGTTCGTCAGCATTTTGTAACTGCATCATAATGCGTTCAATTTTTGCCCTGATACTCTGTGGCACAAAACGATAGTTAGTGATAAACAATTCAGGATTATTCAGCAATTCAAAGTTTTCATGCGTTTCAATAAGTTCTTTTAATGTATTGGTAAGCATAAACGCATGATCAAACAGCACCTCAAAGCCGGTTGTGCCAAAAATCTTTAAGGTGACCCACGGTTTTAAACATGTGAATGGGCGCGAACCCTCAACGGTAAACCTCCCCTGGTCAACTGAATCAGGACGTATAATGTAATTGGATGTATGCATGATGTTGGTAAGGTCATAGGGATTTTTAAATAGTATCAACCCCATTGATAACGGTGAATATAAAAGCTTATGCGCATCAAACGTCACTGAATCTGCCTTTTCAATGCCTTTGAATAAATTGCGATATTTATTAACCAGCAATACTGAACCACCCCACGCCGCATCAACATGGAAAAATATATTATACTCATCAGCAATTTTTCGTAAGGTATATAAATCATCAACATTGCCTGTTTCGGTTGTACCTGCAATGCCAATCAATGCAATGATTTTTATTTTATCAGCATGTGTGCTGTTATATTCAGCAATTTTGTGTAATTCCCTGCGCAGTGCAGGCATGTCAATTTTGTTGTTACTGTCCACAGGAATTTTAATTACGTTGTTGTCGCCAATACCGGTAATACGTGCAACTTTGTCAATTGAGTAATGGCCACGCTGCGACACAATATACACTGCTCTGTGAATATTATAATACCTGAAAGCCTCTGCAACACCAGCTTTGCGAATCCCGGGAAAATTCTTATCAGCAGGGAATGCCTTATTACGTGCCACCAGCATCGCAGTGAGATTTGCCAGAGTGCCGTCAAGTGTTACATTGCCCAGTGCAATCCTGTGATTCTGGACATTCCGTTTATAAAACGATGCAGGCTTTTGGAAAATAAGCCTGTGAATCCACGCTATGAATTCGCGCTCAACAAAGGTTGACGCTTTTGCTGTCTCAATCTTTACCTGATTCTGGTTTAAGGCTGCAATAATCATCTCAAGCAGAATCATAAAATAGGGGATAGCACTTGTCATATGACCAATGTAATAGGGATTGCCAACCTTTACTGAATGCTTGATAACCTTTTGTTTTATCTCCTGGAGTATGTCTTTTAAAAGCTTGGGTTCCCGCGGGATTTCAATATTATTAAACAAACAGGCTAATTCGGGCAATGAGATTTCACTGTGTATCCCCCCTTTTTCCTTGAAAAAAGAATGGATGAGGTCAAGAAGTTCATAGCCAAACTGCATAAATTTGTCAGGGGAATCTGGCATTATAAATAGCTTGCGCAGATGCTCTAAATCGGTGGGTATCTTGCTATGAATATGCTCTTTTGTGGGCTCAGCCAATCTCATTGCGGTAACCACTGCTCATAAGGTTGGTGGTAATTATATTACAACAAAAATAACTATTATCAAATAAATCAAGTACTTTTGTTAGAATATACAAAATTATTCTAACTACCTATAAAAATATATTATTTTTAGCGATAGCTCCTTCATCAGTCCATTGAAAGTATAGCCCTAAAATGGGAAATTACTAATTTTTTAGTTTTTATTCCATTGAGAATATACACCTTTATGCTATCTCACTATTATGCGTTAAATAAAATATAGGATAATCAAATCATATTTTTTATAATTCTCTCTTGACGCAACTATAGTATATCATTAGTATGATGAATTGACTTACTGTCACTGGATGCCCGTCGTCAGGCATGAATAAAATATTTTACACCTTACTCTTAATCCCTCTCCTTGGAAAGAAGAGGGAGATAAAAACCGTGAGCTTTTTTAGATAACCCACTACAAATCTATGAATTCTATTTTTCACAGGAGATAAATTCACATGACTATCTTAAAACTGGAAAATGTTTCTTTATCATTAGATAATAAACCAATACTAAACAACCTTACCGTTGAGTTCTGGGAAGGGCACATACATGCTATTGTTGGCCCTAATGGAGCGGGAAAATCAACACTTTCCTATGTTATTATGGGGTTAAATGGTTACCGTGGTATCAGCGGAACTATTTATTATAGAGGGGAGCCCATCAACAATCTGTCTATACATGAACGCGCACGGCTTGGAATAAGCTTAGGCTGGCAGGAACCAGCACGTTTTGAAGGGCTTACTGTTTTAAAATACCTCACTGCATCAAAAAAAGAAAAAGGCATGTCTATTGAAGAAGCCATGGATGTGGTAGGATTATCTCCCCATGAATACTTTCCCAGAGCCTGTGACAAAACCTTAAGCGGTGGGGAACGTAAACGCATTGAGCTGGCATCTCTTCTGGTTATGCAACCTGAACTTGTGTTGCTTGACGAACCTGATTCTGGCATTGATGTTGAAGCACTAGAACGCATCTTCGATGCCATTACTATTTTAAAAGAAAGAGGTTCAACCGTAATAACTATCACCCATAGCATGGCAGTGTTGAAAAAAGCTGAGCATGCTTTTTTGATGTGTCATGGTAACATTATGGATAAAGGAAGCATTGATAAAATTTCCGGTTACTTTGAAAACAAATGCATCCCCTGTGAACACAAAAATATACCTGTATATGGAGAGTTGCAAAAATGACAAACAAACGCGAAATTGCACAAACATTATATAAGACAATGGGGCTTACCGACGCTGCCCTCAATGACCCTGATATTGCACATTTAGTTATCAACGGCAACATGGTGGTGGGTGCTCACTTGGTACCAGGACTTTTAGTTGAACCACAGGAAACAAAACATGGTGTGATAGTTTCTATGAAAGTGCTGGCAGGCAACATAATCCAAAAGCCGGTGCATCTTTGCTTTGGCATGCTTCCTGAGGATGGGCTTCAGGAAATTGTCATGAATGTAGTTATTGAGGAAAATGCACGTGTTTCAATCTTAGCTCACTGCACATTCCCCAACGCTAAAAACATCACTCACACTATGCAGGGAACCATTATGGTAAAAGAAGGCGCATATTATTCATACCTGGAACGCCATGTACACGCACCACAGGGAATCATTACTGTTGTTCCCCATGCGATAGTTACTGTTGAAAAGAACGCTACCTTCAAGACCGACTTTGAGCTTTTACGCGGAAAGGCAGGCATCATTGACATTAACTACGAAACCACCTGCTATGACAATAGCCTGCTAGAGATGAATGCAAAAGTCAATGGCGTTGCTAATGATGATATCACCATCCGTGAAATTGGCCACCTTAAGGGTGAAGGCGCCGTAGGAGTGCTTACCACCCGCATTGCGGTGCGCGATAATGCCAAAGCTACAGTTTACAACACATTAACCGCACACGCCCCGTACGCACGCGGGCATGTTGATTGCAAAGAGATTATACAGGACAACGGTGTTGCAAAAGCCATACCTATTGTTGAAGTGTATCATCCAAAAGCACATGTGACGCATGAAGCAGCAATTGGCAGTGTTGACGATAAGCAGCTTCAGACACTTATGGCACGAGGACTTGATGAGGATGAAGCGGTGGATTTGATTATACAGGGGTTATTGTCGTAATTTTTCAATCACCAGAGCTATCGCTCCTAATAATGACAATAGCATAAAAAACACCATTGTCTTTATTGAAAGATCACTTCCCTGCTGTCGGCGCTGCAGCAGCAGTTCTAAATACAATTTATCATTCTCAGTAAAATCTTTTTGTTCGGCAACGCGAGTATCGAATTCTTTCAATATGTACTCAATGCCTGCTTCATCAAAGCGGTCATAGCCAGCAAAAATATGAGGGTTGCGCAGCATAATGTATGCCTGTTTTAATGTATTGGTATCAGCATCCTGAGTCATACGATTCTCTATTGCAGGTTCCGTCACCATTCGTGAATAAATTCCGGGCAATCCAAACAAAATCCCTGCCACCAGTACAGCTATTGAAAAATATAAATAAATTTTGCTATCATCAATCTTCATTTCCCAACCTCTTGTAAATAGGTAACAATATCTTCACTTTTATATGATACGTTTTGAATCTTTACCATTGACTCAGGCAACACTAATGCTGCTTCCTGCTGTTTTATTACTTCTCCGGTGTCTATTTCAAGTTCATTGAATAGTGGTTTTATTGTATCTTCTGATTCATTCTGAGTAATTGTTATTTGCTTAACCTGCTTTGGTAAAAGTATATCAACAGTCACTGCTATTTGCTTCAGTACACGTTTATCATCAGTAACTATCGCAACCGTTGCCGTGTAGTTTTTCACTACTTTTTTTACACTGGTATTCATCACAGTTATAGTATAGGTGGAGGCAAACACCGGCATATTTTGCTGAAAACTTACCTTTACTGCAAACTCAACATCACCTACATCAACATACTGTATGCATCCAATACACAGAACAAGAAACAATAATAGTATGCGTTGTATCATTATCAACCTCATTCACACTGTTATGCTGTTATGGTGCTATGAGCAGATTTTAGTCAAGTAAAATGTGTAAAAGATAATGTTCCTAACATAGCAACATTTTTATCTTCTCTATAATTTCACCAGGCAATGTTTCCCTGTTTTCAGGTGTTACTTCAGTAATTTCAATATCATCACGCTGCTTAATTTTTTGAATGAATTCATCTTGACCTAATGTAATGGTACCAATAACAATATTGGGACTATCAAGGGCTTTAAGTGCCGCCTCTTTGAACTTATGTGAAAAGCATTCCATCTTCCCTATTTCGTCCAGTACTATGATATTATTTGCAATTGGCTGTATTGCAGGCACTGCTATGTTTTCAACATTGTTGATATCAACACCATACCTGCGTATGTTGTATGGTGAGATAATATTCTGATGTGCAAGATATCCTTTCCTGCCATCAAGCGTACACATTACAAAACCTGTTCGCTTGCCATCTACTCGTTCTTCTTCAGTATAAAATCCATTTTTTGGATAAGGTAGTGTAGCGATAACTTTTTTAATTACTGTGGTTTTACCTGACGACGGTGCACCTGTTAAAAAGATGTTTTTCTTCATATTCATAAAGGAATGATACTGTTAATAGTTGATTGTTCCTTCATTGGAGTGGCTATTATGCAAATTATAATTCATTTGACAGATATTCTGGTATTTACACAATATTTTACAAGCATATTGTGAGTATACTATACAAAGCGTCAATAATTTTTAAAAAGCATTGCCCACTATAGATGGAATTTTAATTTCACAGGAGGACATCATGTTTGAGAGATATCAACATACAAAAGATTCATTTATAAAAAAAGTGGATGGAAATATTTTACTCTATTCTAATCCTGATGATGAGGAAATAAACGCAATTGCGCTTAACTATGGCATAGATATACATTCTCTGTACTCAGCTCTTGATTCTGAAGAATTGTCGCGATTTGAGATTGAAAAAGATTATATGGTTTTAATCTGGAAAATTCCAACAACAATGAAAATTAATGAGTTATCGTCACTAAATGTTATTACAATAGGTTTTTTTATAAAGGATAACTCTATTCTTATAATAAGTCCTGAAGAACTGGCTTACATCCACGAAAAAGTATACAACTCAATGGATTGCCTTTTTGATGTTTTATTTCATTTTCAGCGCCATACAATCAAACATTTTACTGAACACTTAAAAATCATCAAAATCATATCTCAGGAAATACAAAATAAAATTAATAAATCTATTGAAACCAGACATCTGCTGCAAATGTTTAACCTTAGCGAAAAGCTAATATACTACATGCATGCAATAGAAAGCAATACTAGTACGCTGGCTAAATTGCGAACATTTCTTAAAAATAATAATCATCAGGCTAATTTTGACTTCTTAAATGATATTATTATTGACCATACACAGGCCAAAAAGCAGGCAGAAATTTATACCGAAGTCTTTGCAGGCCTAATGGATGCTCGCGCAAGCATTGTTAACAACAACATGAATATTCTCATTAAAAACCTAACAAAGATTAATGTTATTTTTCTGCCATTAAACTTAATTGCAGGTATACTTGGCATGTCAGAATACTCTATGATGACGCAGGGGCTACCGTGGTACATTTCTTATGGATTTTTTTCACTTGCAATTGTGTGCATAGGCGTACTTTTAGGCTTTGTAGTCAATAAATATGATGAACGTTGGCGTAGATAACATCTCCATGCAATTAAATGCACAATGATCATTAAAGGAATGAAGTATATATTTCATTTAGCTCCCATGGCTGAGCTTACCACACCAGCTTTGCGAAAAGTTGTCAAAAAATTTACTGACCATGTTGTTCTGTATTCAGAGATGCTATCAAGTGGTGCCATTAACGCAAAGGCGCCACACAATGAACCTCTGGTTACACGATATCAGTGGGATGCTCCTTTCTTTTATCAGCTTGTTGGTAACAATCCTGTTGTTATGGCAAATGCAGCCTCTATTTTACAGGAATACGGCTGTGATGGTATTAACATAAACATGGCATGTTCTGCACCGCATATCCTTAAAACTGGCAGCGGCGCCAGCCTGCTCTGCGATTTTGATTCAGCTAAAGCCATAGTTTCAACATGTAGGAAAAATGTTGGTGGACTTCTTACTGTCAAGATGCGTGCAGGTTTCAATGATATTGATCTTCCATTTTTACGGCAGTTTGCAAGAATGCTAGAGGGAGAAGGAGTAGATGCAGTCATCATTCACCCCAGGGCAGCCAAATGGGGCTACACACGTACTGCTCGCTGGGAAGTAATTGAGGCGATAGTTACTGAAGCAAAAATCCCTGTTATTGGAAATGGCGATATTACCCAACCAACATTAGCCCTTCAGCGATTGCAGCACACGCATTGTGACGGCATCATGATTGGCAGAGCAGCGGTACAAAAACCGTGGATATTTGCACAGTGTGAAGCTACATTACGGCAAGAGTTGCTGTCACTATCGCTCAATATTGAAGAAATATGGATTGAGGTATTACAAAATATACAACAGATGCTCCCCAAAAGGCTTCACAAAAGCAGGGCGCATCGATTTTGTGCATACTACCATAAAAATATACGGTTTGGACATGAACTTTTTTCATCAATACGACAATGCAGTGACGTCAATACTATTATCACACTGATTAAAGAATATTTTTTACGCAATGAGGATGAAAGAATCAAAGTATTGTAATGTTTACTTATTTTTTTAGCTCTTCAAGTTGAGCTTTTGTTAATCTGGTTAGCTTTATTATTGTTTTATCATCCATTCCGCTTTTCAATAGATTGCGTGCGATAGCAATTCTTTCTTCTTGCTTTCCTATCAACCTGCCTTGCTTAATTCCTTTTTGGATTCCTTTTTGAATCCCCTTATCAAAACCTTCTTTCAATAAATCTCCTTTTATCTTTTTCAACGTTTGTGATAACATTGAATTTGCCTCCTGAGGAGTATGTATAAATTTTTCAATTATCTTCTCATCATTATCTACAATACCATGTGATTGAAAATAATGCAATAGCCAATATAATAGGGTGCGTATAAGTAAAAATTGGCCTTTCCCTCTATAAATATGTACCAACTCCTTAATCCTGTCAATTGTTTTATAAAATATTACCTCATCACCAGTTTCTAATAAGAATACTGTAGCTATCACATTCATCATCTGTTCAAGAATCTCAGGGTTTAGTTCATTTTCAATTATTGGGTAATATCTAAATGTAGGAATATAGGGCAAACATTCACGTAATACTTCAGGAATATCAATTAAATCTTCCAGTGTTAATGGAGCCTTCCACACTTTATCGCCATTATAAAGCATGATAGGAAATACCACAGGCAATTTCTTAACTTTGTGATTATATATCAACTCCCTGTATAATTCTACAATATACTGTAGCATTCTAAATGCTATAAATTTATCAACAGTAGATTGAAATTCAATAAGTAGGTACAGATATAATTCGCTATCTTTAAAACGCAACTTGTAGATTATATCTGCTTCATATTCCTTATAGTTATCATTTACATATGTTTTATCGATGGTTTCTGTCTGTGTAAAATCAATTTCTTTAATCCAATCCATTTGCACAAATGACTCCAACAATTCTTTCACCATTAATGGATTGGGAAATAAATACTTATAGCCTTTGTCGTGTATATTTTCCATGGTTGCCCCACTGTTATAACTGTGATATTCATTAATAAAAACGCCGCATGACAAAAAAATTAAAAAGAGTGACTAATTTTTCTTTAGTTTTTTACATTTTTTTACTATTTTTTGTCTTAGTTATACCTTGATTATATCTAACGAAATGTAACAGACATGAGCTATCCATCTTACATTGACTTATATCAAACGGGACAGTTGTGTGAACGTATAAAAGCTTTTCAGGCTGTAGTAACTAACTGTCAACTTTGTCCTCATGAGTGCAAAGTTGACAGGCGCTATACTACCGGTAGGTGCCGTACAGGAATGAAAGCTTTCGTTGCCTCGTACCACGCTCACTTTGGTGAAGAATCCTGCTTGGTGGGCAAATATGGCTCCGGTACAATATTTTTTGCCCATTGCAATTTATCGTGCATATTCTGCCAAAACTGGGATATATCACAGATAGCAAATGGAAAAGAAGTTGAGCCTGAAGAGTTAGCAGAGGTCATGATACGACTGCAACAAAAGGGATGCCACAACATAAATTTTGTAAGCCCCACTCACGTTATTGCTGCAATTGTAGAAGCGCTTCCCTTTGCAATTGAACGGGATTTACATATTCCTTTAGTATACAATTCAGGCGGTTACGATTCTGTTGAGACACTCAAACTTTTAGATGGTATTTTTGACATCTACATGCCTGATTTTAAATACATGGATGCCACAATTGCAATGGAATTAAGTGGTGCAAAAGACTATCCTCAAAGAGCTATCGCTGCACTTAAAGAAATGCATCGTCAGGTTGGTGACCTTGTAATTGAAAAAGGCATTGCAAAAAAAGGACTTTTAGTACGCCATTTAGTAATGCCTGAAAATATAGTCCTAAGCGATCTTATATTTAAAGAGCTATCGGCCATTTCACCTCACACATACGTAAATATAATGGCACAGTACCGCCCCGAATACCGCGCACATACTCATAAAAGTTTAGGCAGGAGAATAACCATTCAGGAATATGATCAGGCTATTTTATGGGCAAAGGAAGCAGGTTTATACAGATTTGATAGATAACGATAATTTAATTGACCTGACTTTATTTTTTTAATATAATGAATACCATGTTAAAGCCTATATCACAACTCATTAACCTTTTTGACATTGTTAACGATGCAATAATAATATATGATAAGAATACACATTCTGTAATCTTCAACAATGAAAAAGGTGAAAAGCTTTTACGTAAAGGCTATACAGAATTTTTTGAAAATGATAAAATTAAATCAATTCTTAAGAACATACAGCACAACTCATCTATAAAAGAACATATACATCTTTTACATAACAAAAAAGTTTATCATTATAAAGTTAACGCGTTAGCTATTACTGATAATGACACTTTTCTCATAGCGTTTGTAATTTCGGATACAACTCGATTATACAAAATGCATAAAGAACAACAACAACTTATTGCTCAGATACGTAAAAATTATTTTGACCGCTTTGAATCACTCAAACAATTAGCTGATTCAATAGCTCACGAGGTACGCAACCCTCTTGTATCTATAGGTGGTTATGCTCACTTTCTGATTCGCAAATGTGAAGAAGGAATAGACCATGCTGAAGCAAAAAAATTTCTAAATTATATAGTGGAAAACGCTGAACGCCTAAACTACCTGACCCAGCAAATTGAGGAAATGGGCGATTTTAAACGTGTACAGCTTTCTATATATGATATAGTGAAATTTCTGAATGAACAAAAAACAACATTCATTGCTGCTGCAAAACAATTTAACAAAGAGTTCCATATGACCATTGAAACAGAGAATAATTACCACATGTATATAGATAATGATCGTCTGCGCTTTGCTCTCACACGCATAATTGAATTTATTTCGCAACACTCTAAAGAAAAACCAATTATTATGGACTGCCATGATAGTACATATGAATTTATTATAACCCTGAATTTTTCAACAGATATACTGACTGAAGAGGACCTTCCTTATATCTTTGACCCATTCTATACTACACGATCAAATGTTGAAACATTCAACCTGTGCATTGCTCAACGTATCATTATGCTACATGGTGGGTTAATTACTCCCGAACAGAAAAAAAATGCTTTTATTTTCAGAATAGCTCTGCCTCAGGATAAACGGTTAACCTAATACAATTGCCAGTGATTCATCAATAGCACTAACAGTTTTATCTATATCATCTTTAGAATGCGATAGTGACAAAAATCCAACCTCATACCCAGATGGTGAAAGGTACACGCCTCTTTCAAGCATCAAACGGTGAAACTGGGCAAATTGCTGCATATTACATTCTTTCACCTGATCCACTGTGGTAATATTTTCTTCCTTAGTGAAATAGATGGCAAAAATTGATGCAAAGCGCACAAACAGCACTTTGTCTGAATAACGTTTTGCAACCGGTTTCATCTGCTCCTCTAAATAGTTTCCCAACTCTTCAAGCTTTTGATATGCAGCTGGTGTTAACTTCTGTAATGTTGCAATACCTGCTGCTACAGCAATAGGATTGCCTGAAAGTGTCCCTGCCTGATACACAGGCCCATCAGGAGCAACCTTTGCCATGATCTCAGCTTTTCCACCATACGCACCTACCGGCAATCCCCCGCCAATAATTTTGCCAAGAGTAGTGATATCAGCCTGCACTCCAAAGCGCTCCTGAGCTCCACCGCGGGCAAGCCTAAAACCAGTGATAACTTCATCAAAGATTAAAAGCACATTGTGCCGAGTACACAACTCCCGCACCATTTCAAGATAATTACCATCAGGAAGAATGAGCCCGTAGTTGCAGCACACAGGCTCCATTATACAGCATGCTATATCATTGTTGTGCGATAGTACCTGCTGCAAAGCATCTATGTCGTTATATTTAATCACTATTGTGTCTTTTGCAGTTTCCTTGGTGACACCAGCTGAATCAGGCATACCAAAAGTAGCAAGGCCTGAACCTGCAGCAACAAGCAGCTGATCAGCATGACCATGATAGCATCCATCAAATTTAATTATCTTACTTTT
>FMSI01116691.1_pt1 | contig 13031 bp, 12 predicted proteins | sample 1504471 | NCBI WGS metagenome assembly FMSI01 (sample SAMEA4475357, study PRJEB15587) | soil metagenome | biome: Soil; feature: Field | place: India | collected 2015-03-11 | depth 0 m
TGTTTATGATTTGCGTCATAACGATAGTGGTGATGAAGCATTTTGATGAATTAAAGACCATGCCCAGGCTCGGGGGGAAGGTCGGTAACCAGTTCCGGGCCAGGAAAAGGCGGATTTAGCCCGGCAATGAAAGGATTGATGATATGTTATATCAGATAGTCATTGCGGTGTTAATGCTTATCTTTGCGGTCAATTTAGTCCTTAACTTGAGGTCGCTTAAAAGGCCAGACCGCAATACCAGGATACCGGTCCCGGCGCCGCTTGTCTCTGTGCTTGTTCCGGCCAGAAATGAGGAGCAGAACATAAGAAGTTGCCTTGAGTCTCTGCAGAAGCAGGACTATCCAAACTTTGAGATATTGGTGTTAGACGATAATTCTATAGACAGGACGGCTGAAATCGTCAGCCAGATGTCGGCGAGTGACGACCGTATCAAGCTGATAAAGGGTGAGAAACTTCCTGAAGACTGGGCGGGTAAGCCGTTCGCCTGCCATCAGCTTTCGGAGCGGGCCAATGGTTCCTGGTTTTTGTTTGTTGATGCTGATACGAGGCATGCCCCGTATATGATACGGAGCTTGCTGGCCCTGGCCATTGAGACCAAGGCTTCGTTGTTGTCCGGACTACCCCGTCAGTTATTAGGGACCTTCGCCGAGAAGATAGTGATGCCGCTGGCGTATTATTTCATAATTATGAGCTGGCTGCCGTTGTGGTGGTTGCAACGCTCAAAAGAGCCGAAGCCATCGCTGGCTGTGGGGCAGTTGCTGCTCTTTCCCAGGGAAGAATACCGGCGGGTCGGGGGGCATGCGGCAGTATTTAACAGGATTCTGGAAGATGTCTGGCTGGGATTTGAGACGGTGCGGCAGGGCGGGAGACACGTGGTTGTTGACCTGTCGGAGGTGACTGGCACGCGAAATTACCATAGTCTGGGGGCTATGTGGGAGGGGATCGTCAAGTGGATATACTCGGTAACAGCGCTGTCGCCGGTAGCACTGGTTGGGCTGCTGGCGGCTGGTTTTGTTTTCTATCTGGCGCCATTTTACTGGGCGTGGAATGGCTTTTTTTCGGAGGCGGCCCCCACTGACTGGCGATTTATCGCTGTGTTTCAGGTGGCTTTGATACTCTTTATGCGAGGGCTGGTTGACAGTCATTTCAAGAATTCCCTGCTATCTTCATTGTTGCACCCGTTGGGGTTTTCTTTCTTTTATGCCGGCGGGCTTTACGGTGCCTGGAGGCAAGCCGTAGGTCTGGGCGTGCGCTGGAAAAATCGGCTGTACGGCGAGACTTCCGGGGTCAGGTGAATTGAGGCAAGTCCACTCAGTGATTTTGCACTATTAATGCGCCCTCAAAGTTCTGTTTCGCTTAGATGAAAAGCTTGATACTGGCTGCCGGCTTTGGCACAAGGCTGTATCCGCTGACTCTCAACAAAGCGAAGGCACTGCTGGAATATAAGGGTAAACCTCTTATAAGCCACATTGTTGATAAAATCCCGCAGGATATAGAGGTAATGGTCAACACTAATAAGAAGTTTGAGGCCGACTTCCGCCATTGGCAGACTACCCTGGGTAGGGCGGTGACATTGTGCGTGGAACCGGTCTACACCGAGGCGCAAGCTTTCGGTGCTGTGGGCTCGCTTGTTTACTGGATTAAGGCCAGAGACATAACCGATGACCTGCTGGTCATCGCGGGCGACAACTACTTCGAATTCGATTTACATCGGTTCATCGCCGCCTACAACAGTAGAAACGCGCTGGTGGCCGTCCGTGACATCGGCGATAGGAATAAGGCCAAGCGATTCGGTGTCGTCCGGCTGGACGGGTGCAGAATAACTGAATTTGAGGAAAAACCGGCACAGCCTAAGTCGACTTTGGTGGCGACGGCATGCTATATTTTGCCGCCGAGGATATTACCCCTTCTGTCTCAATACTGTGATGAAGGCAAGAAGGACAACTTGGGCAGCTTCATTTCCTGGCTGGTGGACAAAGATGAAGTTTATGCCTATATGTTCACCGAGCTGTGGTGCGATATCGGCAGCAATGAAGACTGCCTGTCTGCTCCGTGATTAATAGTCGAACATAGCCTGTTTTTGAGTTGCCAGCGTTGAAGGAGGGAATGGCGATGATAGGAAGGAATAACGAGGATAGGCTGAAGGAAGCGGTCCAGCAGTGGGAAAGGGACTATGCGGAAGCTGTGAAGGCCAGGCCTGAGAGGCGCGGCAGGTTTGAGAACCTCTCCTGGTTGAAGGTAAAGCCTCTATATACGCCCGTGGACATCGAGGGGCTCGATTATGAGAGGGACATAGGTTTGCCCGGGCAATACCCTTACACCAGAGGCGTGTATACCACGATGTACCGGGTGAGACCGTGGACGGTGAGGCAGGTAATCGGCTACGGTGGGGGTGTGGAAAGTGCCGAGCGGGTGAAATTCATGGAGAAACACGGGCAGACAGGCTTTAGCATTGTCTTTGACCATCCGACAAATATGGGCCTGGACTCTGATGATGAAGTGGCTGAGGGCTTCGTGGGCAGGGAAGGGACAGCTATTGATACGATTCAGGACATGAGGGACTTGCTTAGAGACGTGGATATGATGAGGGGCGGCATAAATATAATCGCAGCGCATCCGGCCATACTTGCCATGGTGATTGCAGTGGCTCAGGAGAGGGGCATAGATTTGAGGGACCTTTCTGGCACCCTTCAGAACTATCCCATCATCGGGCATACCATGGGAAGCTGCTCCGATATCTATGGAGGCGTCGCCTTCTTTTCCAAAAGGATTTGCCTTGATATTGTGGAATACTGTACTGTGAACCTGCCGCGGTGGAACTCGGTCAGTATTGCGGTGAGAAATACCAGAGAGGCAGGTTGCACTGCAGTCCAGGAAATAGCCTTTGGCATAGCCGCTGCCCTTGCCGTATTGAAGGGATGTGCTGAAAGAGGTATTGGCGTTGATGAGGTAGCTCCCAGGGTTTCCTTTTTCCTCAACTCCCACCGGGATTTCTTTGAGGAGATAGCTAAATTTCGGGCTATGAGACGGCTGTGGGCTAGGATTTTGAGGGAGGAGCTGGGGGCTAAAGACCCCAGGTCATGGCAGATGAGGTTCCACTGTCAAACGTCAGGCGATGCCATGACATATCAGCAACCGCTTGTGAATATCATCAGAGGCACACTCTACGGGCTGGCGGCAGTTCTGGGTGGTTGCCAGTCGCTACATATAAACTCCGCCGATGAAGGCTTTGCCATACCCATAGAGGAGACAGCGAAGCTGTCTTTGAGGACACATCAAGTCATCCTGGAGGAATCAGGGGTGGCGGATACCATAGACCCGCTTGCCGGCTCTTATTATGTGGAATGGTTAACAAACAAACTCGAGGGTGAAGCCAGAGTTATAATCAACAAGATAAATTCTATGGGGGACTGGTGGGCACCAAAGGTTCGTGAATGGGTCAGCCGGGAGATAGCCGATGCTTCATACAGGTTTCAAAGAGAAGTAGAGAGCGGCCAACGCGTGGTCATAGGCGTAAACAAATATGTGGAGGAAATAAAATACCCGTTCCCGATATGGCGGGAGGATAAGGGGTTCAGAGATAAGCAGATTGAGCGACTCAACCGGGTGAAGAGGGAACGGGATGTGAAGAGGTGGGAAGAGGCGGCAAATAATCTGAGACATGCCTGCAAAAATGGGGCGAATATAATGCCGCCTACTATAGAGGCGGTGAAAGCTTATATGACCATTGGTGAGATAACCAAGATTTATCAGGAGGGCTCCTAGTGTAGTGCCAGCCTTTTAAGGGCCTCTCGAGCAGGCTCTGGGCGGGGCTGGAACTGATAGCCGCAGTGGTGAGTTTCGCATGGCAGATTAAAAGATAAGGGTGCTTTTAGCCAAACCGCCTTTAGATTTGCATAGCCGGGGAATTTTGGTTGTGGCTACAGCGTTACGAGACGCCGGTATGGAAGTGGTATACCTGGAAGCATCGCCGAGGGTCGGTTTGCGGGAAATAGTTCAGACGGCGCTGCAAGAAGACGTGGACGTAATAGGTATGAGCATATTATCTGGCTCTCCCGGGGTTATCCTATCGAATCTATTGAAGATAAGGGATGAGATGGGGCTGGGCCATATACCGGTTATCGCCGGTGGCATCTTTCCTGAGGAGGAGATAGCCGAGCTTAAGAGTAAAGGTGTAGCCGAGATATTCCGGCCCGGAACCCCCACCGATAGCATAGTTAAGGCCGTCCGTGAGCTAGCCGGTAAGCGAACATGCTGAGCCTTTTTGCCCGTTTCTGGTCCGGGTATGCAGCGCGTATTGCATCATCTGACTTTTTGTTTGCCGCCGCTGAGACTCTACCCCGGGATTATTTCCTACGAGGGCTCGTGCAGGTTGCGCCATAGCTCGGTTACTTTAGACTTAAGCTCGTCCATAGAACAATCGGTGTTGATGACTACATCAGCCTGCCTTGCCTTTTCTTCCTGGGGCATCTGAGTGCGGAGGCGAATAAGGGTCTGCTGTTCTGTAAGACCTCTGCTGTGTTTCAGTCGTTCAGCGATGGTGCTTTCCGATGCAATGGTGGCCCAGAGCTGGTCTACCAGCGGCCTCCAGCCAGCCTCGATGAGGAGTGCAGCTTCAAGGACGACGACCTTGGTGCCGCTTCGGCGGTATTCCTCTATTTTTCGTTTGACTATCTGGTATATCCTGGGGTGGGTTATCCGGTCAAGGCGTTCCAGTGCTGCAGCATCGGCAAATACTATTTGTCCCAGCTTCTGGCGGTCTATTTGCCCGTCCGGTCTCAGTATGCCATTGCCGAAGGCGGCGACAACTTCACTGTAAACTGGACTGTTCGGCTGGTAAAGCTCATGTCCCAGCCTATCGGCATTTATCACTGCGGCACCGAGCTCAGCCAGAATTTGGGATACGGTGGTCTTTCCGGTGCCGAGGTTACCGGTCAGTCCGATGACGAGCATGTATTTGAGTCCTGAATCTGTCCGGTCGAATTTCTGGCCAACAATGCCGAACTCTTAAACGAAGGCTGAGATGCCCAGCAGTTCACGGCCGATGATGAGTTTTTGAATCTGTGTAGCACCATCAGGGAAGGTAAGGCTGCGGGCATCGCGGAAATACCTTTCCACCGGGTATTCTTCGGAGATGCCGTAGGCGCCGTGTACCTGTATGGCTTTGGAGGTTACCTCTACAGCCATCTCAGTGCTATAGGCCTTTGCCATAGAGGCTTCCTTCCAGCAGACCTCTCCCTTGCCGGTGAGGTAGAGCGCCCGATAGCAAAGAAAGCGGGCGGCATCGGTCATTATGGCCATATCGGCAATCATCTCCTGAATGAGCTGGAAGCTGCCAATGGGACGCCCGAACTGCTTTCGTTCCTGGGCGTATTTGATGGCGGCGTCGATAGCGGCTTGAGCCAGGCCCACCGCGCCAATACCCACGGCCACTCTCAGTTTTGCCAGTTCGCTCAGTGCCAGCAAATAGGCATTACCCTCGGTGCCGATAAGGTTGTCCCTGGGCACGCGGCAGTCCTCGAAGTTCAGCTCTGAGGTGGGGCAGGAGCGACAGCCCAGCTTGGGCAGTTCCCGGGTGGTAAAGGGTGATTCGGCCTTGTCTACCAGCAGCGCAGATATACCTCTGGCTCCCTTGCTCCTATCAGTGGAGGCAAAGACAACTGCCAGATCAGCGATGCCGCCGTTGGTAATCCAGGTCTTGGTGCCGTTTAGTAAATAATGGTCTTTGTCAAGCACCGCTGAAGTTTTTATATCCCGGGCACCGGAGCCAACGTCAGGTTCGGTGAGGCAGAAGCAGGTGATTTTTTCCAGCGACATTATCTTCGGTATGTACTTTGCCTTTTGCTCTGGGGTACCGTGTGCCACCAGTATGGGAAGCACGCCGCCGTCCTGAATCAGCACAATCATCCCCAGGCTGAGGTAAGCGCGGGCTAATTCTTCTCCCAGAACGGCATAGGAGATTAAATCCAGGCCCTGACCCCCATATTGTGGTGGCAGTGTTGACCCAATGTAGCCCAGAGGGACTAGCTTCTTTAGTAGCCCTAAAGCTACGTCTTTGGGGAGGGGATGGTATTTGCGGTCGTATTCATCAGCGATGGGAATTATCTCCCGTTCCATGAAGTCTCTGGCGTTTTTTTTCAGTATTTTTTGTTCCTCAGTCAACTCTAGAATCATGGTTTACCTCACAGAACTGGTTTTGGCAGTCATTTTAGACGAAGTACTGGGCATTGTCTAGCCGGGTGAATTGCTGGTAAGTAGGCAGCGAGGCCAAAGCATGGCACTACAGCCCCACATGACAAGCTGTGATTACGTCCTCCTGTTTGGAGTGCTATAATGATGGTGGAGTTCTGGCAGATGTCCGAGGCTTTGCTCTATGATAGGCTTCCTGACTCAAGGGTGCGGTGTAACGTCTGCCAGTGGCGGTGCGTCATCGGGGTGGGCAAATTCGGAGTCTGTAGAGTACGGCGAAATGACGGCGGTGTTCTGCGCGTCCTGAACTATGCCCTGGCCTCCTCGGTGCATGTTGACCCCATTGAGAAAAAGCCTCTGTTCCACTTTTTCCCGGGGAGCCTGGCTTTGTCTCTGGGCACCTGGGGGTGTAATTTTCATTGCAAGCACTGCCAGAACTGGCAGATCTCCTGCGTTGAAAAGCCGGGTGACATGGCGGGAGAATCGCGCCGGATAACCCCTGAAGAGGCAGTAACTCTGGCCAGGCAGCGGAATTGTGGGGGTATCACCTGGACATATAACGAACCGACCATCTGGTTTGAGTACACGCTTGACTCAGCTAAACTGGCCAAGAGGAATAACCTCTACACCGGCTATGTGACGAATGGCTATATTACAGAGGAGGCGCTGGATACCATCGGGCCCTATCTTGATGCCTGGAGGGTTGATGTTAAAGGTTTTTCTGATGCCTTATATAAAGATTTGGCTAAAATTCAGCGGTGGCGGGGTATTTTGGAGGTGGCTGAAAGGGCACGGAAAAAATGGGGCATGCACGTTGAGGTGGTGACCAATGTTATTCCGACGATGAACGACGATGAGGCGCAGTTGTATGGCATAGCTAGCTGGATACGGGATGCGCTGGGCGAACTCACGCCGTGGCATGTGACCAGGTTCTACCCTCATTATAACCTGATGAATTTGCCACCCACTCCCGTCTCCAGCCTGGAGAAAGCTTATGATATTGGCAAGAAGGCCGGGCTGCGCTTTGTCTACCTGGGCAATGTCCCCGGCCACAGGGCGGAAAATACCGTCTGTTATTCCTGCGACAAGGTGGTGATTCAGAGGTTTGGCTATCAGACTAGTGTAATAGGCGTTAGCGGTTCTAAATGTAAGTTCTGCGGTGCTGAGCTTAATATAAGGTCATAGTTTTGCATGAGGAGGGTTGTGATGGTCAGAAATCCGATTGTCGCCGGCCAGTTTTATCCCGGTTCGCCTGCGGGGCTTAGGCGGATGATAGAGAGTATGGTGGAGCCTGGTGCCATGAAGGTTGACGCCGTGGGGCTGGTGTCACCTCATGCCGGATATATCTATTCCGGGTATGTAGCCGGAGCGGTTATTTCGCGGATAAAATTCAAAGACACCTTCGTCATACTTGGGCCTAATCATACCGGCAGAGGCAGGCCTTTCAGCATTATGTCGAAGGGGGCATGGCGGACGCCTTTGGGTGATGTGGAGATAGACTCTGAACTCGGCAGGCGGATTTTAGCCAGTTCCAACTATCTGGAGGAGGACTCTGCGGCACATGAATATGAGCACTCTCTCGAAGTTCAGGTGCCCTTTTTGCAGTTTTTCAAGCCGGATGTCAAAATAGTCCCTATCGTTCTGGCCCATAGCGATGGTTCTGTCTGTAAGAGGATTGGCAGTGAAATAGCCCGAGCTATCAGGGAGTCGAAACGCGGCGTCATAGTGCTGGCTAGCAGCGATATGACTCATTATGAACCGCATGAATCAGCTAAAAGGAAGGATAGCAAAGCCATCGAGGCTATACTGGCCCTGGACGAAGACGAGCTGTTAAAGCGGGTTGACGAACTGGATATTTCGATGTGCGGCTATATGCCGGTGGTCAGCCTTATCTCTGCGGCAAAGGAACTGGGAGCTAAGGAGGCGGAGCTGGTGAGGTATCAGACGAGCGGCGAGACATCCGGTGATTATAGCGCCGTGGTAGGCTATGCCGGAATCATAATAAAATAGTCTTTTGGGAATGTGTGGTAATATGACAAAGCAGCTTCATCCGTTAGTTAAGTTAGCTAAAGAGGCGGTGGAGAACTATGTGCGCTATGGCAAGGTGCTCAAGCCACAGGAACTCAGCGATGAGATGAGGGGGAGGGCCGGGGTTTTTGTGTCTATCAAGAAGCACGGTGAATTGAGGGGTTGTATAGGCACCTTCATGCCGGCCAAAGAGAATATTGCTGAGGAGGTGGTGGCCAATGCCATCAGTTCGGCCACCAGGGACCCCCGTTTTATGCCGGTGGAGGCTCGGGAGCTCGATGAGCTGGAGTACAGCGTGGACGTCCTTACCGAGCCGGAGCCGGTGGACAGCGTATCCCAGCTCGACCCCAGGAAATACGGTGTGATTGTGGAGTGCGGGTTCAGGCGGGGATTGCTGTTGCCCGACCTCGAAGGCGTGGACAGCGTTGAGAAACAGATTAAAATCTGCCGGGAAAAGGCTGGTATAGCAGAGGATGAACCGGTTAAGCTGTACCGCTTTCAGGTAAAAAGATACAGGTGAGCTTGACATATTTGACACGGCGTCATATATCTGCTAGTTTTTGAACAGGGAGAAGTAGTGGAATGAAGCTTATGGTTATCGGCGTTGGCGATTGCGGTTGCAGAATAGCTGCTGAATTCGCTGAATTGAATAAAAGGGCAAGAAGTGAACGCCGTGCCGACATAATCACATGCGCCTATGCGGTTAATAATGACCAGGAGCTTTTAGACACGGTTACCAAGTCCGGGCGGGAGTGGTTGAAACCGGTGGTCATCCGTGGTTCTCTGGGTAGCGATGGCAAGTCAAGCGAGGCCGGTGCCAGGCTAATACGCCAGGAAAGCGAGCGGTTGATGCTGGCTATGAGGCTTGGTGCCTTTGTGGACACGGATGCCTTCCTCTTTGTGGCGGGTTCTGGTGGTAGCCTCGGTTCGGGTGGGATCCCGGTGATAACCCAGTTGCTCAAGGAGAGGCGCGTAGATAAGCCGGTCTACGCGCTTATCATTCTTCCCTTCGACTCCGAGCTGGATGACCCGTCTATTGTTCGTAACACAGCAATTTGTTTGAAGTCCATAGATAAGCTGGTCGATGCCGTCATTCTGGTGGACAATGGAGGGCTCGGGGTAGTGGGCGATGTGATACCAGCCAGCGATGTAGGCGGTCTGAATAAGGAGATAGTGTACCTGTTTTATGACCTTCTTTGTGCTGGCGAGATGTCCGGCCCGAAGTATGTTGGCGGTAAGGTGCTCGATGCCGGCGATATCGTCCAGACTCTGTCTGGCTGGTCAGCCATAGGGGTGGGCAGGGCGGAGCTGAAGTCGTCACCCTTCCCGTGGCGCCGGGCGCAAACCTTTGAGGAGAAGGGTTCGGAAACGCGGAGGGCCGTGGAGGCGATGAATCTGGCTCTAATGCGATTGTCCGTTGATTGTAAACTGGAGGATGCTGGTAAGGCACTATACCTTCTGGTTGCTCCGGCCGAGCAAGCCAGTGTGGACATGGTCAAGGTGCTGGGCAACCGTTTGCGGGAACTGGCGCCGAATGCTGAGATCAGGGACGGCAGTTTCTACGGGCCTAAAGGCTTCATACAGGTTACCGTCGCGGTCTCGGAACTGATTTACGTCGACAGGATTAAGAGCTATTACGATAGAGCAACCAGGTTAAGTGAAGCGGTGGAGAAATAACAGCTAGGTTAGAATGACTCTTTTCGATTTGAATGGCTTGGAGGTGGCTGAGGGGGGGATGCCCCGTTTGGATACCGGTTCATTCCAGGATGTACCTTTAGCTACCAGAATGCGCCCTCGCAGCTTCGCCGAGTTCGTAGGCCAGGAACACCTGGTCGGCGAAGGACGGGTGCTGAGGAAGTGCATCGAGAAAGACCAGCTACCGTCACTGATTTTCTGGGGACCACCAGGTAGCGGAAAGACAACTTTAGCCTTCGTTATCGCCAGTGTCACCAAGTCCCATTTCACCCCGCTGAGCGCCGTCACCGCAGGAGTGGCTGATTTGCGCCGCATCGTGGAAGAAGCCAGACAAAGGCGGAGGCTTACCGGACAGCGTACCATCCTGTTTATTGACGAAATCCATCGCTTCAACAAGACTCAGCAGGACGCCATACTGCCCTTTGTGGAAAACGGTGTGGTGACCCTCATCGGTGCCACCACGGAAAATCCCTCTTTTGAGGTCATCTCAGCCCTTCTCTCAAGATGCCGGGTTTTTACTCTAAATTCGTTGACTGATGATGAGGTCAGCCTGATAGTCAAGCGGGCCCTTGAGGATGAGGAGAGGGGCCTCGGGAAGCTTAAAGTGGAGCTGAAGGCAAACGTCCTGAAGCATCTGGTGGTCATGTCCAATGGCGATGCGCGGGTGGCGCTCAATGCTCTGGAGATGGCCACTCTGGCTACAACGCCTGATGCCGACGGCTACCGCAGGCTTAGTTTGAAGACTGTCGAGGAAGCGCTACAACACCGCGCTTTGTTATATGATAAGAGCGGTGACCAGCATTATGACCTAATTTCGGCGCTGCATAAGTCCCTGCGCGGTTCGGACCCGGACGCCGCTTTATACTGGCTGGGCCGCATGCTCGAGGCTGGAGAGGACCCTCTGTACATCGCTCGGCGGCTGGTCCGCTTTGCCTCTGAGGATGTGGGTATGGCTGACCCACAGGCGCTGGTGATAGCCGTGGCCGCTCAACAAGCTGTCCATTTTGTGGGCATGCCCGAAGGTAATCTGGCACTGGCCGAGGCGGTGACCTATCTGGCCACAGCACCGAAAAGCAACTCTTTGTACGACGCCTATTCCAGAGTACAGGAGGACGTGGAGCGAAGTCGTAACGAACCGGTGCCGCTGCATCTGCGGAACCCGGTGACCGGGCTTATGCGCCGTATGGGTTACGGGAAGGGCTATAAGTATGCCCATGACTATCCCGGACACTTCGTGGCGCAGCAGAACCTGCCGCCCCAGCTGAAGGGGAGGCGTTATTACTTGCCCAGCGATCAGGGCTATGAAAAAGAAGTCTCCGCCAGGCTTAAAGCCTGGTGGGGGGACAGGCAGGAGCAGAGGGAGTGAGACGGAGCTCTATAACCTTTCCCAGCGGTAACCTTAAGCTGGAGGGCGTGTGCTATTTTCCCGATTGCGAAGGGTCTGCCCCGGCGGTTGTGCTGTGTCACCCTCATCCCCTTTACGGCGGTACGATGTACAATAATGTTATCCAAGCAACAGCTTCAGCTTTGCTGGATGAGTCCATTATCGCCCTGATGTTTAACTTCCGCGGCGTGGGGGGTAGTGAAGGCGACTACGGGGGCGGTGTGGCTGAGCAGGAGGACGTGGTGGCGGCCATAAGCTGGCTGGTCTCTCAGTCCGGCGTCGACGGCCGCAGGGTAGGGCTGTTCGGCTATTCCTTTGGTGCTGCGGTGGCATTGCCCGTAGCCTGCGCTGATGAGCGGGTCAAGGCGGTGGCGCTGGTCTCTCCACCACTTGAGCCGTCGCGGATACATCTGTTGAAGAATTGTGCCAGACCCAAGCTGATAATCTGCGGGACTGACGACTTTTTCGTGCCACTTGAGCAGGTGGAGCTGATTAAGAGGCAGGCTGCCGAACCTAAACAGGTTGAGCTTATACCGGGGGCCGACCATTTCTGGTGGGGGCAGGAGGTGGAGATGGCGGGCAAAGTGGCTGCCTTCTTTAAGGCGAAGCTGTAGATTACTGGCATCAGCCCCCAGTTTTTGAAGCAGCAGCCCGTCTTCCCTGGTGCGGCTCTGCGCTTTTAAGGCTGCGGTGGCAGGGCTAAAAAGTCTGACGCTACACGTCTGACAGTACAGCTCACATTCGTGGCGCTGGTGGGGCGTGTATCGAGTGGTCTCCGGTGGAGAAAGGGGCCGGCGATTACCTGCGGCGCTGGATTTCGGATATGCGGGCTGTAGCTGCCTCAACCAGCTGTGGGTCATTTGATATGGCTATTACCCTGCTGAAGTCGGCGATAGCCAAATCAGCCCGTCCTTTGTTGAAATAGACGATGCCGCGGTTGTAATAAGCCAGGGCGTATTTTGAGTCGAGCTCAATAGCCCTGGTAAAATCAGAGATTGCCTTATCCAGGTCCCCGATGTTGAGGAAGCTATAGCCGCGAACCTGGAAGTAGGGGGCGAAATCCGGTACCAGCTCGATTGCCTTTGTCAAATCGGCGATAGCCAAATCCCACTGTTGTTTCTGGTTGCGGACATTGCCCCTGACGGCATAGGCCTTTGCCAGCTTCGGGTCAAGCCGGATAGCCTGGTCTAAATCGGCTATAGCCGGGTCCCACTGTCCCCTGGCTCCGTACTCAGCACCGCGTAGGTAATATGTCATAGCCAGCTCTTTGGCAGCCGCCCTTGCCGTCGGGTCAAGCTCTATCACCTTGTTGAAGTCGGCAATAGCCTGACTGAGGTTTTTCACCTCTCTGTAGACCAGTGCCCTGTTGTAATAGGCGATGGCGTAGTCCGGGGCCAGCTCTATCGCCCTGTTCAGGTCCGCCAGGGCCAAATCGAGTTTCCAGATGTTGGTGTAAACCGAGGCACGATCGTTATAAGCCATAAAATTGTAGGGTTCCAGCTCGATGGCCTTGTTCAAATCGGCAATGGCCATTTCCCAGCGCTCGAAGCTGTTGTGCACCAGCGCCCGATTGTAATAGGCCTCAGCAAGCTTCGGGTCAAGCTCTATCGCTTTGTTCAAATCGGTGATGGCTGAGTCCGGTTGCCCTTTGCTGAAGTAAGCCCAGCCGCGCTTGCTATAGGCAACCGCCAGCCTGGGGTCCAGCTCAATAGCCTTGTTCAAATCAGCGATGGCC
>FMSI01022714.1_pt1 | contig 13019 bp, 8 predicted proteins | sample 1504471 | NCBI WGS metagenome assembly FMSI01 (sample SAMEA4475357, study PRJEB15587) | soil metagenome | biome: Soil; feature: Field | place: India | collected 2015-03-11 | depth 0 m
GGGTCGTGGGTTCAAATCCCTCCGCCCCGACCACATTCGCCACGTGGCAATGACCGCCGGCCCTTTCCCAGCGGTCTTCATGTGTGGAGCAGCTATGGCGACGGTTCTGATCGTCGAAGATGAAACGACACTGGCCGAGACCCTGCGGTATAACCTCGAACGCGAAGGGTATTCAGTGGTTATCGCGGCAGACGGGGTGCATGGTCTCGACCGCGCCCGCCGCGATCAGCCCGATTTGGTTGTGCTCGATATTATGCTCCCCCGGCTCGATGGCTTCTCGGTCTGCCGCATCCTCCGCCAAGAGAGCGATGTGCCGATTATGATGCTCACCGCCCGCCAAGATGAGGTCGATCGGATTGCCGGCCTCGAACTTGGCGCCGATGATTACATTAGCAAGCCGTTCAGCCTTGGCGAGTTTCTGGCTCGCGTGCGCGCTATTTTGCGCCGCAGTGAACGCCAGCCCCACTCGATTGTCCGTGAAGTGCTGGAGGCAGGGTCGATCCGGGTCGATGCCAGCAGCCGGCGGGCATGGCGCAACGGCCAAGAGCTCAACTTGCCCCAAAAAGAGTTCGACCTGCTCACCTGCCTGATGCGCAATCGCGGTATTGCTCTCACCCGTGATCTGCTGCTCGAACGAGTCTGGGGACAAGATTTCATCGGCGATAGCCGCACCGTCGATGTCCATATTCGCTGGCTGCGCGAAAAGATCGAACCCGATCCCGGCAAGCCGACGTATATCCAGACCGTGCGCGGCGTCGGCTACCGGTTTGAGCCGCCTGCCGATCAGGCGTGACCGGGGTTATGGATTTGGGGAATGCGGCAGCTTCACTGCCGCATCCGCGCCAGTTTAGAGGGCTAAAGCTGTAGTGTCTGCAGCTCTCTCGCTGAGATTGCTATGTTGCCCCTTGCAATGACATCCATGCGCTTAACTAGACGGTTTCCCTGACCCGGCAGCGTACAGCCAACAGCACAGAATCTGCATGACCCTGCTTGAATTGACGCTAACGGTGGCTACGATAGTGCTGGCGGTGAGCTTGATCCTCAGCGTCCGCCGTTGGCGTCAGTTCGAGCGCAAACTGGCCACGAGCGCCGCTACGTCGTCGCTCGCCTCGCCTGAGCCGCAACAGGATCGCCTGATGGTTTCGTCTGACAATGCGCCGGCAATGCTGATTGATCCCGTTCCTGCCTTACTCGTTCCCCAACGCCAGCACCTGTTCCTTGCCCTCGCCCAAGCGGTCGATACCGGCGTGATTGTGGTTGACGCCGAGCGCCAGATCGTCTTTCATAATGAAGCGGCGATCCATCTGCTCGCCGGGCAGGCGAATGTCATCGGCAGCGGCTTGATTGCGCTCTTGCGCGATCACCAAGCCGATCTACTGGCGCGCGATGTGATCGCCGATGGCGAACGGCGGGAATTGACGATTCGCCCGTTGGCAACTGGTCGCACGTTGCATTTGCACTATGTGCCGCTGGTTGCCCAAGCTGCCCAGCCGGAAGGGGCGTTGATTGTTATTCGCGACTTGACCCAGATTAGCATGCTCGAACGGGCGCGGCGCGATTTGGTGGCGAACGTCTCGCACGAGTTGCGCACTCCGCTCGCTTCGCTCAAGTTGTTGGTGGAAACATTGCAATCGGCGCCGCCGCCCGATATTGCTGGGAGAATGCTTGAGCAGATGGCGCAAGAGATCGATGCGGTGACACAACTAGTTGATGAGTTGCACGAACTCTCGCGGCTCGAGTCGGGAAGGGTGTCGCTCAAGTTAGCGCCGCTGGCGGTCGGGCCAGTGATCGAGCGGGCCGTGGAACGCATCCGGCCACAGGCCGATCGGAAACAGCAAACCATCTGCGCCGAGCCGGCGCATGATCTGCCCCCGGCGCTGATGGATGGCGACCGGATTGGGCAGGCGCTGCTCAATTTGCTGCACAATGCGGTCAAGTTTACCCCCGAAGGCGGCACGATCACGGTTGCGGCGCGCGCATTGCATGTTACGGTAGATGATCCGCCCTCACGCGAGGATCGACCGCCGCATCCCGCCGGCACGTGGGTGCTGATCAGCGTCAGTGATACCGGGATTGGCATTCCCAGCCGCGAGCTGCGCCGGATCTTCGAGCGGTTTTACAAAGTTGACCGGGCGCGCACCCGCCATGCCGGCGGCAGCGGCTTGGGTTTGGCGATTGCCAAGCATCTGGTCGAAGGGCATGGTGGCCGGATCTGGGCCAGCAGCCAAGAAGGACAGGGTTCGACCTTCTGGTTTACGCTGCCGGCGGCGTGACGGTCACGCACTGCGCACAAAGAACCACACCGTTAACCCGATACTGATCACCACCACGGCGATCCGCACCCGGCGGGCATCGATCCGCCGGGCAATAGCCGCACCGCCATAGCCGCCGGCGATCGCGCCGATCGTCATGATCAGGGCCGGCAGCCACGCGATCAAGCCGGTGGCAACGAAGGTTGCCACCGCAATCCCGTTGACCAGCGTCCCCTGCAACGTCTTCAGCGCATTCATCCGGTGAATGTTATCGTGACCGAGCAGGGCCAGTGCAGCCAGCGTGAGAATGCCCAACCCGGCGCCGAAAAAGCCGCCGTAAATGGCGATGGCAATGTAGATAGCGATCACCAGCCAGCGCTGGCCGTCACCCTCGCCGAACATCCGTTGGGCAAGGTGGGTGATCTGCGGGCTAAAGGTGAAGACCAGCGTGGCGAAGAGCAACAAATACGGGATCAGCGCGGTGAAGCGCCGCTCATCGGTATAGAGCAGCAAAATTGCGCCGAGCAACCCGCCGAGCAGGCTCAAGCCGCTCAAGAGCCAAATATCGCGCTGCTGACCACGCAGTTCGCGCCAGTAGGCGCCGATGCTGGCCAGCGTGCCCGGCCACAACGCTAGCGTATTGGTGGCGTTGGCCACGATCGGCGGCACACCAGCCACCAAAAGCGCGGGGAACGAGAAAAAGCTGCCGCCGCCGGCGATTGCGTTCAAGGCGCCGGCCAGCAGCGCCGCGGTGAAGATGAGCAGTAAATCAGAGAGTTCCACGTTACATTCCTTTCAATCATCAGATCATCAGATGTTACAAAGCGTAAAAAATCAAACATCAACGGCGCTATGGCGCAGCGTCGCTTCGTGCCGGGCCAGAATCTGGCGCGTCACCGCAACTGCTGCCGCTGCATCCCCCGCTGCAATCGCCGCGACCAGATCAACATGCGAGCGATCATCAACGGCTGGAGCGGCGGCGTCCCACAAGACGCCGAGCGCGTCGCGGAGCGTGACGGCAAACATCCGGTAGAGATCGCTGAGCATTGGATTGTGGGTAGCGCGGGCAATGGCGCAGTGCATCTCGATGTCAGCGGCGAGCGCTGTGGCGGTATCGCCATTGGTCAGCGCCGCCGAGCGCGCCGCCAGCCAGCGCCGGATTTCGGCCAGATCATCGTCGTTGCGCCGTTCGGCGGCCAACGCCACGACTTCCAGCTCTAATGCGCGCCGCACCTCATGCACTTCTTGCACTTTCGCTTGCCGCAGCCGTGCGGCTAACGGTTCGGCGACCGCCGTAGCGCGCACGTAGGTGCCGTCGCCTTGGCGCACTTCGAGCAAGCCTTCATGGGCCAGCGCCCGAATCGCCTCGCGCACCGTCGAGCGCCCGACGCCGAGTTGCGCCATCAGTTGCGGTTCAGGCGGCAACCGGCTGCCGACCGGGTATGTCTGTGTCTTGAGTTGCTGGCGCAGGTGCTCGATGACCTGTTCGACTAACCGTTGCCGGGAAAGGGGCATAAGCGCCTCTACCAAAAGATCATATCATCTGATGTATTAGTGTACGTTACTCGGTGTGTGTTTGTCAACTCGCATAACTTGCTCATCAGCCGCATCGCGGCTACAATACAAAGCATAGCGCAACGCTGCGGCTGACCGTCCGCTGTGGAGCAAGCCTCATGTCCGAATTACGGCAGAATATTGCCACCCGTGAATGGGTAATCATTGCCAGTGAACGCGCGCGCCGTCCCAATGCGTTTACTGAAACTCGCCAGCAACCGCTCACTGCCGAACGTCCGCCCCACGATCCGCACTGCCCCTTTTGCGTTGGCAACGAAGAACTCGATCTCGAAGTTGAGCGCCATCCGGCGGTTGGGTCGTGGCAGTTGCGGATTGTACGCAACAAGTACCCGGCCTTGCACGATCACGGGCCGGTGGTGCGCCATTTTGACGGGGTACGGCGCACGATCAGCGGCTGTGGCTACCACGAGGTGCTGGTCGAGCATCCGAACCACAACACGACCCTCGGCCTGATGACCCATGACGAGGTGCGGGCCGTGTTGGCGGTCTACCTCAGTCGCGGGAAGGCTATGAGCACCGACCCGCGGATGGAGCAGATTGTCATCTTTAAAAATCACGGCGAACGGGCCGGCGCTTCGTTACAACATCCGCATAGCCAGCTTATGGCGGTGCCGGTCGTGCCGCGCGATATTCGCCACCGGATCGAAGAAGCGCGCCGGTTTTTTGATGATACCGGCCAGTGTGTGTTCTGCACGATGCTGGCCGATGAAGTGGCCCGCAATGAACGGATCGTTTACGCGAATGATGAATTTGTCGCCTTCGTGCTCTACGCCGCTTCTTCGCCGTTTCACCTCTGGATTTTGCCGCGCAAGCATCGGGCGAGTTTTTTCCATCTTGACGAATCGGAACTTGACAGCTTAGCCGACGTGGTGCGCGAAGTCTTTCACCGGATTTACTACCGGCTGAACGATCCCGATTTTAATCTGGTGCTCCGCTCGACGCCGGCCAAAGAGCCGGAAAATGGCTATTTTCATTGGTATCTGGCGGTGGTGCCGCGCCTGTCGTACATGGCTGGGTTTGAGATGGGCAGCGGCATCTTTATTAATCCGAGCATTCCCGAAGCGTGCGCGGAGTTTTTGCGCGAATAAGGTACACTCGCTGATAATTTATGTGATTTCTAGTGCATATTTGCGAATTGATGGCTTGGCTACTATTGCTGCACCAATGATTCAAAAATCGGTTATACTATCGTTTAACTACTCAGAGACGAGAGGCTCAGGCCAAAGTGCCGGCTTGGTTACCAATGATAGAGGAGTTCTGCTATTATGACCGGCACATTCCCACTCAGCGACGAAACAGTCAAAGCTCTTGCGCCGTGTGATTTGCCGTCATTGCGCCACGATCCCTTTGTGCGCAGCGTGAGTAGCGTTAGCATGCAGGCTTTGCCGGACGATGTGCAGCCGGTGGTGCGGCAGCTGTATGATACGTTGCTCGCGGTGTTTAGTCGATTTGATCAGACGCGCCACATCAACTATCGCGAACTTCGCCAATTTCTTCATGAGGCGGGTTGGCACGATTTGATAAATGTGTTGCGTGGCATCTCGCTCAGCCGGCACGATCCGGTGTTAGGGCAGGTCATCCACGATATTCGTGGTGGGTCGTTGCAAGCGCTAGCGCTGCAATTGCAACTGCTCGAATACGATCAGACGCAACCGGTCGATGTTGAGCGGATCTATCTGTTGACGCGCGATCACCTCAAGATTATGCGTAATTGTGTGCCCGATCTTGATCCGGTGCGCACGGCCCGCGATATTGAATTGCGCGCGCATGGGGTTGACCTGTTGTTGGAAAAGTGGCAGCACGCCGATTATCGCTTGCCCGACGGCACGGCCCAAGTCGTGGTTGACGCGCGCTATAACGGTGTCGTCGCCGACCGGTGCGTCGAGTTCTCGGCCCTCGATCGAGTGATCTACAACCTGATCAATAACGCTACCCGCCACAGCGCCGATCACCGGGTGATGGTCGGCATCTACCCTCTGTTCGAGTGCTCATCGCAGAGCCTGCGCTTTGTGGTAGCAAACCGGATCGATCCGTTGCAACGCAGTGCGATTGAGCAGCGCTTTGGCCAGCATTGGAGCGATCTGTTCCGCGGCGGCTTTACGTTTAGCAGCAATGGCAGCAAAGGCTATGGCTTTGGCTTGGCGATTTGCGCTGAGCTAGTGGCGAATGCGTACGGTCTGCCCAATGGCCCCGCGGCGATTGCCGGCAACTATGTCGGCGCTCTCCCGCACGGTGATCTGTTTGTGGCTTGGTTCCACTGGCCGGTTGCGGCCCCGTAAGCGCATCCTTGGCTGCGGTTAGGCCCAGACCATTGCGTCTGGGCCTAACGGTTTTTGTCCTCTGGATTCCGGCTTGCAGGAGACCGCGGCGACTGCTATACTGAGTCATACGCTGTCGCGCCCTGCACGGAAATTTGCTTCTCATGGATGAGCTGCTAGACCTCGAATTGAGTTTGCGTGGCCTTGGTAATGCCGGCTACGCAGTGGCGCTATCGTTTAGCGATCCCGATAGCGATGCCGATGTGCGGATCGAGCGGGGCACCAGCGAGCATCCGATCCGGTTTGATCTTGAGCGATTGCGCGAAGTGGCCGCTGATCCGGCGGCTTATGGCGCAGCGCTCGGCGCGATGCTGTTTAGCGACGGCGATATTCTTGCCCAGTTTACCACTGCGCGCGCAATAGCTCGCCGTAGTCGCCGGCCTGTCCCCATCCGCTTCCGGCTCTTTATTGCCCCAAGTGCCGCTGAGTTGCATGCCCTGCGTTGGGAGACGTTGCGTATGCCTAATGGCGAGCCGTTGCTGATGGGCGAAGAGGTCTTCTTTTCGCGCTATGTCACCAGCAACGATGTCCAGCCGATCCGCGCTCGCCCGCGCGGCGCCTTGCGCGTGCTGGTTACCATCGCTAATCCTGCCGGTGTTGAGCGGTTCGGTTTGGCGCCGGTCGATGTGGCCGGTGAATTGGCCCGCGCGCGGGCTGGGTTTGGCGAGTTCGATCTGGTTGAGCTTACCGAACCCGGCGCGGCGACAGTTGAGCAGATCATTACCGCTTTGCGCGGGGCGGCTCGTGAGGGCCGCCCGTTTGATATCCTCTATTTGGTGGCGCACGGCAGCTATGTCGAAGGCAATACCTACCTCTGGCTGGTCAAGCCGGATAATGCCTTCGAGCGGGTTGATGGCGCATCGTTTTGCCAGCGCCTGCGCGAACTCAGCGAGCGTCCGCGCTTAGTGATGCTGATCGCCTGCCAGAGCGCCGGCGGGATGACTGCCGATAACGGTGTGCTCGCGGCGATCGGGCCGCGCTTGGCCGAAGCCGGCATTCCGGCAGTGATCGCGATGCAAGGTAATGTCTCGATGCGCTTGACCGAGCGGTTTGTGCCGGCCTTCTGCAAAGAATTGCTCCACGATGGCGTGATTGATGCGGCGATGGCGCTAGCTCGCGGTGCGGTGCGCGATTTGCCCGATCACTGGATGCCGGTGCTCTATTCGCGCCTTAAGAGTGGTCGTATCTGGTATGTGCCCGGTTTTGCCAATGAGCGCGATACCGCCGAGAAGATCGAGGCGATTGCCGGCTATATGAGCGATGGCCTTTGCACGCCGGTGATCGGCCCGCAACTGGCCGAGACTCGCCTCGGTTCCAGCCGTATGATTGCGCGGATGTGGGCCGAACGCTATCGCTATCCGATGGAGAATTACGAGCGCGAGCAGTTGGCGTATGTGGCCCAATTCCTCTCAATCAAACACGATTATCGCTTTCCGCGCCGCTCATTGATCGAGACGCTCCGCCAATCGCTGTTCGATGAATACCGCGAGGTGTTGACTGATCTCGACCGGCTCGATCTGCTTGACCTCTACCGGACGATTGGTCGCTATGAGCGAGCACGCGATCTGTTTGATCCGTACCGGACGTTGGCCGCGCAGCCGTTGCCGATCTATGTGACGGCCAACGCTTCAAATATGCTGAGTGAGGCGTTGATTGAAGCGGGGAAGCAACCGGTTATCGAGTTGTGCCGGTGGAATGAGGATCTTGATCGGCTGCCCTCGATCTTCGAGCGCGAACCGGACTATCGCCCCAGCGCCGAGCGACCATTGCTCTTCCATCTGTTCGGGAGTTTTGACCAACCAGAGACATTGGTTTTAACCGAGGATGACTATTTTGATTTTTTGATCAACATTGCCGCCGAACGCGAGCGCATTCCGGCGATTGTGCGCGATGCGCTGGCTGATAGCGCCTTGCTCTTTTTGGGCTTTGAGCTGGAGGATGTCGGTTTTCGCACGCTGTTCCACAGTCTGATCAAACCGTTGCGCGGCGCTTCCCGGCGGCGGCGCTACGTGCAGATCGCCGGCCAACTCATGCCGCGCGAAGATCAGGTGTTGCAGCCGGATCGGGCGATTCGCTATTTGGAAGCCTATTTTCAAGATACAGCCGCTATCAGTATCTTTTGGGGCAGTCCGCGCGATTTCTGCGTGGCCCTTGCCGCGCAGCTTGCCGAGAGTGACCGGCCAAGGCGCCGGCGCGGTTTCTAATGGAAACGCTACGCCACAATCCCTATCTAGGGCCGCGCGCCTTTACCCGCGAACACCGGTTGTATGGCCGCGATCGCGAGCTGCGCGATCTGACCAGCTTGCTGGTGTCTGAGCGGATTGTGCTGCTCTATTCGCCATCGGGCGCCGGCAAGAGTTCATTAGTGCAGGCCGCTTTGATTCCGGCTCTCGAAGCGCGCCGGTTTCGGGTGTTACCGATTGTGCGGGTTGGCTTGGCGTTGCCCGCTGGTTTGTCGTCTGTCGCCAATCGCTATCTGGCCGCCGCGGCGCTCTCGGTCGGCGGCGATGAAGCAATCGAGCGGTCGTTGGCCGAGCTGATTGCGCCGCCGGAACAGACCGAGCCTGATGATACAGTGCTCATCTTCGATCAGTTTGAAGAGTTGTTGACGGTCGATCCACTGAATCGTGCGGCGAAAGAGCAGTTTTGCCGGACGGTGGGCGATCTGCTGCGTGCCAATCGCTTTCTGTGGGCCTTGTTTGTGATTCGCGAAGATTACCTCGCGCCGCTGATGGAATATGCCCACTTCTTCCCTTCACGGTTCCGCAATACCTTCCGGCTCGATCTGCTTGGCCCGGAAGCGGCGCTGGCGGCGATTCGCTGTCCGGCGCTTGATGCCGAGGTTGAGTTTGAACTGGTGGCGGCTCGCAGTCTGGTGGACGATCTACGCCGCGCGCGGGTGCAACTGGTATCGGATCAGGTGGAGACGATGCTCGGCGCGACGGTCGAGCCGGTGCAGTTGCAGGTGGTCTGTTACCGCTTGTGGCAGCGGCTGTTTCCTGATGGGGCGCCGGCGGGGGCAGCAATTACGTCCGCTGCCCTTCGTATGATCGGTTCGGTTGATGAGGCGCTGGCCGATTATTATGCCGATCGGGTGGCTGCTGCCGCCGCTGCCAGCGGGGTGCGCGAGCGGGTCATCCGCGACTGGTTTGATCAGCAGTTGATCACGGCAGGCGGGATTCGCAATCAGGTATTGCGCGGCGAAGGCGTTACCGCAGGCTTGCCCAATGCAGCCTTGCCGCCGTTGATCAACGCCTATTTAATCCGTGCCGAACAGCGGCGCAATTTTACGTGGTATGAGCTGGCCCACGATCGTCTGATCGAACCGGTGCGGCAGAATAATGCCGCATGGCGCGAGCGGCTGGCGCCGTTTCAACGCCAAGCGGCGTTGTGGGCAGCAACCGATCGTCCGGCTAGCCTGCTCTGGCAAGATGCCGATCTGGCCGCGGCGCAGGCGTGGGTCGCAGCGCATCCCGAACAGGTCGAGCAGATTGATGAAGAGTTTCTCAAAACCTGTCGCGAACGCCAAGCCGAGATCGATGCTGATCGCCGGCGCGAGCGACTCATCCGGCGGTTGGGGGTTGTGTCGGCAGTGCTGGCAGTAGTGATGCTGATCGCCGCCACTGCCGCGTTTTGCGCCTATCGCGAGGCCGATCGGCTATCACGTTTGGCCCGAGCCCGCGAACTGGCCGCCGAAGCGGCAGTGAACCTCGCAGTCGATCCGCAACTGTCGCTGTTGCTGGCCCGGCAAGCGGTGCTGGTGCATCGGGCGCGGAATGAACCGGTTGATTTGGCCGCGGCAGCGATCCTCTACCGGGCGCTGGCGGTGTCGCGGGCGCGCGAGACGGTCGATCTCGGCGCATCGGTGACGGCATTAGCTGTGAGTGCTGATGATCGCTGGTGGGCCGCCGCGACGATCGCTGAGGGTGGGGCGGTTGAAGTGGTACTGGTTGAGCGCGCTAGTGGCTGGATGCAACGGTTAGCCGGCGCGTCTGATCTGGTCGCGGCGCTCGCGTTTAACCCCGATAGCAGCAAACTAGTTGCGGTCACGTGGGATGGCATGGTGTTGGGGTGGGCCACGGCCAATCCCGATCAGGCCACTCGTTGGTTGCTTCCGGCAGTGGCGGGCGGTAATGCGACGGTGCAACAGGACGCGATCTTAGGTGTGCGCTTGCTCGATGTGGTGTTTGGGCCTGATGGCAAGAGTGTCTATACCGCCGGTTATGATGGTTGGCTGCGGCGGTGGGAGGCGGCCAGCGGGCGGCAGGTGGTGATAGGTGGTGAAGAGGGCGTACCGCTGGTGAGTCTGACGATCGATCCCGCCGGTGTGCGTATCGCTGCGGCCTCCCAAACCGGCGATCTGTTCGTATGGCGGTTGCGTGACGGCGAGCAGCTTGCCCGCCAGTCGATCGGGACGCAGCCGATCAGTGCGCTGGCCTACACGCCGGCGGGCAGTCTGGTTTTGGTTGAGGGGACGCGCCTGCTGGAAACGAATGGTGTTGACGATGCCTTGGTTTTGTCCACCTTCAGCGCCACGCTCAACGATCTCTGGCTTAGCCCGGATGGTGCGCTGGCGTTGCTCGCGTCGAACGACGGCAACGATTATCTCGTCAATTTGACCAATGGTAAGACGATCACGGTGTTGCGCGGCCACACCGATCAAATCAGCCAGACTCGCTGGCTAACCAATGGGCGGGAGGCAGTAACCGCTTCGTTTGATGGCACAGTACGGTTGTGGGCCGTGGGTGACATCCAGCAGTTTACGCCGGCGGTGCTGGCCGCCGATCCGCAACGGGGCTTGGTGGCGGTGGGTGGCGAAAACGGCGCGATTGCGCTCTTCCGCGATGCTAGCGGCCCGGCCCAGCAATTACGCCACCACAGCGATGCGATCGAGCTGCTGGCCTTTAGCCCGGATGGGCGCTGGCTGGCGGCGGCGAGCGCCGATGGCGCAGCCAGTATCTGGGCGGTAGCGACCGGCAGGTTACAAGCGAGCATCCCACACGAGGCGCGGGTGCGCACGGTCGCGTTCAACCTCGATGGCAGCATCTTAGTGACCAGCAGCCGCCTGCAAGCCTTCCTCTGGCGCTGGCAAGAATCGACGACGCGCCCGCTAGTGACGCTCGATCTAGGCCAGTTGATGAAAACCGACATCATCACTGGTGCGGCGATCCACCCAACCCAACCGTGGCTGGCGATCGTCACCCGCGATGGCAAAACCCTGATCTGGGATTACCGGGCAATGCAGGTGGTGGTTGAAGCGGCTGATGACCGCGCCAATGGCCGCGCCCAGTTTAGCCCTGACGGATCGCTTGTGGTGAGTGAATCGAATGAAGGCATATTGTTGCTGCGTGAGAGCGCCTCGCTCCGCTTGCGTGATGTGCCTGCGACCCATCGCGGTGGCATTGCTGGCTTTGCGTTTGATCCAAGTGGTACACTGATTGCAACGATTGGATTTGATCAAACGGCGAAGATCTGGCGAATTGCCGACGGCGTCGAAGTGACCCGGATGGGCGCCGACGGCGTGCCGGCGGCGATCGCGTTTAGCAGCGCCAGCGAGGTGGCAATTGCCGGCGCGAATGGCAGCGTCGTCCGGTTGCCGGTTGATGGTGCGCAAGCGCTTGAACTGGCGTTGGCCCGCTCGCGCCGGCCAACCGCCGAAGAGTGCGCGCGGTATCAATTGGCGCGGGAAGATGCTGCGCTCTGCGCGAACCGGTGATGTGGGGGGATAAGAGTACGGTAGGCCGCTGCGCTGACGGTGTATCTAGGTGGGGGGAGGGTCTATGGCGCGCCAATTGGTTGCCGTATGTTTGGTATTGGTCATTGGTGTGGCTGGTGTTATCCCCCCGCTGCTGTATAGCCAAGACAGCGCCACGCCGTTGCGTTTAGCATGGCAATCAGTGGCCAGCGATGGGTTTACAGCGGTCGCTGGCGTTGATTTCGATAATGATGGTGATGATGATCTAGCAGTTGGCCGGCGCAATCTCCCTACCCAACTGTGGCGTAACGATGGGGTTGATGCCGGCGGCCAACCAGTGTTTACCCTGATCTGGAGTTCGACGACAGCGCGGGAAACGGTGGCGCTGGCGTGGGCAGTCACGAGTGGCAGCGCATTGCTGTTGGCCGAAGCGACTTACGATGATGTGAGCGTGATCTATCGGGTGACGCCAGTAGGCGGCGGGGTGACGGTGACGGTGCAGTTTACGACCCAACCGCTCTTTGCCCAGACGATTGTCTGGGGGGATATTGACAGCGATAGCGAACCCGATCTGCTCATCGGCGGCGAACTTGAACCAATCTATTACTACCTCGGCGCGACGATCATAGCCGGCGGGCCGGATACGCCGCTGGTAGCGGTGCCGGGCAGTTTTACTGCCAGCAGTTTGGCGCTGGCTGATATGAATGGTGATACCCGACCTGACCTAGTGGTTGGCTTGCGCGGTGCTCCTACGAGCATCTTCCCCGGTTTGCCCGTGGCGCCGTTTTTCAATTCTGCACCAATTTGGATCGACAACGCAACCAATACCAATACCCGCGCGGTGATTGTCGCCGACTTTGACGGCAACGGGCGCGATGACCTCTTTATTGCCAGTGTGCGCGAGAATAGCCGGCTCTACCTGCACCAGTCTGATGCTCCCTTTACCTTGGCGTTGTCGTGGGTGACGGATCAGCGGATTAATGCGATCGCTGCCGCCGCCGCTGATTATAATAGCGATGGCCGGCTGGATGTTGCATTAAGCAGTGAACCGCGCAGCGATGTGATCCAAACCTTACCCGTTGGCGAGCATCTGCTGCAAAACAACGACGCCGGCGGCTTTACCCTCGTGGCAACGCTTGCCAATCGCGCCACTAATCTTAGCAGCATAGCGTGGGGCCA
>FMSI01024124.1_pt1 | contig 12992 bp, 14 predicted proteins | sample 1504471 | NCBI WGS metagenome assembly FMSI01 (sample SAMEA4475357, study PRJEB15587) | soil metagenome | biome: Soil; feature: Field | place: India | collected 2015-03-11 | depth 0 m
GCCTCAGATTGAGGTTACCTTTGATATTGACGCTAATGGTATTTTGAGCGTGCGAGCTCAGGACAAAGGCACGGGCAAAGAGCAGAAGATTACCATAACTGCCTCCAGTGGTCTGAGCAAAGAAGAGATTGACAGGATGAGGCGAGAGGCTGAAATGCATGCTGCTGAGGATGCAAGAAAGAGGGAAGAAGTTGAGGCCCGGAATATGGCTGATAGTTTGGTGTATACTGCCGAACGAACGCTTCGTGAACAGGGGTCTAAGATACCCGCAGACTTACGACAGGAAGTTGAAGGCAAAATAGCTGCGGTGCGCTCAGCTCTTCAGGGTACGGATATAAACTATGTTCGCAGCACTGTGGAGGAGTTGTCGCGGACGATGCAAAAAATTGGTGCGGCTATTTACCAGCAAGCGGGCACACCACCCCCGGGTGGCTCACCGCCAGGAGGTGATGAGGGCACCGTCGAAGGTGAGTTCAGGGAGGTATAATTTTTAGTTAGCTGGTTAACTGATTAAGGGATGGATGCTGACCTGAAGGTCTGCCTCCATCCCTTTTTGTTTTTGCCCTTGATTTTTGGGCAATCTTTTGGTGCTTCTTTGTTTGGCTCCTAGACTATTGCTTCAAAAAGTCCAGTACGAGCCTGTTGAGTCTATCTGATTTTTCTAAGTTTACCTGGTGGCCAATGCCCTCCAAGATATGTACTTGAATATTTGGGATGGCGTTTATAACTTCATCTATTCTTTCTCGAGAAATATCTGTGTCTTCGGTTCCCCAGATGAGCATAACCTCTCTGTTTTGCTTTCCAACTGTGCGGTAGGCCTCACGATAATCTCGCATGGCATCACCACGAAACATGGAAAGAGCCGCTCTTTCGAAGCCCTTGTAGGTAATTTGTTCGTATAGTAATTGACTGTATTTATCTGCCCTATCCATTCCTTTAATTAAGGAATTGGCGCGTTTGGTTACGGTCTTCGTTGCTACCATGCGCATTAGGAAATCGCCAAGGATGGGAATACGCAACATCTTAATAGATGTGTCTTTGCTAACGGAATTGACCAATGGTGCAATCAGAACCAGGCGTTGCACGCGCTCAGGGTAGTTGGCGGTGAAGTCGGTGACGATAGCGCCGCCTAAGGACATCCCAACCAAATCTACAGGTTCTTTTAATCCTAGGTTATTGAGTAAGTCGAGCAGTTGCCTGCGGTAGAGTGCTCTATTGTAGTCGGTATCAGGCCTGTCAGAATAGCCCCTGCCGTACATATCATAGCGAAGCAACTGAAATCCGGCGGTGGTAAATGCCTCAATCTGAGGGTCCCATACCCACATCGGTATAGTAGCACCGTGAACCAGCACGACCACTGGCGTGTCTTTGGGACCGAGCAACTCGTAATGGGTTACTCCATCAGAGAGTTTAACATAGGTGCCGCCAAGCTGTGCACGTGTGGCTTCGTTTAGTTCCTTGTCTTCGCGGTATGTTGTTGGATAAAGGCCGACTGGTACTAACAAAATGGCTACAACGATGCCAATCACGGCCCATTTCCATTTATTGTCCCCTTGTTTTCTTATTTATGGCCTCCTCTCTTCTTTGAACAAAAGATTTTCGCAGATGTTAAAGCAGTAGACCTCTTTTGTCAACGAGCAACCCTGGTTACCTCTTTGTTAAACATGTTTGGTATGGCAAAATGTTGGAGTTGACAGAAAAGTCGGAAGTCAATAATATTGACGAGATTATAATTGCAGGAGGTTAAATTCGTATGGCGAAAAGAAGCATAACTATTAGTAGCGTAGCTGCAGGAATTATAGCCATAATTGCCGGGGTGGTGATTCTGTTTAACTGGATATCTCTCAACCTTGTTGTCGGTGTTTTTCTCATTGTTTGGGGTGTGCTGGCGCTTATAAACAGGTAACGGCACGTTGCTGTTTGCTTCGACAATGTTTTGACTTGAAGGCAACGGTTATTTTGAGAAGGAGGTGAGAACCGATGTCAGCTTTTGCATTGCCAACACCTATGGGACTATTTTGGGGCATTGTAACACTAATCTTCGGTATAATTGTGATGATTTTCCCCAAAATCCTCAACTATATTGTTGGTATTTACCTCATTGTAGTCGGATTGTGGGCAATTATAGCCGCATTTTAGTGTGAAATTTCAGCTCATCCCTTATCTATATCGATTGCTCTGGTCATTTATATAGCATCGTGCTATGCGAAGGTATGCTTTATTTCGGTACAAGTGGCTTTAGCTATAGTGATGAGGTTGGTAGTTATTACCCGCATAGCATGCCTCGTGAGGGAGTGGCTTAGCTACTATGCCCGATAATTCAATCCCTTAGAGCTGAATTCTACGTTTTATGCTCTGCCCAAACTATCCGTTGTGTAAGCCATGGTGTCTAAGACTAATGACGGTTTCTATTTTCGGTCAAGGCAAATCAGGAGATGACGCATCGGCACTAGAAAGATAGTATGGTTTGTACGTCCTGTAGTAATATACTTAAGCCTTTTAGTGATGCGGGCAAGCTCGGTTGTGTGCTGTTGCAATTTCCTTATATTTTTGGTTTTAGTTAGCAAAAACTGGGATTACCCGGCGCTTTTTCGAGAGCGGTTGAAGGATTTGTCAATAGTTGTAGAATTTCGTAACATTCAATGGCTAAGGGAAGAACTTTTCCAGTAATTGGGTAGCCAAGGTATTGGTTTTTGCTGTGTTGATGGACCGCAACTGCCCAAGCTCTTACCGTCGGTAGCCGAGGTCACGAGCAAGATCGATTATGTATGTTTTCGCGGCATAATGCAGCCAAGTGGGGGCAGTATGAGCACGCTTATGAGAGGTATGATTATACTTATTCGATGGAAGAGCTTAAGGAATGACTGCCTCGAATAATTTGAACAGTCTAACTGAAAGGACATTTGTTTTTGCTAACAATCACTGGCCTGGCCAGGCTATAGGCACTATCAGACAGTTACGTGTCATGGTTGACTAGTTTACTTTACTCTTTACATAGGTTACAATAATTTTTACGAACCACATATGATATGTCGGGTTTATGAAATGACCACCGACTTTTCGGAACTGTATGAGCGTTTAAAAAAAGAGCAAATGCGTTTGCATTCTGAGCTCCGGCAGTTGAAAGCCGAAGAGAAGTCTGCTGATGAGCAGAGAGAAGGTAGCCCCTTTGGAAAGAGGGAAGAAGGGGCTACTGAGGTCTTTGAGTTGGAGAAAAGGTTAGCTCTCAGCAATCGCCTGACAATTGCTCTGGCTGAAGTGGAGCATGCCCTTAAGAAGTATGAAGCAGGTACCTATGGTTTGTGTGACCTATGTGGTAAGCCGATAGAGCGAGCCAGGCTTGAGGCATTACCTCACGCCAATTTGTGCCTTGAGTGCAAAGGACGCCAAGCAAAGAATGCCAGAAGTAAGTCGGCACGCTAGTGGGTGGGGGCTAGGTTCATTCCTCATTATCGCTGCCTTTGTAATAGCGCTGGACCAGATAAGCAAGTTTTGGGTCAGAACTTATTTGGAGCTTGGTGAAATAGTTCCTGTAGCTGGCCCTTTGAGTCTGGTGCATGTACGCAATACAGGCTCTGCCTTTGGCCTTTTTGCCAATCAAGTTTTTCTGTTAACGCTGATTGCCGTCGTTGGTTTGGTGGCTGTTCTGTTATTCTATCGCTACCTTCTACGGTCAAGCCTTCTAGGCAGCACAGCCCTGGGATTGGTCTTTGGTGGTGCTGTGGGCAATCTAGTAGACCGAATTAGGTTTGGCTATGTCACCGATTTTATTGATGTCCGCTTATGGGGTGATTTTCACTGGCCAGCGTTTAATGTTGCTGATTCAGCCATAACGGTGGGTACGATTGTTCTGATCATTTTTATTTTTTGGACATTGAGAAAAAGCAATGGTAATTTCTCGGGAACCTGAAGTTAGGGTCTTGGAAGTGATTGAGCCGGCAGTTCGATTGGATAAGTATCTGGCTTATGCGTGTCCTGGATTGTCGCGTTCCCGTCTACAGAAGTTGATTAAACAAGGCTATATTTTGGTTAATGGATATGTAGCAGCTAAGACGAGCCAGAGGCTGAATGCTGGAGATAGGATTGATATTACTTTACCACCTCCTGAGCAAATCACTCTTGTTGCTGAGTCTATCCCATTGACTGTAGTCTATGAGGATGATGAGCTTTTGGTGATAGACAAACCTGCAGGATTGGTTGTCCATCCGTCTCCAGGGCATACGGCACATACCCTGATTAATGCCCTTTTAGCTCGTTGTCCGGCTTTATCTAGTTTTACCGATTCCATGCGACCGGGTATTGTCCATCGTTTGGATAAAGACACTTCGGGACTGATGATTATAGCAAAAAGTTCCTCAGCCCAGCAGTATTTGATTCGTCAGTTCAAGGCCAAAAAGGTTTCTAAAGGCTATTTGGTGCTGGTTAAAGGCAAACTGACTCCGAGCCATGGTATAATTGATGCTCCCATTGGGCGTGACCCATCTAACCGCAAACGCATGGCAGTAGTCACCGGTGGCAAAACGGCTCGGACTAAGTATAGAGTAAAGGATTATTTGGGGGATTACACCTTGCTTGAAATCACCACTGAAACTGGCCGTACCCACCAGATACGTGTTCATTTAGCAGCTATCGGCTATCCGGTTGTCGGTGACCCTACGTATGGTGTGAAATCAGTATATGTTAACCGACAATTTATACACGCTTATCGTCTGGGCTTCCATCTACCTTCCACCGGTGAATACCGTGAATTCACCTGTGACTTACCGGCAGATTTGAGGCAAGCTTTACAACTTTTAAGAGGGTGAAAATTTAATTGTTATTTTATCTTCTTCTATTGCCTAATGTGTACACAATGTGTTAAATTGTATTTGAAGAGAGGTATTCAACATGAAGGTTCCTGACAAGTCTTTTGAACAGATTAGGAAGAGTCAAATAGGACGCGAGAGCGAATTATACTCACAGTTACTTAGCAAAAGCGAGTTTGGTGATCTGGAGACCTTTGAAGCCGAGTCAGCTCTTAAAAGGAATGAGTTGCTGTTCAAAATTCAAACCGACATGGAGGATGTCAGGAATGCCTTGAAGCAGGCTGAGCAGCTAACCGAACGGCTCAGGCGAAGATTAAACGAACTTGAGGGTATGTATCGCATCCTGACACGGAAGTAACGTTTGATAACAGACTAGCAAAAACTCCTCGTTTTGTGGTCTGACTAAGATAACTGAGATTTCTAATGCGTTAGCAGTTTGTCGGGCGAGTTGTGTTTTCGGCAGTTCGTTACATGCAAAAACGTTCTTTGCGTGGTCATCTCCGGTTCCGTGTCTGTATGAAACAAAACCTCAGCATTTTCTTTTTAGCGCTGGCCATGTAGAACTCTAAGGAGTGAATTTTTGAAACAGGGGCCAAAAGAGGCTGCGTTAGAGTATGCTGGCTTCTGGATCAGATTGGGGGCTGGTGTCATCGACCTTTTACTTTTGGGGCTTGTGGTTGGGGCAATAGTTTGTGTTTATCCTGTCATAGTTGTTTGGGCACCGAGCGGTTTGATTATTTCGTTCATCTATTGGTTAGGTTTTTGGTCGTGGCGGGGCCAGACTCCTGGGAAAATGGTGGTAGGGATAAAAATAATCCGTACTGACGGTTCTCAAGTTACTTGGCAACACGCTCTTATCCGATGCTTTGGCTACATTGTGTTAGCGATAAGTTTGTTTATTGGCTTCATCTGGGTTGCTTTTGATGCTCGCAAGCAAGGTTTCCACGATAAGGTCGCAGATACTTACGTGGTAAAGCTGCCAGTAAAGCAGGCAGTATTAGCAGGGTCTTATGCGCGAGGCGGTGCCAGCTGTGTCTAAGGCGACAGTACGGGTTCGTTTTGCCCCTAGTCCAACCGGTTATCCCCATCTGGGTAACATAAGGACAGCCCTGTTCAACTGGCTTTTTGCGAGGCATAGTGGTGGTGTCTTCATTTTGCGTATTGAGGATACCGATGTCTTTCGATTGGTAGAGGGTGCGACGGAAGCTATTTTGGATAGTCTTCGCTGGCTAGGCCTCGATTGGGACGAGGGGCCATATTTCCAATCGCACCGGCTGGAATTTTATCGTGAGGCAGCAGAGCTCTTGGTTAAGGAAGGGTTGGCTTATTATTGTTATTGTTCTCCTGAAAGGCTGGAGTCGATACGTGGGGAGCAAATAAAGCGAAAGCAGCCCCCAGGATATGATCGCCATTGTCGATATCTTACGCGTAAACAGAGGATTGAGATAGAGTCGAGTGGGATTGTTCCAATAGTGCGTTTCAAGACACCTCTTGAAGGACAGACCTCTTTTCAGGATTTTCTACGTGGTGAGATAACTTTTGAAAATAGCACACTCGACGATTTTGTGCTTCTGAAGTCCGATGGTTATCCAACTTACCATTTAGCTAATGTGGTCGATGACCATCTTATGTCCATTTCTCATGTTATGAGGGCTGATGAGTGGCTATCTAGTACACCACGTCATGTATTGCTGTATCGGGCTTTTGGTTGGCAACCACCGCAGTTTGCCCATTTGCCAATGATTTTGGGGCCAGATAGGTCGAAGCTTAGTAAGCGGCACGGCGCTACTTCCATAATAGAATACAAGAATCAAGGCTATTTGCCAGAGGCAATGTTTAACTTTTTAGCTTTGCTTGGCTGGGCGTTAGATGACAAAACGGAACTGATGACCCGGGATGAGATAATAAAGCATTTCTCACTGGAACGAATAAGTAGAACTGCTGCTGTATTTAACAAGGAGAAGCTTGATTGGATGAACGGAGTCTATCTGAGGAGATTAAGCATAGAAGAATTCACTCAGCGAACCGTACCATTTCTTGAGCGAGATTTGCCTATGGAAGTCAAACGTCCGCTGGACATTGGCTACATAAGGCGAATTACGCCCCTTGTTCAGGAGAGAGCCAGAACCTTGGCTGAAATTCCAGTACTGACTGATTTTTTCTTTTTGGATAGGCTGGAATATGATGTCGAACTCCTTACACAAGAGCTTGGTATAGCCGAAGCGATTAAAGCTTTACAAGCTTCCCTAACCAGGATAGGTGAGCTACAGGATTGGGATGCCAGTTCTCTGGAGGCAATCTTTAGGCCGCTAGCTGATGAGCTAGGCTCAAAGACAGGCGTGTTTTTTGGTCTGCTACGTGTGGCTATAACAGGAAGGAAAGTAGCTCCCCCCCTGTTCCAGACTATGGAGGTATTGGGCAGGGAGCGGTGCGTTACGCGTCTGCAAGCTGCTTTGGTAAAGCTCTCCGCCTTTCAGCCATCCGGCTGAGGGCCATAGCTTTAGTTTGAGGCCCAGCCCTTGGCGGCGTGGCTATCGGTAGGTGCTTGTATAGTTTAATATCGGTGGCTGTACTGGTAGTTGGCCCTGTAGCTATAATTTTCAAAAAGTAGTCACATTACCGCTGGTATCGGTTCCGCATTGTATTCTCTATTTCTGGCACCTGTTGGAGGCTCACTTCACTTACTAAAAAGTGGGCTAGCTTTGTTTCACACCTTCTGGCAGTCGGGGCAAAAGTAGCTACCGCGGTTTCTGACAGCAATCCGCTGGATGGGTGTGCCACAGGCAGGACAGGGCTTACCCTTACGGTGGGCAACATTAAAATTGAAGTGTGCGGTACCTGGCTTGCCATTGGGACGTTTGTAGGTGTCAATGCTGGCACCTTTGTTTTCAATAGCCGAGCTCAAGACATGGCGAATAGCCTGATAGAGAGCCTGGATTTCTTGTAGTGACAGGCTGTTGGCTTTACGTAAAGGGTGGATTCTGGCGGCGAACAAAGCTTCATCCGCATACATGTTTCCGATGCCGGCGAAGATGGTCTGGTCTAGCAATACTGCTTTTATTGGTGCCTGGTGTTGACCTAATTTCTCAGCCAGCATATCAGCGGTGAAGACAGGTGTTAGAGGTTCAGGCCCAAGCTTACCTATGATAGCCTGTTCATTTTTTACCAGCCATATACCCCCGAGTCGTCTGCGGTCAGTGAATACTAATCGGCCATTGTTGTCCAAAAAGAATGTAACTTTAGCATAATTGTCTCGCTCTTCGGGGTTGAGCAGCAGGGCTCCGGACATCTTGAAATGTATAATCAGCGCCTCGCCACTTGATAGATGGAATATAAGATATTTGCCACGACGCTCGAGGCTGTCTATTTTCTGCCCCACCAACCTTTGGCGAAACTCCTGGACAGGAGGTTGTCGTATCGGCTTGTCATCGTGAATGTTAACCCCGGCAAATTGCCGTCCGATTACATAAGGTATGAGCTCATTCTTTATCGTTTCGACTTCAGGCAGTTCTGGCATGGGTTTTGGCCAATGGAATTACTTTCGTTGAATATGGGGGTCATAACATTACGACTATATTCGGAGAAGGATGTAAAAACCTGTATGCATGGTCGTTTTATTTTTAGGCTATTAATAATTATATACTTGTTGTGAAGACCGTGCTATGGGATTATTTGCGTCTAATTGAAAACCTGTACCAGCGCAGTGTATCCTATTGGTGCCGAGAGATGGAAGCAAAAGACATAATTCCAGCATTCGTTTCGGAAATTAAAGGATTCCTTGCACAGGATGAGGGGTTGAGGTTATTTGAATTGGCTCTGGAGGCGTGTTCACTTGGGCCCTGTCTGGAAATTGGTAGCTTTTGCGGGAAATCAACGGTTTATTTGGGTACCGCTTGTAAATTAAAAAGAAGAACGCTTTTCACCATTGACCACCATAGAGGTTCGGAAGAGCAACAGCCGGGTCAGTTGTACTTCGATCCCGACCTTTTCGATAGTGAGACTGGTTTGATTGATAGTTTTCCGTACTTTAGGAATACAATAGAGAGAGCCGGGCTTGGCGATGTTGTTGTGCCTATTGTTACCAAATCTTCTGTGGCAGCTCGGGACTGGATGACACCGTTAGGTCTGATTTTCATAGACGGTGGGCATAGTTATGAGACCGTATTAACTGATTATCAGTGCTGGCACCCCCACTTGTTACCTGATGGGTTTCTCATTTTTCATGACATCTATTTAAACCCAGCTATGGGTGGACAAGCACCGTATGAGGTTTACAAGCTGGCGTTAAGTTCAGGGATATTTGAAGAATTACCGATGACCAATACCTTGGGCGTGTTAAGGCGTTACAAGACCGTGATGGTCAAGGAGTAAGCTTGTTGGTGACATGTGCCTGAGCATGTCTGCTGCTAGCACCACCGCTGCTGACGTCCAGGTTGGTTTTTCTTCTGGCCAGATCTCCCTCTGAGGCAGTGCTAGCCCGTACCAGTACGCGCCGTCTTCATCTCGCATCTGATGCAGCCAGTTAAAGACGGTTGCCGAATGTTTGTATTCGCCGTGAACAGCCAGAGCAATTGCCAGCTCGCTTGTCTCTGCGGTGGTGACCCATCCCTTATCTAAGCTGCAAAGTGATCCTAGCCCATCTATAACAAACTTATCCCAACCACTGGACATCCGCTGTTTCGCATCATCGCCATTAATAACAGAGCACATTACCGGGTAGTACCAATCCATGGCGAATATCGACTTGTTTTCAGCAGGTGAATCAAATCGGCACGGCATATTTTGGATTGCTTGTGCCAGTGCAGTGTTTGCTTGCTTCCACTGTATCTTTTCTTCGCCTAGAAGTGAAGCGATAGCGAGGGCGCTCTTAATGCTCAAATAAGTTGAACTACAGCTGGTAATTAGTGCTGTGGGATAAATAACCCCGGCGCTATCTCTTGCCCAATATATCTCTCCGTTTGGTCCTCTCATATCTAATACGAAATCGATCGCAGCACGGACAGTTGGCCACATTTTTTTGAGGAATGAAATGCGCTTGGTTGTCAGATAATGGTGCCATACTCCTACTGCTATATACGAAATAACATGTGACACCTTAGACTTATCTAGTGGTTGTCCATCCTTGTATGAAGCGTACCAGCTCCCGTCGCTCAGTTGAATCTGGGCCAGCCAATCATAAGCAAGTTCAGCTTCTGCATGGTAGTTGCCAATATCAATTGCCATGGCATTTTCAATATGCGTCCAGGGGTCTATGATGCCTTGTTGGAGCCAAGGTATTGAGCCATCTGCTTGCTGCATGGTGACAATTGACTTGACCGTGGGGTCAAAATATTCTTTTGGAAAAAGTTCGCTGGAGGACTTGTGTCTCATGTTATCCACTCCTTGGATGGAATGTATCATGGCTCTGGGAAATATTCCTGCGGTCAATTGCCTCTCTATAGACATCAATAGTTTTTCGGGCTGTATTCTGCCAGTTAAACATTTGCTGCACACGTCTGCGCCCCATTTCACCAAGGTGCCTGCGCTTATCCTCGTGGTCCAGAAGATTTCTAATTGCCTCTACTAATGCTCTGGTGTTGGCTGGTGGGACAAGGATGCCAGCGTCACCAACTATTTCAGGCAATGCTCCTGCAGTGGTTGTTATTACTGGTGCGCTACAGGACATAGCCTCTGCAGCCGGTAAGCCAAACCCTTCGTAAACCGAAGGCACAACTACTATTGTAGCCATGGAGTACTGGCGTACAAGTTCAGCGGTGTCTATTTGACCCAGATGGGTCACACAATCAGAGATGCGCAAATTTTCGATCAACCCCTGCGTGTAGCCATTTTTCATCTGCTTGCCGACTATCACAAGCTCTATTTTGCGCTCCGTTCTTAGAGCGGCAACAGACTCCAGTAAGTATTTTAGTCCCTTTAGTGGTGTGTCGCCGCTGTTCACAACTAGCAAACGATTTTCCAAACGTCTGACTTCAGGATTTTGAGTGAAAATAGTACCGTCAACCCCATCGTAGATAACTCGTAGACTCTCTTTTGGCAGCTTAAAAATGTCAATGATTTGGCGGTAGGAATTCTGAGAGCCAGTGATGAAATGGGATAGTTTTTTAGCAACTTTTATTTGCATGTTGGCAAAAGCATACCATCGCCTGATGCCTAGTTCTTGCCATAAAGATTTAGCTGCTTTGATGGCTAAATCTCGATCGATTGGGATGGGGTGATGAATTGTTGTTACTATAGGGACACCAAGTTCCTTTATTTTTAAGATGCTGTATGAGAGGCTCTGGTTATCATGGATGACATCATAATTTTTATAGCGGTTGTTTTTTTGTAGAAAACTGTAGGCGCGCATGCCAAAAGTCGCTGGCTCGGTAAAGAATCCAAAGCACCCCCCAAGCCATTCGATTAGATTTGGCAGTGAATTCAGTTTCTGTGGCTGTATAAAGAAACGCTTGGCCTCAGGTAACGAGTACAAATCAAGGCTTGGTAGTTTAATCAGCCTTATACCGTCGTCTAGGTCTGGATATGGCGGCCCGGAAATTACATCCACATCGTGGCCAAGGTCGCGGAGTGCCCGACTTAGGTAACGAATGTAAATACCCTGTCCACCCGAATAGCGGTATGACCTGTAGCTAAGCAGACATATACGCATTTTGAGTGGTTCCCGTTTTTAAGCATTCACGCTAAATACAAAAAACCACACAACATTTTACCTGTGTTTATTGGACATATCAATAGGTTTGGGCGAAAATCGGTAACGAACTACAAAAATTTTAAACGTTGGCAGGGCACTGGCTATCTACGTACGTCCCCGGTATTTTTGCTGGTCAATTGCCTCGGTATAAACATCTACAGTTCGCTTAGCCGTATTTCGCCAATTAAATTCTTGTATGATCCTTCTTCGTCCGACCTCGCTAAGACGTTTGCATTTGTCCGGATCATCAATCAGTGCTGAAATTGCCTCTACCAGAGCTTTTACATTGGCTGGGGGCACCAGTATTCCGGCATCTCCTACTACCTCAGGCAATCCTCCAGCAGTTGTGGCAACTACCGGAGCCCCACAAGCCATTGCTTCGGCGGCCGGTATACCAAAGCCTTCGTATATTGAGGGGACCACCACAATGGTGGCCAATCTGTATTGATGGACAAGCTCAGAGGTGTCTACTTCACCTGTAAACCTCACTTTATCTTTAATACCCAAATCGACGACAAGTTTCCTTATTGTATCATCATTTGCCCCTTTGCCTACTATAATCAGTTCGAGATTATAATTCTGAAGTAATAGCGATAACGCTTCTAACAAGTATGTCAGACCTTTGACTGCTGTATTTCCACTTCGTATCGTCAGTAGTCTGTTTCTTAGACGTTTGACTGTTGGGGAGGGACTGAAAATATCTGTATCTATACCATTATATATCACCCTTAGCTTATGTTCAGGTATGCCGAAGGCTGCAGCGATATGTCGGCTGGCAACCTGGGAAACTGTGATGATATGGGAGAGCTTGCGAGCAACTTTTATTTGCATATTAATAAATGAGTACCATCTTCTGAGACCGAGCTTGTCTTTTATGGAAGTTGCTGACTTGACAGCCAAATCGCGGTCAACGGTTATGGGATGGTGGATAGTCTCGACGACAGGGAGTCCAAGGTTCTGTATTTTTAGCACGCCGTATGCCAAAGTTTGGTTGTCATGCACAACATCGTATCGGACACTTTCTTCAGTACGGCGTATCAGCTCATAAGCTCGCATGCCGAATGCTAGAGGCTCTGAAAAGTAACCGGTAATGGTGCCAAGCCACTCGACTAGGTTGGGAAGCGTTTTCAACTTACTCGGGTTTATAAATAATCGCTTAACTGATGACATCGAATACAAGTCGAGGCTGGGCAATTTAATTAACGTTACGCCATCATCTAAGTGCGGGTAAGGAGGACCTGATATCACATCAACCCTATGACCCAGATCACGAAGGGAGCGGCTGAGATAACGCAGATAGATGCCTTGCCCGCCCGAATATCGGTAACTTCTATAGCTCAGTAGACATATGCGCATTTTTTATCGAAAGACGCTGAGCTAAGTGATGAAATTATGAGAAGACGGGTAACATTTTACCTTCGGTGGTTTAATTTATCAACGGCTGAGGCGTTAAAAAAACAACGGCAGTGACGAGTGATATTACCGACGGACGCTTTTTT
>FMSI01046513.1_pt1 | contig 12962 bp, 9 predicted proteins | sample 1504471 | NCBI WGS metagenome assembly FMSI01 (sample SAMEA4475357, study PRJEB15587) | soil metagenome | biome: Soil; feature: Field | place: India | collected 2015-03-11 | depth 0 m
AAAAAAAGAAAAATTATCTGCATTGACGAGGAAAAGTGCACCGGTTGCGGTCAGTGTATTCCCAACTGTCCGGAGGGCGCGCTGCAGGTGATTGACGGTAAGGCAAGGCTCATCTCGGACCTGTTCTGCGATGGTCTGGGCGCCTGCGTTGGCACCTGTCCGGAGGGGGCGTTGACCGTGGTGGAAAGGCCGGCTGAACCCTATGACGAAAAACAGGTGATGGAAAATATTGTGAAGGCGGGAAGAAACACCATCATCGCGCATCTCCGGCATCTTAAGGAGCACGGTGCGGAGACCTACTATCAGGAGGCGATAGCGTATCTCAAAGAGCACAACATTCTGGTGCCTGAAGAGGGTAAAACAGCTTCCGCCTGTGGCTGTCCCGGGGCTCAGATGCGGGTGATTGAGCCTTCTGCCGCTCCGGCTCAAGAAGGAACCGATTTCCGACCTTCCCGGTTGGTCAACTGGCCGATTCAGATCACCCTGGTGCCGGTTTTCGCGCCCTATTTTACCGGTGCTCACCTTCTGATCGCCGCAGACTGTAGCGGGTTTACCAGCCCGGCTTTTCACGAGCGATTTCTGCGCGGTAAAACAGTTCTGATTGGCTGTCCGAAACTGGACGACGCCCAGTTCTATGAGGAGAAACTGACCAAGATATTTAAGGAAAACGATATCCGTTCGGTAACCTGCCTGCATATGGAGGTCCCCTGCTGTTATGGTCTGGTGGAGATTGTCCGCCGGGCACTGGCAGAGAGCGGAAAACAGATTCTCTTTCAGGAGATAACGTTAAAGATAACCGGTGAGGTAAAGGAGTAGTTTATGCCGGAAGAAACAGAGATGTTCTGCTATCAGTGTGAGCAGACCCGGGGCGGAACCGGCTGTATCACGCAGGGGGTATGCGGTAAGGACGCGACCACCGCCAATCTGCAGGACCTTTTGCTTTATGCGGTTAAGGGGATTGCCCAGTTTGCCCACCGGGCGCGGCAGTTTGGTGCCACCGATCCGGAGATAAACCTCTTTACCGTGGAGGCGCTGTTTTCTACCATTACCAATGTTAACTTTGACCCAGAACGGCTGCGGGGGTTGATTTCCCGTGCTGCCCAGTTAAAGGAACGGGCAAAGGAGCTTTACGAGGCGGCGGCAAGAAGGGCGGGGGTTAAACCGGAGGCACCGGGTGGTCCGGCGACCTGGGTACCAGCCGAAGGGGTTGACGGTCTGGTTGAGCAGAGCCGGGAGGTGGGCATCCTTGCCCGGCATCGGCAATTCGGCGATGAGCAGGCGGATCTGATGGACTTGATTTTATTTGGTCTGAAGGGCGCTGCCGCTTATACTGACCATGCGGCGATTCTGGGAAAAGAAAGGGAGGAGGTATATGCCCGGTTTCACGAATTTCTTAATTACCTCTGCGCGGCGCGTTTTGAGACGAACGAACTCCTGGCACAGGCCCTGGGCGTTGGTCACCTAAATTTGATGGCGACCGAGCTTCTGGATGGGGCGAATACATCAACTTATGGTGACCCGGTACCAACACGGGTGCGGGTGACGCCGGTACGGGGTAAGGCGATATGTGTTTCCGGGCACGACCTGTGCGACCTGGCGGCGCTCCTGGAACAGACAAAGGACAGAGGGATTAATGTTTATACCCATGGGGAGATGTTGCCGGCGCACGGATATCCCAAACTAAAAGCCTATAAACATCTGGTGGGTAATTTCGGTTCTGCCTGGCAGAATCAGCAGAAGGAGTTCCCGTTATTTCCCGGCGCAATTCTGATGACCACCAACTGTCTGCAGCGGCCCCAAGAAAGTTATCGGAATCGCATTTTTACCACCGGACTGGTTGCTTGGCCCGGGGTTCGGCATGTCAGCCGGGAGGATTTCTCGCCGGTAATTGATGCGGCGCTGGCCCAACCGGGTTTTACTACCGAAGGGGTCCGGCATTACATTACCGTTGGTTTTGGCCGGAACACCCTCCTGAGCAAGGTGGAACAGATTGCCGAAATGGTTCAAACTGAGCGCATTCGTCATCTATTTGTCATCGGCGGTTGTGATGGCGCCAAGCCGGGTCGGGATTACTACACCCGTTTTGCCGAGTTGGTGCCCAGCGATTGTTTGATTCTGACCCTTGCCTGCGGCAAGTACCGGTTTAATAAACTGGAGTTTGGCGAGATTGAGGGGTTGCCCCGATTCTGGGATATCGGTCAGTGTAACGACAGTTATTCGGCAATTCAGTTTGTCAGCGCCCTGAGCCAGCGGCTTGGTGTCAACCCGAACGAGTTGCCGCTTTCTTTTGTTCTCTCCTGGTACGAGCAGAAGGCGGTGGCGGTTCTATTAACGCTTCTTTATCTCGGGGTTAAAAACATCCGGCTGGGTCCTTCCCTGCCGGCGTTTCTCTCGCCCGGGTTGGTCGCGGTGCTGGTGGAACGGTTTAACATCACCCCCATCAGCACACCAGAGCAGGACCTAAAGGCGATTCTGAGTTAAGGTGTTACAACGACCTTTCTGGTTAACAGCGTAGTTCCGGCGTTCAGGCGCACGACATAAACCCCGGGTTTGACACTGCTGAATGCGGACGACCCGGTTGGTGTGGCGAGATGGTAAACCTTTATCAGCCGGCCGGAGGTGTCAAACAGTTCCAGTTTGGCGTTGCGATGAGAGCCCAGGTTGTAGTTAATTGATACACAATTGCCGGGCGTGGGTGTCAGTACTTTCAAGGACGGCTCGGAGGTTAACGCCGTCTTTCTTCCAGCAACACCGGAACGCTGATTGTTCGCTGGGTTAACGATTTCTGTCCCGGGCACAAATCGCCAGAACTCCAGCGTCTTATTTCCTTTGAGCGCGTACAGTTCACCGAATAATGCGCCGATGTCAGCGCCGTACCGCACCCGTTTTTTAGAACCGGTTGAGCCAACCGAGGGCATCGTATCCAGTTCCACCCAAGAGTCGCCATCGGGCAGATAACGCCAAAACTCGCAGGTATTGCCGCCTTTGAGGGCAAAGATTGAGGAGTAAGCCCAGGTAGCGCAGCCGCCGTCTTTTGATTTCTTGCGCGAGAGCATTTTCGGGCTGCTGATGGGCATCGGTATCAGCGGTTGCACCAGCCATTCATTGTGGGCAACGTCATAGGCGTAAAATTCGTGATACTTACCCTTGTGGGCGTAGATTGTGCCGGTGCCATCGTAGACAAGCCAGGAGCCGCGGTCCCACTTTCTCAATCCTGGTGCCGGCGCCAGTTCTTCCCACTGGTAGGTAAGGATGTTATAACGGTAGAAGTCGTTACGGTACCCTTTCAGGAGATAGATATAGGGAATACCATTCTGGTTCACGTACACCACATCACAGCCGTCTTTTATTTTGCGGTGGCTTGTCCCGTAGGGGACATCGGGTAACTGCTGCCACTCGTTAAGAAAACGGTCATAACGCCAGAAGCCGAGGGTGTTGTTGCCCTTGACCGCATAGATAGAGCCGGTGCCATCAGCACAGCCGTTTGCGCCCTTTCCGGGTTTGCGCCCTTCCAGTCCGATTGGCCATTCGGCGAGGGTTGTCCAGGGGGGTGTCTGAGATTGGTTGTAACTGTAGAAGTCAGATGATTTATTTCCCTTGGCGACAAAGATCAGGCCGGCATCCTCGTCCACGGCGATAAATCCTCCGGCCTGGACACCCCGGCCGCTGGGCGGTGCCGGAACCGAGGCCATTTCTAGCCAGCCAACAGGCTTGGGCGGTTCGGAAAGGACTTTAAAAACGGCGGAAACAGTGTCGTTGGCACGGTTGGTATCGCTGGCCAGTGCTACCGAGCACCGGGCGATGTGTGGACCCAGGGAGCGGATGGTGACCGGCACAAAACTGACCGTCTGCCGTTCTCCTGGTTCCAGATGGACCGGTTTGCCGTTCTGGTATATCGGCAGGACCCCGCCGGCGATGCGGATGGAGAAAATCGCCTGAAAGTCCTCGGCGGTGTTACCGTAGTTTGCCACTTCGGCCATAGGTGTGGTCGGTGATAGCGTATCCACCGCGCCAATTGGAGCGACAATTCTGACCGCGGCAACGTCGTGAGTTGATGTCCAGCGTGGCCGGGGATGCCAGAAGCCGATCCAGGCGACATAGCCACCGCCGGTGGCATAACCGATGGTGGTCTGGTGAAAACTGCCGTTGGCGATGTAACCGGTGCTGGTTGCTTCAACTCCCCCTTCGTCAATTACCCACTCCTGCAGCTGATAGTTCTGCCCAATCAGGAGATGAAAGCTGATAAGGAGGCAGAGGCAGCTGATGAGCATTATCCCGGGTTTCATAAGCACCTCCATTTCCAGTCCGGTGTATTACCGTTCTGGACCGGTTGGGGTGGGCGAAACCGTCTGCAGCGGAACCGCGCGGTGCTCGGGTGGTTCCGGTGCAATCGGGAAGCGCAGGTCAACACCGTCTTTACGCTGACCCACCGCGCGCCAGTTGAAACTGGCATTACTTTTGCCGTTGTTGAGTTCGTAGACGTCAAAGCCGGCGGCATCGGTTTTGACATATACACCCTGACAGTTATCGGTGAGGGTAATGAAGACTAACAGCGGGTGGTTCTGGTCAACCGCAATGCAGTCCAGAAACAGGGGGTCAAGGTTTATCCGGCAATGACCGTTGACCAGCTGTCCGGTGCCGAGGTCCTCAAAATACGGTTGGGGGGACTCCGGAGCGAAAAGAATTCTTTTCCCTTCCCTGGTGGCCATTACCGTAGAGACCTGTCCGTCGCCGAGAATTTTGTAGTTGGTATTTCCGTAACGATAGGCAACATAGGCAAAGGTGGTGTCGCTGGTTCCAAAGGTCCGGAAGAATCCGCCTGCCCGATTGCCGCTCAGGTTCCGCGCCAGTCCGTAGACGCCAATGGTGGTGCCGTTAAAAGCACCACCGGCCCCCTGGGCAAGGGTATAGACGGTATCCCTTATCCGGTTGCCCATTGTGGCGATGGCGGTGCCATTAGTATCGTGGGCATAGGCGAACAGCCCGAACCTCCGAGCAGAAAAGGCGCCGCCGCTACCTCCCTGCAGATAGAACAGGGTGTCGTTGTTACCGCAGCCCGCGACGCCGGTGCCTTGGTTAGCGTTGTTCCGGCCGTAGACGCCAAAACTACTGTCCCCGGTTCTGGTGCCGTAAATTGCCGGGTTAGAGCCAGAAAGTCCGCTACCATAGGCAACCAGCTGGCGATTGGCGACACCGAATCCGGAAATCCAGAAGTTTGCCCCTGGCTGCTGACTGGTGCTGTTCCAGATGAAGTCGGTATGATGCTTACCGTCCAGCATATCGGCGTTGTCCGCCTTTGCCGAGTGGATGCCGTAAACCATGGAGGTAATTTCGGTGCGCGGCAAGAGTATCTGACCGTTGACGGTCAGCTGGAGCCAGCGCCGGTCACCGGTGCGGAAATGGATGGTGTCGGATTCGTTTAACTGCAGTTTTACATTAAAGACCCCCTGACGGACCAAAACGGATTGGATCTGGTACCACAACTCAGCTCCGCCCGATTCCTGGCCATAAAGCCCGAAGCGCATTGTCAGAGTGCCGTTGATGGGCGTGCCGTAGTTGTCGGTGAGATAACCCTGGTAGTTGATGAACATCGGCACCCCGTCTTTGTAGTCAAGCTGGGCCCTGGTTTGAACGGCAGGGGTGGTGGCAAAAACAACCGCCAACAACCCGGCTGTTAATAATAAAATACGCATCTGACCTCCTTTTATTTCCCCAAAACTGAATTAATTTAAAACACTCCTCCCCTCCCCCTAGTTTTACGTCTTATTATATCATAAGATTGGATTTTGTCAATGAGAAGCTGTGGAGGTGAATGTTCGGGGTTACCCAGGCTATACCATCAAGAACCTGATACCAGAAGAGTAAAAAAGCCACGGAAAGTTGTGTGTGGTTCACAGGTGCTGCGAGAGCACCGGGGTTTTTCTACTTGACCGGAGGAAATTTGTGCTTATTATCGGGCGTGGAAATTGCGCTGTCGGTCCGGGGTCTGGTCCGGGACTACGGGTCATTACGGGCGGTTGATTGCCATTGGCACGCCGGCAGAACTTAAATCCCGTTATCAGGCGAAAAACCTGGAAGAGGTTTTTATCAAAGTCGGGCTATGGGGGTTATCGCCAATATTGTCTGGAAGGAGATTCGGGAGCTTTTAACCCGAAGGATACTTTTGCCATTTGTGGCGATAATTGTTCTTTCTCTTTTTATTGGCCGGGCGGTCCAGGGGGAACGGGCAAAGGTGGCTACCCCCCAGCCGGTGCTGGTTGTTGCTCCGGACGATGCCAGTTTTGCCGATACGATTATCACCCGGCTGACAGAAAAGGGGTTTCTCGTCACCCGCACCGCGGTTTCCCGGGAGAGTGCTTTGGTGCGCGCCGAGACAGAGGTGGTGGCGGCGGTTGTCCTTTCCGGGATTTTTATGGTGGCGATGGTTTATTATACTGGGGCTTTTTCTGATGTCCGGACGGGTGCCATTGGCGATGGCTCAATTGGCTATCGGCTGGGGGTAAATCTGACCCCGGAGGGGATGGCGCTGCTCGCGTTGACACTATTTCTTAGCACTGTAGCCGCACTTGCCCTTGCCACGCTTTTGGCAATATTCGCCGAAGATGCCAAAAGTGTTCAGGCGGCGATAACTCCAATAATGATTTTTTCTCTTACCCCCTATTTCTTCACCATGTTCTTTGATGTCCAGACACTCTCCTTGCCGTTGAAGGTATTTATCCTTGCCCTGCCATTTTCCTATCCGTTTCTGGTCCCCCAGGCGCTTATTTTTGGTAATTACCGGCTGATAATCTGGGGTTTAGTTTACATCGTCCTGTTTGCCGGTTTGACCATATTTATTTATTGCCGGGCGACTTTTTACCACCGATCGGGTGCTCACCGCCCGATTCCGTTTTCGGTTCCGCCGGGGTTGCATCCCGGATTGTGTTTAATCGGGTAACCGCCCTCGGCCCCGGGCCAAGGACGCGAAAACGCCAACAGTACACAGGACAGCGAAGCGAAAGAAGGTGACACGGATGGGGTTTAAAAGGCTGAACCGAACCCATCACCGTGTTGGTGTTAGGGGCGAAAAAGAGGGCGAAGCCAAGGCTCAGAATTAACAGGGCGACGGCGAGAGAAGAACTCATAAGTGACGTAAGGGAGGAACTGATTGTGGCAGCGGTTGCCGTAACCAGCCGAGTTTTCTCTGTCTATTTTCTTTTACCCGGCACCACCAGTTTTATTAACTCCCGCCGCTCACCCCGGATAAAGGTGACAAGATAAACGCCACCGGGAAGTGAGCGGAGCGGTCTTCCGGTGCCGGGCACCACCCTTCCCAGCGGGTCGTAAATCGCGCCGATGGTGTCCGGGATGCCTGCCAGACTGACGGTTAAGCTGGTCCGGCGGTTAGGGGAAATAACCGGGGTGTTTTCCCGGACACCGACCGGAGCCAGTTCTCCCCGCAAATAATATATGTCCGGGTTGCCAGAACTTGCATCCATCCAGGTGACATGGAGACCGTTGTTGACATCGCACATTAGACTCGGGTTGGTGACATCGGCGTTAATGCTCGTGACCGGTTCGTTATTATGCCAGTTGCCATTACGGTCCCGGAAAGAATAAATTAACTGGTAGTACACCGGTGAGTTTTCGGTTTTGCCCCGCCAGACGATGTGGCACTCGCCATTCTGTCGGCAGTTCAAGGCGGGGCTTTCCTGCTGAAAGTTTACACCGCGGCTGACGGTGCGGATATCGCTCCAGCCGGTCGGGGTGCGCAGTCGGTGAAAAATCTGGTGGTAGGTGAGCATGCCGTATCTGCCGTGCCAGGTGATGTGGAAGTTCCCGTTGGTCCCGGCGGCTACCGCCGGCGAGTACTGGGTAAGAGATGCCGGAAGGTCAGAAACCAGTTCCCAATCCTGCCAGGTGCCGTCAATCCGGCGCCGACAGAACACCTGATCGGTCGGGGCACCGTTGTCCTGCCCCAGCCAGACCACACACAGGTTACCAGCACTGTCCACCGCCAATGTTGCCGCCTGATGGGGGCAGATCGCGCTGGTTACCGGTTCCGCCGGTAGCCAACCCGAGTCCGGATAAAACTCCTTGTGAAATACCTGATAGGTTCCGCCAGTGTCCGGGGTACCAAACCAGACCAGGTGCAGCCGGTTGCCGCCGGGTTGAGCCGCCAACACGGGGTAAAACCGGGTGTAGGGCATAACCGCTGGCTCCAGGAGGGTGTCCTCCAGCCAGGTACGCCGGTTGGCGTCGTACTTTTTGTACCATATTCCGCTGCCGATGTCGCCGCTGATATGCCAAGTCAGGTGGACATCGCCGTTGCCATCGCCGGCGATAGAAGCGGGAAAACAGTTGGCCAACCGGTTGGTCAGGCAGGTCTCAGGCAACCACATTCCGCTGGACCGGTCAAACTTCCGGCACCAGATTTGACGGGGTGCGCTGCGGTAGTCAACCCATACCACCCAGATGTTGCCGGTGTTGTCAACTTCAATACTGCGGCGACCGCTGGTGGCAAGATTTTGAATCTCCGGGTTGCTGGTGAGGCGGATGATACTGTCCCACTCCACCGCAGTGGTTAAGGCAACCGACAGGATTAACAAAACAACGCCCCGGCAGTTCATTAACTCAGATTGGCAATTTTTGTCGGGTTGTCAAACTTTATCCAAACTTGACAATAGGTATTTACCGGTTATGATAGTATCAACCGGTCCTTTTGGGTCCAGGTCCGGTTGGCGTAGAAAGGGACCCGAGAAATGCTTGTGGTCCGTTAGGGTCTGCGTTGGCTGAGATTTATTCTGTCCCGTAGCCTGAACGTTTCCCAAGCGCAAACCTTACTGGAGGTAAGTAAATATGGGTAAGCGCGTGTTTGTGGGAAATCTCCCATTCAGCACGACCGAGGAACGCCTGCGGGAACTTTTCAGTCAGCATGGCGAGGTTGCCTCGGTAGAGATCATCAAAGACAAGTTTACCGAGAGGTCTCGGGGATTTGCCTTTGTGGAAATGGCTACCGACGAGGCGGCCGCGGCTGCCATCGCCGCTCTTAACCAGTTTGAACTGGAGGGACGGCAGCTGACAGTGAACGAGGCGCGTGCCCGCACCGATCGCCCCCCGCGGGGTAATCGGTAACGGGCGGTACCGCCGGGAAGCGGTAGTTTTAACAGGCCGGGCTTTGTCTTGACGGGGCAGGGCCCGGTTTTTATACTACACTGTGGCAGATTCCAATCCACCCAACCTTTGGTTTCGTTGCAACAGGTGCGGCGAGATTATCTACCGCAAGACCCTGGAGTCCAACTTTTACGTTTGCAACCGGTGCGGGTTCCACTTCCGGGTATCCCCGGATGATTACATCCGAATTCTTCTGGACGAGGGCACCTGGGAGGAGCTGGACACGGGGTTGATTGCGGTTGACCCCCTGAAGTTTCCCAAATATCCGGAGAAGGTGAAGGAGGCGCGAGAAAAAACCGGCCGCAACGACGCCTTCAGTTACGGTCGGGGGAAAATCGGTGGTTGTCCGGTGAGTTTTGGGGTAATGGACTTTTCATTTATCGGTGGCAGTATGGGTTCGGTGGTGGGCGAAAAGGTGGCGCGGGCGATAAGGCTGGCACGGCAGGAACGGATGCCGCTGGTGATTGTTGCCACCTCGGGTGGCGCCCGGATGCAGGAGGGGATTCTGTCGCTAATGCAGATGGCAAAGACTTCTGCCGAACTGGCACTTTTACGCCGGGAGAGGGTGCCGTATATCTCCATACCGGTTGACCCCTGCACCGCCGGGGTGATGGCGTCATTTGCCTCGCTGGGCGATGTGATTATCTCCGAACCCGGGGCGCTGCTTGGTTTTGCCGGTCAGAGGGTGATTGAGGATACCATCGGGCAGAAACTACCGGAAGGGTTCCAGCGCGCCGAGTTTATGCTCAAACACGGGTTAATTGACATTGTTGTGCCGAGGCGCAATCTCCGGGAGACGGTGATAAAGTTGCTTGCCGTTCTCTGGCCCAGAAAATAGCCCATGAGCCAGGTGGTATTCAAGGATGTCACCAAAACATTTGGCAAACAGGTCAAGGCGGTTGACCAGGTAAACCTGACGGTTGCTGATCGGGAGTTCTTTGTTGTCCTCGGGCCGTCGGGTTGTGGTAAATCAACCCTTTTGCGACTGGTGGCCGGACTGGAGGAGCCGGACCGAGGGGAAATTTACATCGGCGACCGGTTGGTTAATCAGGTTGAGCCCAAGGACCGGGACATCGCCATGGTGTTTCAAAACTACGCCCTCTACCCCCATATGACCGTTTTTGAGAATATGGCGTTTGCGCTGAAACTACGCCGGCTCCCCGGAGAGGAGATCAAAAACCGGGTGCACACAGCGGCAAAGATCCTGGGCATAGAGGGATTGCTTGACCGCAAGCCGGCCCAGCTCTCCGGGGGTCAGCGGCAGCGGGTGGCGGTGGGCAGGGCGATCGTCCGCAACCCCAAGGTTTTTCTTTTTGACGAGCCGCTCTCAAATCTTGATGCCAAACTCCGGGTCGGGATGCGGGCTGAGCTTGCCCGGCTGCACCAGCGGCTTGAGACCACGGTGATCTATGTTACCCACGACCAGATTGAGGCGATGACCCTGGGGAAGCGAATCGGGGTGATGAAGGATGGCAAACTGCTCCAGGTAGCGGACCCGATAAACCTTTACAACCGGCCGGTTAATAAGTTTGTTGCCGGGTTCATTGGTTCGCCGCCGATGAACTTTTTTAACGGCACAGTTACGGGCGACCCACCCCGTTTTATTCACTCCAATTTCAGCCTGCCATTGCCTCTGACACCGGGAATTAAAACGGTAAACCGGCAGGAGGTGATTTTGGGCATCCGGCCAGAACACATCCGGTTAGTGAAAGAGGGGCATGTCCGGGCATCGGTGGAGGTTACCGAACAGCTGGGTAATGAGGCGCTGGTTTATCTTAAAATCGGGGGAGAAAGTTGTGTGCTGAGAACGGAACCCGGCAATGCGCCCCGGTCCGGTGAAACGGTAACGCTGGATTTTGATTCCGAGCAGATTCACCTTTTTGACCCCAGTACCGAACTCCGGCTGAATTAGCGCCAATGGCGCTGAAAGAACGCCCAGATTAAATCGGTGGCGTTTACCGCGGTGGTATTTTTCCCAAACCGGGCCGGTCGCGGAGAACCACCGGGCCAGGTGTGCCCGCCGCCCGCAACTGTTATCAGCACAACTTCACTACCATTCCGACCACCAGCGTACACCTTTTGTTTTACCAGGTCACCGTTCTGGTCCGCAATTACCGAGTCCACCGGCACCGGGTTGCAGCCGTTATTTCTCACCCAGAAGGCAACCGTTTTTGGTACCGATATCACCCGTCCCCGTTTGGCGAAAAGACCGACACCGCCGCCGGCAAACGGTACCACCGGGTCGGCGGTGCCGTTAATCATCAGTACAGGAATTACCCCTTTTGGTTTTTTTTCACTAACCAGATTTTCTGGCATTGCCGCGGCAACTGCGGCGATAGCCGCCAGCCGGTCCGGCAGTTCCAGCCCCAGTCGGTGACACATCATTCCGCCATTGGAGATGCCGGCGGCGTACACCCGCCCCGGATCAACCTTTAGCCTTTTTACCAGCGTATCAATCAAGGTGGCAATAAAACCGACATCGTCCACTCCATCCCGGTGGGAACGAAACCGTTTTACCCCCCTGCCGTCATTCCAGTGGCGATTTACCGCCTCAGGATAGACGACAATAAAACCCTGTTTTTCTGCCCGGGTATTGAATCCGGAGAGCCGGGCGATCGCTTCACCGGTGCCACCACCACCATGCAGGACAATAACCAACGGCACGCCGGTTTTGTTTTTAACCTTTTCTGGTACATAAAGCAGGAACCGCCGGCGCAGACCCTGGTGTACCATTGTTCCCGGTTCTTCGGTCTGGGCCAGGATCTGTGTCTCCTGCGCCCAAACGATACCGTTAACCAGGGCGACGGTCAGCAGGCCCAGCACAAGAAACAGATGGGTAATTTTCACCTTCCGATTACCATTAATTAAAACGCCCTGATTGGAGCGGTCAAGAAACGGTTTAATCTTTAGGCACCGGAAAAATTCGGGGCGGGATTAACATCCCGCCCCGAAATGAGGCAATCGCGTTTCCTATTTCAGATATACCGCTTTGAGTGTGCGCGTTTCTTTTTCACCTTCCAGCCGGACCAGGTAGACACCTTGGGCAACCGGTTGACCAAGGTCATCTTTTCCGTTCCAGACCAGTTGGTAGTTGTCCGGTTTCATCTGGCCGTTGAGCAGGGTACGGACCTTTCTGCCGCTGCGGTCGTAAACAACCAGGCGCACCGGGCCGGCTTTTAGGAGATTGAACCGCACCAGTACCCTGCCCCGGAAGGTGGTGGGGAGCAATTCAAACCGGGTGAGCGAACCGGCCAGCCCCGCGCCTTCCGCAACACCCACCAAGGGGCCATCAGTGGTGATTTTGATTGCCCGGCCCGGGGCAAGTGGAGCCGCAGCCCGATGATAGTCGCCATTAAACAGGGTCTGAATGGCAATTGTCCGGGTTGGGTCCTGCTCGCCGACCGTAGCGCTGTTATTCCGTTGGGCGGTAAGGTACTGGAAAATGACTTCAGTGTTACCGTCTGCTGCTGCCAGTGTGGTATCGTAGAAGATAATCTGCATTTTGTCCCAGGAGTCACGCGGGGAGTAGTAGTGAACCGAGTCCCACTCAACAACAAACCGATGGTTGGCGATATCGTGATAGTACCAGACACCATTACCGGTCGGTGGATAGAGGTCATCCCATTTCAGACACCACATCGGCGGCATCTCGGAATTGGGGAGGCTGGTGTTAAACCAGGTGGTCTGGGTCGCAGATCCCGGCGCTACCCAGCCATTGGAGCAGATTGAAATCTGGGTGTAGCGTTGTCCATAGAACTTAATCGGACCGAATGTGGAGGGCAGGTCGATCTGGACGGTCTCGTCATCAA
>FMSI01008601.1_pt1 | contig 12940 bp, 10 predicted proteins | sample 1504471 | NCBI WGS metagenome assembly FMSI01 (sample SAMEA4475357, study PRJEB15587) | soil metagenome | biome: Soil; feature: Field | place: India | collected 2015-03-11 | depth 0 m
AAAAAATTCCGCGTAATAGTTACGGTTGTCTCAGCCAAACATCGGTGTTTGAACCATGAACTGCTACATGGCAGCCGACATTCCAGCAACTTTGACCTGGATAGTGATTGTTGCCTTTGTCTGTGTGGCATTGGTTGCACAAACCTCGTGAAAAGGCTTTGAGAAGACGAGGATTGTGTGAACCATGAGGGCGATGGCATTCAACGCAACCTTCACTCGTCCAACCAGCAACGGGGTCGTGTTCAAAAACGAAAGGACCAGACTTCTCCGCATGGCAAGTGACGCACATATCCTTGACAACTCTCATCCTTTTTTGAGAAGCCTTGCTGGGATGGACATCGTGGCAATCACTGCAAACCATGCGACCTTCAGGAATGGGGTGATGGAAGTTGAGGCGAAACTCGTTGACCTCCCGTTGGTGACACTGACCGCACAAGGTCACTTCATCGGTCTTCAACAAAGCCTTCGGCTCAGGTGCAGTTGCAAACAAAGGTGAAGGGAAAAACTTGGACAATTTCTCTCTGTTTCCTGCGTTGCCCTTTTCGTCCCGATGGATTTGATGGCAACTTGTGCAAGCGACATCGGATTGAGCGTGGGATGTGCGATGCCATTGTGAAAGTCGCATCGTGTCGGCATGGCAGCGAAGGCAAGCTAGGGAAATTTCTTTCGGTTTGGATTTTGAAAAACTGACAACTTTTGTCAAGTCCTTGACATCTTCAAGGTGGATTTCGCCTGGACCGTGACAAGCCTCGCAACCTCTTTTTTCAACAGGCAGTTTGGGATTGCGGACATAGAGGGCGTGGGGTGATGCATTGAAGGTTTGGGCTTGAGTCTTATGGCATTGAGCGCATTCCTTTTCACCGATGTAAGATTCCGTTGTCGCTTGCGCAAACAGATTTAGTGGGAAAGGTTGGCTCTTCTTACTTTGCTCCTTACCAACCCCAACAGCCAAAGCCCAAACCAACATCAAGGCGACCGTTGACATTTGCCACCGCCGCATTTTTGACCTCCTCCTTTCTGGCAAGAATAAGCCCGCTCAACCGATGATTTGTTCACTGAATAGGGAGTTTGGTCTCAAACAAGACTTTTGCCTTATCGTCGGGCAAATCCCTCGCAGACTTGTGGAGCACCTTGACAATTGCCTCTCCCTTCTTGCCTTGAAGGGGAATTGCAATTTCCCTCGTTTCGCCTGGCTTCAACCGAGTGTCAGAGCCACCTCTTGCGCGGTCATCGGCGAGGAGAGCTTGATACTTGAGGACTTCCTGCCCGCCATCAACAACCCTGACATCAACGATGGCGATCACATGGTCAATGCCTGTTGGGAAGTTGTGACCAACTTCAACGCTTGTCAACTTGACAATCAAATTCCCACCGTCCACCGCAGTCTCAACTTTTATGCCTTTCTTGAACATTTCAGGGGTTGCCCCGGGAAATGTATGGGCATAAGTTTCTGTTTCCTTCCCGGAAGTGATGGCAATCTTTCTGGTGACTTTCGGCATGTGGCAACTCACGCAGGATTGTGGGTCATTTGCCCACTTTGTTTGTTTCCACTCATTAACGGTTCCGAACTTAGCGTGGCAAGTAGCACACATTTCAACGGTCGCAAATTTCTCGTTCTTGACAGTTGGATGGGCATCGGTGACGCGACCGACGCGACCGTGCTGGGCATCGTTAGCATCTTGGTGGCAGGAGACGCAATCAACCCCAAGTTCAACCATTTCCTCCCTTAACTTCGGCTCCTTGCCAAATCCTGTTGCCAGAATTTTGTCAGGAGCGTGACAGTGCAGACATTCTTTTTGCGAGCGGTTGTTAGTCGTCAAAGCGAAAGTCTCACTCGTCCATGCTTTCGCATGTTCCGATTTTGCCCATTCAATTGCTTCATCCCTGTGGCAGACTTGACAGCGTCCTCTGACACGCGGGACTTTCTCTTTTTGCTCCTGACCAAAAGGTGAAGTGGTGAGCGCCGATGCCAACAGAACGGCTCCCAAAAACGCTGCACTCCATTGCCAGAACCGACCTACCATTTACCTTCACCTCACTCTTTAATTTTGACCGTCTTTTTTCGGTGTTATGTCGGTGAAACCCTGACATTTATACCTTCCCTCTCATCAACTTTGCTTCTCTGAAAATCCTCATTGGCAAGTGAAGTCAAGTGTGACACACAGTACACCTCACGCCACTTGCCAACCTTGAGGGACGAACAAACGCGTGAACTGGTCAATGGCGTATCTATCCGTCATGCCTGCGATGTAGTCGCAAACAAGACGAGCAAGTTCCTTTTGACTCAGTGACTTCTTGTCGGTCGGACCGATGGGTAGGTCATCTGGGTGTTGCATGTAGTGGTCAAAGAGTCGTTCTATGACAACCCAACATTTATCGGCTTCTGCTTTGACTTGTTTGGCGTTCAAGTAAACATGCTCAAACAAAAAATCCTTCAAGTCGTTGAGTGCCTTTAGGACCTTGGGGCTCATCTTCAACTTGCCATCGTCGATACCCTGCTCAACGATGTCCCAAACAAGAGTCGTAATTCGCTGCGAGTGAGTTCGCCCCAAGACATCCAGAATGGACTGAGGGACATTGTCAAGGGTCAATATGCCAGCACGAATGGCATCATCTAAATCGTGATTGACATACGCTATTCGGTCGGCGATGCGAACGACTTGACCTTCAAGGGTTGATGGTACGTGCTCTTCCCTCTCATCGTTGTCCAAGTCCAACGCCAAGTCTATTTGCCCTTTAGAGTGGTAGCCGATGCCATCAAGAACCTCGTAAGTCAAATTTAATCCGCGTCCATCATTTTCCAGAACCTCTACAACCCTCAAACTTTGCTCGTAGTGGCGGAATCGTGATTCAGGGTCATATTTTCGGTAGGCAGCATCCAGCGCTTCCTCTCCCTCATGTCCGAAAGGCGGATGTCCCAAATCGTGACCGAGCGCAATTGCTTCTGCCAAATCTTCGTTAAGTCTCAAGGCTCGGCAAATGGTTCGGGCAATTTGTGCGACTTCAAGAGTATGAGTCAACCGAGTTCGGTAATGGTCACCGCGCGGGGCAATGAACACCTGAGTTTTGTGCATTAGCCTTCGGAAGGCTTTGCTATGCAAGATGCGATCACGGTCGCGTTGAAACTCGGTGCGAATAGGGCATTTGGGTTCGGAAACCTTTCGCCCCTTGCTCAAAGCACTTTTTGCTGCATATGGTGAAAGCCATTGCAATTCCCACTGCTCCGTAACTTCACGAGGGCACATGCCTTTTCACTCCTCTCGCTAAATGCTACAACTTGACAGGATGCAAGGTTGAATTTTCCTTTCGGCAGTTCTCCCTAAAGCGAATCTTTTGATACGCCGATTTGTTTGGCTTCTTTCGGCGGCTCAGGAGAACTGTCTTCCCATCAACCTTATTATCCGACACAGCACAACATAATGCATCGTTCATGCTTTCGCTTTCTTGCAATGTTCTCCCTTCCACCTGAACTGACAATTTGTCAAGGGCATTTTTCTTTCTGCGTCGCTTCCAAACAAGACCTCACCTCTACAAGCCTTGTGGCAGCGAGATTTCTCTCAACAGTTTCACCCTCCAAAGATCGTTCAAGGCAAGTGACCAGTGCAGTGAGTTCTTCAAGGCCTACAGCAGCATCGCAATAGCAATCATGAATCTGGCGATAAGCAACAGCAAAGCGCTCCTGAACATCCGTTGGTGGAACGGGCACTGAAATCTCACGCAACAACCGTTGTGGCGCAGTCACCGCTCCTGTCCTCTTCTTGATACGCTCCAACTGCTGACAGAACATTCGAGTCTGGGCAAACAGGGCGAAAAATTCAGGCAACACCAGGTCAGCGCGAAACCTGAGGATGTAATGGTAGTCATCAGCAATGCCTGTTTCGTCACCATGCAAGACAACAGCAGCGCGCCCGATGTAACCAACGCCGACCCTCACGAACACGACATCGCCCACTTTTGTTCGCGCTTGTGGTTTGTCCATCGGGCTGCCTTTTGCTACGAACCGCCCATCTCTTTGCAAGTCTATTTCGAAAGGCGTCACCGTTTTAGCGGAAATGAACGGGATACCATAGTCAGCAAATTGACGCTTAAACTCCATACTCCGTGCTGCCACTCCTCATTTCCCAAAGCAGTGATTTCAGCGGTAGCATCGGAAAAACGCTGTGCAACTTCGGCACATTTAAGTGTTGTATAGGTGACATATCATTCAGCAACGCCTTGACAGGTTTAAGCAACCCGCGCTGGCAACGAATTTGTTGTGCAATGTCCGCTAAGTCGGTTTCGTTTTCCGCATGGGCGAGCAGCACAAGGTCATCGGGGTTTGCGGCTTGTTTGCAAGCAAACAGCACGCAACTTTTTGCTGCGAAAAAGGTGCGAGATAGACTGACGATAGCAAGGGGCGTCGCGTAACGGCAAAGCCACTGTCGCACCCGCTCTTGTGTCAAGTTAGCGAAAGTCCCTTCGGGCAACACGATAGCAAGCACACCATTGGGGCGCAAACTGCGGATGCATAGCTACAAGAACAGTGACTCAATTGCTTCGCTATTACGCCCATGCCCCAGCTCAAAGCGGCGCGGTAGCGACGGTTCGCTTACCTGTCCATACTTTGCTGAAAACGGAGGGCTGGTTACCACAAGGTCAAAACCCTCACTTAGTTCGTCCAGCGACCACAAAGCGTTACCACAGCGCAAACGCAAGCGTTTTTCGACATTAAGTTGTTGAGCGCAAACTTTCAAAACCGATGCGTCCACATTAATGCCGACGACTGTTTCAAACTCATGTTGGGGCATTTGATGCAGGAAGACACCTTCGCCGCAATCTGGGTCCAATGCAGCGTGAAAATCGGCGAGCATTGAAGTTGCAATTTCCACCATCCACGATGCTAACACCGGTGAAGTGAAAAACTGCCCTAACACTTTTTTGCGGCGAGCAAAATCTCGGTTTCGTTGTCGTTTGTCTACCGGTGGCGGTAATGGCAATTGGCTCATATCGTAATCACCAGAAATTGTAAACGCCTGACACCTAAAGTTGACACTTAAAAATTCACTGGCGATTACGGCAAAAGTCCAAACACAAAGCTTTCGTTTGTGAACAACCCGCTTCAGTGATTTTAGCAAGGCCGCGAGCCGATGCGAGATGTCAAGATCCGTTCGGACATCTTCGCCGAAAAACTTGTCAACCTTTCGCTATCCATTTTGCTTGAACGAGCGGATGACTTCTCCGCCTGTGTCAAAAAGCCATTTTGCCATCAAAATGTAAATCGGGACTTTGCCCACACCAACCGCCGTTTTCTGCTTGAAAGGGGTGTGATGGTGATGAGGTTAGCGTTCATGACTTGGGCGTGTCCGAGTTGGACGGTGGAGCAAATTGTTGAAGTGGCAAAGCGCTACGGTTACGAAGGCGTGGAGTTCCGCCTTTCAGTAAACCACGCCCATGGCGTTGAGGTTGATATGAGTGAAGAGCGGAAATCATTCGTGAGACGTATCTTCAGAGACAACGGCTTGACAGTTGCTTGCCTCGCCAGCGGCGTGAGGTTCTCATCAGCGGACGAAAATGAGCGGCTAAAAATGGTTGAGCAGGCAAAATCCGAAATTGAACTCGCCGCCAATTTGGATTGCAACAGCGTTCGCGTCTTTGGCGGCAATTTGCCTCAGGGCGTGGAACGAAAGGACGCTCATCGCTACATCGCAGATTGCTTGCGCAAACTTGGTGAATTCGCTGCACTGTATGGCGTTTTCGTTTGCTTGGAAACTCACGACGCTTTCAGTCAAGCAAAACACGCTTCAGAGGTAGTCGCCCTTGCTGCTCATCCCAACGTTGCCATTGTTTGGGACATCCGCCATCCATTGGCTCACGGGGAGACGATGAAAGAAGCCTTTGAGTATGTCAAGTCCTTTGTCAAGCACTGCCATATCGGTGACCGAAAACGAATTGACAACAAATGGCAGTTCGCTCATATCGGCGAAGGCGAAATTACTGTCGGCGAAGCGATTCAACTCCTGAAGACGATTGACTTCACAGGCTTCTTGTCCTTTGAGGCGGAAGGATTTGGAGACATTGACCCAGACACTCTGCTGCAGGAATATGCTAAACGGATGAAACGACTTTTCGCTTAAAGTTTCTTCATCGCAACATGAAAACCTTGACAATTGGGTTGACATAACACATGTCGTGGGGCAGCGGTTTGAGATACCAACGGAAAGGTTCTTTGTGCCAAGGCAACTTCGGTTCTTTGCGAAAAACTCGGATTTGGCGGGCGTTTTCGTAAAGCCAATCGTAAAGTCTGATGACATCCCCCATCTTCAACCTCACCGGGTCGCCGTATTCGTAATCGCTGGCGACGAACAAATCGGCGCCGCTGGCAATAAGTTCGTCAAGGTCAAATTTGACGAACGCGATATTGAAGGGCGCTGTGACCTTCCACTCCTCAAAATCCTTTCTCGTTTTCATCCCTCCGTTCATTGGGCAAATTGGGGGCGTGTAGAACCAAGGCAAGTCATGCAAAGCAATTGTCAACAAGTTGACTTTTTGTGCGTAGTCGGAGATAAAGGCTGATGCTTCATCCCTCGGGTCTGGTGGGGTGAACAAGTTTGCTATGGCGATACCGCAAAGGAGCGTGTAAGCCGCAGTTGCGAGTGCGCCGAGTTGCCATAATCTTCGCCAACGCTTCTTCGTCCAAACCAAACTTGCCCATAGCGCCAAAATTGGCAGCAAAGGCATCAAGTATCTGGCGAAACGGACTTGGGCGAAACCAAGTGGGACAAAATACGCAAGGGCGAAAACTATCGTCACCACAAGTGTTCTGCGCCAGAAGTCTGCATGTTTAGCGTCCTCATGAACTTCAGGCGAACTGGATGGCAAAACGCCAGCGAGTGCAATTGAGATTGCAGGAACGCCAACTGCAGCGGGCAGGTTAACTGTCAAGTGAAACCAATGACCGTTTCCCGTTTCGGCGAAAACATAGCCGTGTCCAATTCGGCTGTGGACAAAAGTTTCCCAATAAAAGTCGCGCCAAAACTCGTGAGGGGCAAGAACTGAGTAAGGGCAACCAAGCAAAAATCCAACCCCCATCGCAGCGGTGATGATAGCGAGCCTTGTAAAGGCTTTAAGCCAATTGACTCGCCATGCCCACAAAACGGATAAAGTCAACCAGAGGGCTGGGGCAACTGAATATTTGACAGCAGTCGCTAAACCTGCCACAAAGGCAGCAAGGAACATTTTTCGTCCTTTCTCAGCCGATGCAGCCAAGTAAAGCGACATTGTAGTCAAAAGTGTCAAGGGGACATCAACTGTTGCGAAGTGGCTGTGTTGGACATGCATGGGAAAAGAAGCGAGCAAGATTGCAGCAATGAATGCTCCCCATTGACCGACAAGTTTTCGTGCCCAAAGGAAGACGAGCAAAATCGTTGCGACACCGCAAACGACCACAAGCCAGCGAGCGAGTAAGTGCAATTTTGCGAATTCCGCGATTCCTTGAAGCGACTCAGAAACCCCTACCCAGCCACCGGCAGAGAACGCTTTGAAAAAAGGTGTCAAGTCAATCCAACCGTAGCCTTCAGCGAGCAGTCTGGCGAAATAAACGGCATAGAGGAAAAGGCTGCCGTAATTGAAGAAGTGAGGGTTCATCTCACCAGCAAAAATGTTCATGTGCAAAGTCGGACCAATGACGGTGATTTCATCGGGATGGTAGGAATGCACTCGTTCGGGTGACGGCAATCCCCAGTCAAGTCCGTAGATGCGGAGCAAAATTGCCACCGTCAATGCAACTGAGATTAACAGCAAATCAAAAACTGTCAACCCTTTTCGCACCGTCGTGACATTAGCCCCCACTGTCGCTGTTTGAACTCTCATCGTGCCATCACCCGCTTAACTTGAACGGGTCTTTTGAGGTTAGGTCAAGGGAAATTTTGCCATCGCCATGCGATTTGAAGGAAAGTTAAGTGGTCATGCAATCAGAGGGCGCATCTCCTGATGCGCCGAATTTTCGGCGGCCCTCGGATTTTCGACTGCACAGGAGAGCAGCCCTCCAAAATGTCCTCATCAAATGTCCTCATCCTTTATTTCACCACTACTTGCCTTGCTGGCTAAAATGTCAGTACGATGCCAGCAATGAAAGTTGTTTGTCGCCGTTTTGTGCCTGCATCAAAAGCAAATGCGTCGCTCCAATCATGGCGAATCTCCAACAGCAAAAATGCGCTCCGCAGCCAGAACGCAGGCAATTCGTAAGTCAGCGTCACCTCTTTGACCGTTTGCTTTGTGCCTGTCGTAAAGCCATCGGCGTCACGGAAAACTTCCGCCCGCAGGGTAAGGAAGTGTCCGTCTTTAAATTGCCGTCGCCAGTATGCCGCCAAACCATACCAACTCGCCGACGCGGCGTTATCGTGCGCCCAATCGGCATTGAGCATCAGCGTCTCATGCTTGTTGATAGGTTTCGTGAAAACGATATCTATTAAGTGGCGCAACTGCGTGCTGCTTGGCAGTTCCGCTCCGCCTGTATAGTTGACCGTCAACCCGTAGCCATCCGTTGACCGCTGCCACATCAACCCGAAACTTTTGCTGCGGTTGTTGTCCTTGACAGAGTTCCAACCTTGATACAGGTGCAGGCACAGTTTGTCCCTTTTCCCCATCGGCAACCAATACCGCACGCCCGTGTGGTAATAGGGGATTGCCCACGCAAAAAGAAGCGAGCGGCTGTAATTCCAGTTATCCTTGCTCTCAATGACTTCCGCCCCGTGATGGGTCACGAACTTGCCCGCATCCAAATAACCTTTGCCCAGTGGGATAGAGACGAAGGCTTGTTGGACGAACCGCCATTTGCGCCCGCCCGGTTCGGCAGCGTGCACCCATTCGGTCGTCCGCCCAGTGTTCAAATCCAGCCGAAAGCCGATGCGCTTATCGCTCATCGGTTGCTCCACAACCACTTCCACCAACTGCATGCTGGCGCGATTGTGGTTGAAGGTAAAATTGTGCAGGGCATTTAAGCCGTCCGTCGGACGAGCAGTGTTATAGGCGAAGTAAATGTCCATGAACCCACTGACCGTTAACTTGCCATCGTTGTCTTCGGCAAGCCCGCAACTTACCAATGAGATTGCTATCACGCCGACCATGAACCAAAGACGCACCATAGCAGCATCCCTCCTTGCATGGTTGTTATTTCCTCCCTCGGCCCTTCTCTCATGAGGAGAAGGGCAAGAGGTGAGGGGTTGATGCAAACGAAAAAGGCGTTCCGACAGCGCCTTCGCTTTTGCTATCGGGACGCCGTTGTCCCTTTCTGCTATTTTTGGAAGCAGATTTACTCTGCGTCAACTTTCTCTTTCGTTGTCAACCTTTCCGCCAGTGTGCTGATAAGTTTTTGAGGCTCAATATCGGTGAAGGCAAGCAACTCCTTGAGAACGGGTAGTACCGCTCCCGAACTCAAGATTGCTGACAAGACGCGTTCCAACGCCCCGCCGTTGCCGCCACTGCCCACAACTCCCAGTCCTTGAACATCTAAAATGCGGATGCTCTCAATCTTCTCGGCGGGAGTCATCAGTTCCTTTGCGATGGCAGGTGCTTGCTCAATCAGATTTAGCAGAACTTCTTTCCAGACAAGTTTGTCGGCGATAGCGCTTTGCGCTTCCACCATCTTGCGATGGGCATCAGCTTTTGCTTCGCCTTCAAAGCGAGTTGCTTGTGCCAACCGCTCAATTGCTTCTGCTTTGTGTTGGGCGACTTCCAATTCCGTCAGCGCTCTGATAAGAGAAACTTGACGCTCTCGTTCTGCTGCTGCCATTTCTGCGGAAGTTTGAACTTCTTGTTCCGCCCGCTTGACTTCCGCTTCCGCTCTAAGCCGAGCCGCTTGCTTTTGGAACACCATCATCTCGTGTTCGCTAAGTTCTACGCTGGTCATTCGCCTTGCAGCGTTGATGGCTCGTTCTTTATCCTGTTCGGCGATGCGGACGACTTTCTCTCGGTCAATTTGTGCTAAGTCTGCTTCCCGTTCAATCTCCACCAGGTTGATTTGCTCGCGCAGTTGTCTCTCACGAATTTGTCGCTCCATTTCAATTTCGGCTTCGCGAATGCGCCGTTGCTTCTCAATCTCCGACAGCCGCACCAACTCGTCCTGAGTAAAGCGGAAGCGTTCCGTTTCGGCACGCTGTTCGGCTTGATGCGTTTCAATAGCACGCCTTTGGGCGTGTTCAGCGAAAGCCCGTTCTTGCTCCAAAGTGAGCAACGTCTTGTGCGTTTCCACATCTTTCTGCTTGATGGCAATCTCGGCATTTCGTTCGTGCTCGTTTTTCAGGACACGGGCGCGAGAAGTGAGCGCCGCAATTTGCTCCAAGCCTGCTGCGTCAAAGACATTGTTTGGGTCATATTGCTCTGCATCGGTTTGGTCAAGGGCAAATAGCGAAACGCTTTCCAGCACTAAACCTTTCTGTGCCAGCGTTTCTCGCACCTGTTCAGCGACTTCACGGGCAAAACCTTGTCGGTCCTCATGCAACTCCATCAGGTTGCGTTTGGCAGCGACAGCGCGCAAAGCGAAAGTCAGTTCGTCCTCCAGCAACTCCCGCAAGGCGTCAGAGTTAGTCGTGCGAGCACCTAAACTTTGTGCTGCCTGCAAGACGCCCTCTTCGTCGGACGGCACGCGGACATAAAAGTCCGCTCCAACATCAACACGAAATTTGTCGCGAGTTATCAAAGCATCGCGGTTGGCCTTTATGACCCGAAGTTTTGTTGATGCCAATGAGACCCAAGTGATGTTGTGCCACCAGGGCAAAACGAAAGCACCGCCGCCAATGACCACTTTCGGCTTTCCGCCACCTGTTCGGACGAAAGCGCGGTCAGCCGTCGCTCGGACGAAGTAAAGGCGGGCGAAAACCCACCAAAGGAAGTAAATTGCCGCCAATACGGCAGTAGCGATTAGCAATACCGCAGCAACGATGCTACCCATGCGTCATCCCTCCTTTGTCTTTATTGATGCGTGTGATGCACGCTGCAGCACTGCTCTTTCCCTTGCTCAACGATGACGACAACCAAAGTGACAACGACTTTGGGAACTGCTTGTCGCTGGCAAATCTTGTTGCCTGTTTCCTAAGAACCGTCATTCCACTTCCACCGTCACTGTTGCTCCAACGCCAAGGTAGCCTTCAAACAGCCGTTCAACGGCTTGACGCATCTGCTCAGGTTCACCACCCCGAAAGCGAAATTCTCGCCCGTCAAAACTGACGAGATGATGATAGACTTTGTGGAACTCAGGTGGTGCTTGATGGGGTTCGTGACACAATCGTTCCCAACGACGCTTGGCTCTTTCAGTGTTAGCGTTCTCCAAGATGATGCTGTAAAGGCGACGCTCCGAAGCAGCAAGTGGCGATGGTGCAAGGGTAACGGACTCTGAAGCATAGGTGTTAACGGGTGCGGATGAAGTAGTAGGCTGGGTTGTGGGGAGGAGGCTTCTCCGCTCTGCGACAATAGTCGGCACAATCTTCTCCCAACCAACGATGCGCAGCGCTTCAAAACTGCCGAAAGGATCGGACGGGTAGGCTTCCATTCCCATCTCGCCGATGTCTAAGCCTTGCACTTCTTCTTCCTCAATGACCCGCAATCCCATCATCGCTTTGATAAATGCCCATGCTAAAAGGGAAACGGTAAACACGAAAGCGCCAACGGCGACGACGCCTGTCAGTTGAACGATAAACTGCGTTCCGTCGCCGCCCATGAACAAGCCTGGCTTGGGTTGAGCAGAACCAAGGTCGGCAAAAGGTTGCGCAAACAAACCGACCGCTAAGGTGCCCCAAATGCCGTTGGTCAAGTGCACAGAAATGGCGCCGACAGGGTCGTCTATACGAATGCGGTCAAAGAACATCACACTCTCCACGACAAGAAAACCTGCCACGATGCCGATAATCCCTGCACTTATAGGGCTGACGAAGGCGCAGGGGGCAGTGATAGCGACCAATCCTGCCAGACCACCGTTCAGCATCATGGACAAATCGGGCTTGCCCAACCGCAACCATGCCCACAATGTGGAGGTAAAGGCGGCAGCGGCACAAGCAATATTCGTCGTGACTGCGATGCGAGCGATAGCGCTGGGATTGGCAGCCATCGTGGAACCTGCGTTGAACCCAAACCAGCCCAGCCAAAGGATAAAGACGCCCAAAGTCGCTGAGGTCATGTTGTGTCCAGGGATGGGATTGACTTTCCCGTCTGCTCCATACTTGCCAAGTCTCGGTCCCAACATTGCTGCTCCTGTCAAGGCAGCCCAACCACCAACGCTGTGGACAACAGTGGAGCCTGCAAAGTCAAACATACCCCGATTTGCCAACCAACCACCACCCCAAATCCAGTGACCGACGATGGGATAGATGATCGTTCCCATGATGAAACTGAAGGCAATAAACGCTGAATACTTGATGCGCTCGGCGACGGCTCCCGATACGATGGTCGCTGCAGTCCCAGCAAAGACGAGCTGGAACAGGAAAGCAGCATACAGTGGCACATAAGTCCAACTCAAAGCGCTATAGTCGCCGCTGTATTCTTTTGCCTTTCCCAAAAGCACTAACGGCGCGTTGTGTTCGCCCGTCAGCATCAACCCTTTCCATCCGATGAAGCCGTTGCCGTCGCCATAGTGGAAAGCGAAGCCGAACGACCAATATGCCAGTGTCGTGATGGCGAAGACAATGAAGTTCTTCGCCAAGATGTTGGCGGTGTTTTTCGCCCGACAGAACCCCGACTCCACGAGGGCAAAGCCAGCGTTCATCCAGAAGACGAGGAAAGCCGTCAATAGCACCCAGAGAGTGTCGGCAACCAGTTTGAAACCTTGAGGGGTTGACAGAAGTTCACCAAGGTCTCTAAGTTGCTGAATATCTTGAGCAGCGACAAAACTTGTCAAGCCCAACGCCGTAGAGGACACCAACGCCAGAATTTTCTTTTGCACGACTTGACCCCTCCTTTTGTCGGTTTTTTT
>FMSI01009433.1_pt1 | contig 12927 bp, 10 predicted proteins | sample 1504471 | NCBI WGS metagenome assembly FMSI01 (sample SAMEA4475357, study PRJEB15587) | soil metagenome | biome: Soil; feature: Field | place: India | collected 2015-03-11 | depth 0 m
AAAAACGGCGTAGATTACAAATATTTGTATTTCAAGGCGTTAAAATAATAAACCGGCTGTATCTACCACGCCCAAAAGCCAAAAACGGCTAAAGGTTAAGCTGGCTCTGGGTAGCGGGTGGTTTTCTACCAAAGTGTTCAAATGCCAACCTGGTGGCAACTCTACCCCGGGGGGTTCGCTGGATAAACCCCTCCTGGATAAGAAACGGCTCGTACACCTCCTCAATTGTTCCCGGGTCTTCGCTTACCGCCGCGGATATTGAACCAATTCCAACCGGTCCACCCTGGAACTTATCCAGAATTGTAAGGATTATCTTTTTGTCCATTTCATCTAACCCCCGGGAGTCAACATCTAACTGGGCAAGGGCAAACTGAACTATCTCCTTATCTATCTTGATCTTACCCTTAACCTGGGCAAAATCTCGCACCCGGCGCAACAACCGGTTAGCAATCCTTGGGGTTCCCCGGGAACGGCAGGCGATCTCCATCGCCCCATCTTCATCAATTTCAATCTGCAGAATACGGGCACTGCGCCTGACAATCGCCAATAACTCATCCGGCGGATAGTAATCAACCCGCAGAATTATGCCAAACCGGGACCGGAGCGGAGCGGTCAAAAGCCCGGTTCTGGTCGTTGCCCCCACCAGGGTGAAACCGCAAAGCGGGATTCTTTCTGACCTGGCTCCTGGACCCCGGTCCAGAAGGACATCAATCGCGAACTCCTCCAGTGCCGGATAAAGAAACTCCTCCACCGCCTTGTTTGTCCGGTGGATTTCATCAACAAAGAAAATATCCCCCTGGTTCAGGCCGGTAAGGATGCCCGCGAGGTCAACCGGCCGTTCCAGAATCGGCCCTGCTGAACAACGGATCTGGCTCCCCATCTCATACGCGAGGATATGGGCAAGGGTGGTTTTACCCAGACCCGGTGGTCCGGACAAAAGGACATGCTCCAGCGGCTCTGAGCGCATCTTTGCCGCCTGGATAAAAACCCGGAGGTTCTCCTTTAACCGGGACTGACCGATGAACTCGTCCAGTGTCTGGGGTCTTAACCGTTCATCCAGCTTGTCCTCGCCCTGAAGCCGCTGGGGAGAAGAAAGTCTTTCTATCTGACGCATATATTAATGGCTACCGGTTTCCACCGCGCCGGTGCCGCTTTGGGCCAATGCCTGCCTTAATAACTCCTGAATGGTTATATCCGAACTTACCTTCACCTTTTTCAGCCTTTGCTCTGCCTCCTTCCGGGATAGCCCAAGCGACACCAGGGCGGTAACCGCTGTTTCTAATAAATCGGATACACCGGCTGCCGGTTTTTCCGCCAGTTCAGAGTTTAGCTTCTTCAAAATACTTTCTGCCTTTTTGGGACCAATACCCGGTGCCGACTTCAGGAACCTGGCATCATTACGGGCGATGGCGCGAAGAATCTCCTCTGGCTCAAACCGGGAAAGAAGGTTTAATGCCGCCTTCGGTCCCACCCCCGGGACCGCGCGCAGGCGTTGAAAAACATCTTTTTCCTTTTCGGTGGCAAAGCCAAACAGTTGCACCCCACTGCGGCTTATCTCCAGCACCACCAGCAGCGATATTTGGGTACCGGGTTCGGGAATTACCCGGGACGTGGAAAGCGGAACGAATAATTCAAACCCGATACCCGCGGCATCAACAATCAGCCGGGTTGGCTCCCGGAGCAAAAGCGACCCGTTTAACCGGGCGATCATCTGGACATCCGTCTCTGTAAACAGAAGGCAACCGCCAAGGCATCAGCGGCATGTTCCGGAATCCGGGTATCAATCTTCAGCAGCCGGCGAACCATATAGTTCAACTGCTGCTTTGAGGCACGGCCTGAACCGGTTAACGCCAGTTTAACAGTTGCCGGAGTGAGTTCAAAAACCGGAATCCGCCGCCGCGCCAGAGCAAGAAGGATAACGCCCCGGGACTGGGCGGAAAGAATGACGCTCCGGGCACCACCGCCTTTAAAAAAAAGGCTCTCAATCGCGCACGACCCGGGCCGGAATTTCTTTATCACCCGCTCCAGCTCCGCGCTTAAAAAAAGCAACCGCTCGCTTACGCTCTGCGCGGCGTCAGTTTGAATCACCCCAAATCCCAGAACAGTTGAATCGACAATTACGCCAAATCCGGCAGCGCTTAGCCCCGGGTCAATGCCAAGAATCGGTTCAAGTTTAGCCGCCGGCTGAAGCGACCTTTTCCATGACTTCGTCCGGGATGTCAAAGTTGGCATAGACCTGCTGGACCTCTTCCAGTTCCTCCAGCATCTCAATCAACTTCAGAACTTTGGGCGCATCCGCTTCTGATACCGGCACGGTATTGGTGGCAATCTGGGTCAGTTCTGCCCTCTCCCAGGTGATACCTGCGGCCTGTAACTGGCGTTTTACCGCCTCAAAGTTCTCCACCGATGTAAAAACGGTCCAGCCGGTACTGTCACTCTGCACATCATCGGCACCCGCCTCCAATGCCACGCTGAGAATAGTATCCTCATCCGCCTTCCCGCGGTCAATCACGACAATCCCCTTGGGTTTGAACTGCCACGCAACACAACCAGCCGCTCCCATTGAACCACCGTATTTATCAAATACGTGACGGACCTCGGCGGTAGTCCGGTTTTTATTGTCGGTCAGCACCCGCACGAGCAACGCCACTCCCCCCGGACCATAACCCTCGTATACAACCTCCTCGTAAGTTACGCCTGGCAGTTCACCGGTGCCCCGTTTGATTGCCCTTTCAATGTTCTCCGCCGGCATATTTATTGCCCGCGCCGCCTCAACCGCACTGCGCAGCCTCGGGTTGGCTTCAATGTCGCCACCACCGATGCGCGCCGCAGTGGTTATTTCCCGGATCAGTTTGGAAAAAGCACGCCCCCGCGCCGCATCCAGTTTACTCTTCTTGTGTTTTATCGTCGCCCATTTAGAATGTCCAGACATAATTTCCTCCTGCGGTCATCAATATTTTCACCTATTTCATTCTAAACAACGGTTTCTAACTGTCAACTGCTATCTCGCCCAGGTGACCTTGTGTCTTGCTGCCGAACCAGCGGTGGTAATTGTAACCAGATAACTGCCCCGTTGAACCGGGCGACCGGCATCATCGGTCCCATCCCAGACCACCGAATGGTAACCGGATGTCTGACGCTCCTCAAGAAGCTTGCGGACGGGTCGGCCAAGAAGGTCAAACACCCCTACCTGGACAACACCAGGGCGGGCAAGCAGGTATTCAATTCGCAGATTGCCCCGGCGCACCGCAGGCTGGGCACGGACAATCCTAATTACGCTACTCCGGTTCCGGCGTTCACTGATCCCGGTTACCGCTTCACCCGCCGCAAATACCAGAACCGGGTGGTGATTCGTCGGCAAAAACAGGGCATTCTGAATCGCATTCCGTTCAGCCACGGTTAAAGGCATGGTGAGAAAACCGCCCAGACCCAGCGCCTGCGCCTCCATCAGCAGGTTAAAGGCAACAAACCCCGCCTCCTGCATTGTCCGGTAAGATGTGGTGTCATCAACACAGACCACGATATAGACCGGTGCGGACCCGGGAACTCTTTCTGCCGCCTGCCGTAATTCAGCCCTCCGGTCGCCACTGAGCAACCGCTCCAGACGATGGTCCGCGGTAACCAGGTTGGTCCCGGGTGGTAAACGGTTATGATAGCGCTCCACCCCTGCGGAGTGCACAAGGTAAATTTTCCCGGTAAGAAAATAACCGGCAACCGCACTGGGCACGGTCAGACCCCGCCGTCCATTGGATGTCATATGAGGAGTAACACCGTAACCCGCCCAGAGAAGCTGGGACACGGTTTCCAGAGAAAGGTCATCCGAGGAGAATACCGAGTCCTGACGAAACTCCCTCAGTATAATTTCAAATGTGTCAGTGCCACTGGTGATAGGAGAAGGCAGGCTGGAATCAGAAGAAATGGCAACGAGCGTGGTATCTAAAGCCCGGGCAGGCGCATTGCCAAAAACCGCTACCATTTTGATTGGCTGCTCCGGGTGCCAGTTGTTATTGGCGTAATCGGTCGCCCATTTCATCGGACAGCAGACAACGGCCCCGCCGCTCTCACTGGAGAAGGCGGTGGCGGCCAGCAACCCCGCCTGAATTGCCATGCCCGCATCCTCATGCCGCGGGGTGGCAACCCCGATCTCAAACGCCGAACCGGAGTTATAGCGCTGATCACCGGCAAAATGGTGCACCAGACACCGATTCTGCGCGTCATAACGATAGACATTTTCCGGGGTGGCGACATAAAACTGGCGGTATTCACCGGAACAGGGCGTCCGGCTCATCGCCCAGAGGACATTCGCGAGCACCTGCTCGGGCAACCGCCCCTCAAACCCGGCGTGAACCGAATACCGACTGTTCAAAAGCAGTTCCAGGGAATGCCCGTTGACCACGGGCGCGGGCAGACTCTCCTGAACTCGGGCGCCAAACACAACCACCGGGGTGGCAAGAACGACAAGAATCAATATCAGCCGCCACTGGCAACAGACTGCGGTAAAAGACACTACTCTCCGTGCTGCTGGGTGGCGCATAGAAATATATTACTTAATTTCCAGAAAAGGTCAAGGAGAGATTGACAGCAGAAGCCGGCTGGATATGCTTTTACAAGACAAAACAACGAGCAGGAGGCACTTATGACGGACAAAAATCTGCCCGCTTCCAGTGCCGGTGGGCAAAGATATGTTGAAACGGCAAAGGCGCTGCTCGCGGCCCGAGAAAAGCGCTGGCAGCAGGCAAAAAAACTGCGCTTTGATACAGTCGCGGTCCACGGTCTCTACACGGCAGAAGAAGCAATAGAAAAAAATCAGGGGGCGATAATTGAGCCCCTGTTTCTTTCCTCAGCCCAGGCTTACCGGGATGCCGACGAACTGGAAGCGGCGCTCTCCTATCAGATCCCAACCTGGTGTTACACCCGGATTCACAACCCGACCTTGGGCTATCTTGAGGACACCCTTGCCCTCCTGGAAACTTACGGTTCGGAAATCAAAGCCGGTTGCTGCGTCTACTCCTCAGGGATGGCGGCAATTGAAAACGTTACCGACACCCTCCTTGTGCGGGAAAACGGCGCGCCGGTAAACTTCGTCTCCCAGTGCCAGATCTACGGCGGGACATTCCAGCAGTTCAATGTCCGCAAAAAGCAGGAACGGGGAATTGATGTCCGTTGGGTACTCAACCCGGGCGATCTTGACGAGTGGCGGGAAAAAATTGACGAAAACACCCGTTTTCTTTATGCCGAAACACCATCCAACCCCGGACTGCAGTTCTTTGATCTAAAGCCGGTAATTGAATTGGCCCACAGTTACGGCATCCCGATGGTGGTGGATTCAACCATCGCATCGCCGGCACTTCTCCGCCCCCTGGTTCTGGGCGCGGACATCGTCATCCACTCGGTAACCAAGGTAATGAGCACCTCAGGAATGGGCATGGCGGGCGCGGTTATTGCCCGCCAGCCAATTGTCACCAAACTCAAAAACGAAGAACTGCGCCAGGACTTTGCCCTCTATCTTAAGCGCTATCCCCAGCGGGACCAGGGTGGCTGTCTGCACCCTTTTCAGGCGCTAATGACCTTAAACGACCTCCGTGACCTCCGCACCCGGGTTGACCGCTACTCCCAGACCGCACTTAAGGTCGCCCGGTTCCTGGCTGACCATCCGGCGGTTCTGGAGGTGAGTTATCTGGGGTTAAAGAATCACCCCCTTCACCCGGTTGCCTCCCGTTACCTCTATCTCGTGGATGCGGAAAAAGATGACCTTTACGGCAAACCGGTTAACCGTTACACCCATCTTATCGCCTTTCGTCCCAGGGGCGGACCAGAGGCAACCCGCCGGGTGTTCAACCGTTTCCGGTTGGCCTTCCGGGCAACCGACCTCGGCCGGGTAAAAACGGTGGCAACCATTCCTGCCATTTCCACCCATCTCCTTCAGGGCGAAGAGTGCCGGGAGATGGCATGCATCCCGCCCGATTTAATCCGGCTTTCAGTGGGCGGGGAACACCCGGACGACATTATTGCCGACCTGGACCAGGCGCTTGCCGGAGAATAACGGTTAACAATATGCGCTTCTACTCCACCAACCTCCAATCGCCACCGGTGGACCTGCGCACCGCCTTACTGGTAGGACAGGCACCGGACAAAGGACTGTATTTCCCGGAGACGATTCCCTGCCTTACCCCTGAACAGATTGACGATTTAAAAGGAAAACCCTATCCCGAGGTCGCCTTTGCGGCAATGCGGCTCTGGACCGCTGACCTTCTCTCCGCTGAAGAGCTGCGCCAGATCTGTTATGAATGTTACGACTACCCGGTGCCGCTGGAACCGGTTACCGGCCGGCGCTACCTGCTCCGACTTGACCGCGGTCCAACCGCCTCCTTTAAAGACTTCGCCGCCCGGATGATGGCAAGGCTACTCCGTCACATCCTGAGAAAAGAAGGCGGGGAACTGGTAATTCTTACCGCCACATCCGGTGACACCGGCAGTGCGGTTGCCCACGCCTTTCACAATGTTGACCGGATCCGGATGGTGGTCCTCTTTCCGATTGCCGAGGTCTCTGACCGGCAGCGCAAACAGATGACCACCCTCGGTGGCAATGTCCTTACCATCGGTATTGACGGCAAATTTGACGACTGCCAGGCACTGGTCAAGCGGGCGTTCGCCGACCCTGACCTGCGCCCCATCCGCTTCTCCTCGGCAAACTCCATTAACATCGGCCGGCTCCTGCCCCAGTCGGTATATTACTTCTACGCTTATACCCGGTTAGCCGAAAAAGGGGAACGGGCGGTGTTTTCGGTCCCTTCCGGCAACTTCGGCAATATGTGCGCCGGAATGCTGGCCTGGCGGATGGGGCTACCGGTAGAACGTTTTGTGATCGCCACCAATGAAAACGACGAGTTTCCTAAATTCCTCGCCACCGGCAAATACGAAAAAATCACCCCCTCGCGCAAATGCCTCTCCAACGCGATGAACGTCGGTCATCCCTCCAACCTGCCCCGTCTGGTCGCGCTGTACGGTGGGGTGATGGACGAACAGGGCAACATCCAGAAGATGCCCGACCTGAATACGATGCAGCGGGATATGTTTTCCCTGAGCATCACCGACAGCGAAACCCGGGCGACGATCGTCGCCGCCTATAAACGCTACCATGTCCTGCTTGAACCGCACGGTGCGGTGGGCTGGGCAGCGCTGGAGCGGTTCAGTGCGGAGAAGGAACCCCGTCTGGCGATAGCAATTGAGACCGCCCATCCGGCAAAGTTCCCTGAAGAAATTCAGCACCTCCTCGGAATTGACCCGGAACCACCGCCGGCGCTCGCCGGCCTGGACACAAAACCGGAAAGTTACCTCACCGGTCCCGCCGACTACACCTGGTTCAAAGAACTGCTAAAAAAGGAGTGCCGGCCATGAAATACATTGTCTTTCTCGGCGACGGCATGGCAGACTATCCGGTGCCCGAACTGGGCAACCGCACCCCATTGCAGGTGGCAAACAAACCGACCATCGACCGTATCGCCCGACTGGGCAGATGCGGTCAGCTGATTACCGTTACCGAGGATATGCCCCCAGGCTCAGAGGTTGCCAACCTCGCCATTCTCGGCTACGACCCCCGCCGCTACTATCAGGGCCGGGCGGTGATTGAAGCGGCAAGTCTGGGAGTCAACCTTGAACCCGATGAAGTTGCCCTGCGCTGTAATTTAATTTGCATCAAAGACGGCAAAATCAAAAACCACTCTGCCGGTCATATCACCACCGAAGAAGCGGCCATCCTGATTGAAGAAATCAACCGCCAACTCGCCAGTTCCATGGTCCGCTTCTACCCCGGCTTCACCTACCGGCATCTCTGTGTGCTCAAACAGGGCTCACCTGAACTAGACTGCTTCCCGCCCCACGATTACGTCGGTGAAGAGGCCCGGAAAATTCTACCCCGCGCAAAGACGCCAGCGGCAGAAGAAACTGCCGCGCTCCTGGGCCAGCTTATCCTTGCCTCCTGGGAGTTCCTCCCTGGTCACGCGGTCAACCTCAACCGCACCCTTCGGGGCAAGGACCCGGCAAACTCAATCTGGTTCTGGTCCCCGGGCAAAAAACCCCAGATGCCGGCATTCCGACAGCTCTACGGGCTCACCGGTGCGGTCATTGCCGAGGTTGATCTGGTCAAAGGGCTAGGCGTTTATGCCGGTTTTGACGTAATTGAGTTCCCTGGTGCCACCGGTCTGATTGACACCAACTATGAGGGCGCGGCAGACGCCTGCCTCCAGGCGCTGGCTGGACACGACTTCATCTACCTCCACATTGAGGCGCCGGATGAGGCGGGGCACAGCCGGAATGTATCGGAAAAAATCAAGGCGATAGAGCTTTTTGACTCCCGGCTGGTTCGCCGGGTGATGGCGGGTCTGGAGGAAAAGGATATTACCGCCACGGTGGCGGTGCTACCCGACCACCTCACCCCGGTAGCAAAGGGCAATCACACCCATGGACCGGTGCCGGTCGCGATTTACAACCCGCAACTTGCACCCGACCGGGTTGACCGCTTTGACGAAGAAGCGGTAAAAACCGGCGCCCTCGGCACCCTGCAAGGCGAAGAGTTTATCCGGACATTTCTGAAAATAAACCGCAATTGACAGTATAAACTAGCGCCAGTATAATTAAACGCTGGTTATGTCAGGCGCAAGCCATCCCGGCCAGCCCGGGATGGCTTTTGGTTTTAGGTGTAAAAACAAAAGGAGCCGACTATGGCAACCGGATTTCTCTTCTTCTATGTCCTTTTACTCCTTGTCCTCGGGCTCATCGCCCGGTGGCGGGCAAAACCCGGACACGAAGACTTCTTCTTGGCGGGTAGAAGGTTAGGACCTTTGGTTCTCCTGGTAACAATGGCGGCAACAAACTTCTCCTCCTTCACGGTATTTGGCTTTGCCGGTGCCGGTTACCGATTTGGCTACTCCTATTACCCGATTATGGCTTTCGGCACCGGTTTTATGGCGCTCACCTTCCTTCTCATCGGCATACCTGCCTACCGCTCGGCAAAACAGACCCGCGCCATCACCCCGCCCGAGTTGCTCTATTACCGGTTCCAGAACCGCGCCCTCCACATCGCCTATCTGACGGTGATGGTGATATTCACCCTGCCCTATCTGGCGCTCCAGCCCATCGGCGCCGGTTATATGCTTCAGGCGGTCCTCGGTCTGCCCTATCAACTCGGTGCCGCCCTGGTGGTATTCATCGGTCTAGGTTATGTCCTGCTTTCCGGTCTTCGCGGTGATGCCTGGACCGACATCCTCCAGGGGCTGGTGATGCTCTTGGGAATGGCGGCAATCTTTGGCGGCATTCTCTGGGCAATCGGTGGGCTTAACCGGACAAACCAGCGCCTAATTGAACAACTCCCGGCACTTTTCTCCCGGCCTGGAGCCGGCGGTGTGTTCACGCCCAAAATCTGGCTCTCCTATTTTCTATTATGGTTTTTCTGCGACCCGATGTTCCCGCAACTCTTCCAGCGCTTCCTCGCAGCCAAAGACGAGCAAACACTCAAAACCACCGCTACCGTTTATCCCCTGCTCACCGGACTCCTGTTTTTCTTTCCGGTGGCGCTGGGTGTAACCGGCAATCTGATTTTACCCGGCCTGGAAGGCAACCGGACCGACCAGATTCTACCGCTGCTGGTAGCAAAACTACTCTCCCCGCCGTTTGCCGGTCTGATGACCATTGTCGGACTTGCCGCCTTAATGTCCACGATGGACTCGCAACTCCTCACCCTCTCATCAATCATCATCCGGGACATAAGGCTACTACTCGGCAAAAAACCCGAACCCCGCTTCCCATTGCAGGTGCCGGTAGTAACACTCTTGGCGCTTGCCGGCCTGTTTCTGGCGCTAAAACCCTGGGGAACGATTCTTGACATCGCCACCGAAACCTTCACCGGCCTGGCGGTCCTCTTCCCGATCACAATTGCCGGCGCCTACTGGAAAAGGGCAAACCCCTGGGCAGGTTTCGCCTCAATAATTGCCGGAGAATCACTCGTTATTGCCTATCACTTCAAATGGCTACCCGACTTTGGCTTCCTGCCCGTAATCCCGATAATGGCGGTAACTGGACTTGTTCTCATCCTCGGCAGTTTAATTTTCCCGGCCCGGGGGCTTACGCCTTGGGCAAAAATTGACCGCAAAAACTGGCGCTGGGTCCTCCTGTTCACAATGATATTTATCCTTGCCCTTGACTTCTACAACTGGCACCGCCACCTCCCCCTCATTCTCGGCTTACCCCTCTGGCTCTGGTTTCATTTTGGTCTTCTCCTCCTCCTATTTCTTACCCTCCTGCTCCACCAACGGCGGGGAAAAAGAAAACAACCAGCCGCTACCGATCTCCAGAGTTGCCAGCCATCTCCGCCCAACCTATAATTACCTATCGCGCAGCAAACTCCATCTCCTGGCCCAGCCACACCCTGGTGGCTGCGCGTCCCCCTCGCCCTGCTCGGGCTAATATCCCTCTTTTTCGCCGGAGTGACAAACTACGCCGCTACCTCCTACCTCTTTGCCGAACGCTGGATCCTTACCGGCAGGTCAACCATCTTCTTCCGCCTCCCGGGCCAGCCGCCAGAAATTTTCTACTACTTCCCCTCCTGGTGGTTTTTCCTTAGTCTTCCCCTTTTCCTTTTTGGCATCGGCATGCTCTTCCCTGGCTTCCGCAACGCCATCATTGCCCCCTGGCGGCAGATAAAAACCGCCTTGCCGCTCCTCATCACCCTGGCATTCCTCATCTTCAGTCTCCACCCCTGGGACTTTCTCACCGCCAAACAACACGAAACCGGCTCCCAATTCATCCTCTACCTCGCGCTTGCCTCTGCCGGCTTCATCCTTCTCCTCACCGGCACCTACCCACTGCTCTCCTTCCTTGACCGCCCCCTCAACAACCTTTACCGCTGGCTCATCAAACTACCCGCCCGCCGGTTTCTCCTCATCGTCACCGCTACCCTCTTCCTCACCGCCAACCTCATCTCCTACTTCGTCTTTGAACACCTCCCCCACATCCAGGACTCTATCTCCCAACTCTTCCAGGCGCGCATCTTCGCCACCGGCAGAATCCACCTTCCCTCGCCACCGTTTCCCGACTTCTTTGACTACACCCACATCATCAACAACGGCAACTGGTACTCCCAGTACCCCTGGCTTCACTCCTTCATCATCCTCATCTTCCTTCTCCTCGGCATACCCTGGATTACCAACCCTGTGCTCGGCGCCCTGACCGTTCCGGCAGTCTACCTTCTCGGCCGGGAAATCTACGACGAAAAAACCGCCCGCCTCGGCGCCATCCTCACCTGCCTCTCGCCATTTGTCTTCAATATGTCTGCGGAATATATGAACCACGCCTCCGCCCTCCTCTTCGCCACCCTCTTCCTCCTCTTCTACTTCCGCACCATCAAAAACAAAAAACCCCTTCGCAACGCCCTCCTTGCCGGCATCTGCCTCGGACTGGTTGCCAACATCCGCCCCTATACCGCCCTTGCCATCGCCACCCCCTTCGCCCTCTACTCAATTTACCTCCTCCTGCGCCAGCCCCGGCGCCACCTTGCCCCCTTCGCCATCCTCCTGATCAGCACCGCCCTCATCACCAGCCTGGTTCTCGTCTACAACTGGCTTGCCAACGGTCATCCGCTACTCTTCGGCTATGTCGTCAAATGGGGACCTGGTCACGAAGTCGGGTTCGGGCATTCTGGCTGGGGACCGCCCCATACCCCGCAGGCGGGATTCCTAAACCTCGGCAACAACCTCAACCTCATCAACAAATTCCTCTTTGAACTCCCCTTCCCCGGGCTGCTCCTCATCCTTATTCCATTTGCCCTGCCCACCCGCGATCGCCACGACTGGCTGCTCCTTCTCTGCTTTCTCTCCCTCCTCATCGCCTACTTCTTCTACTGGTTCCACAATGTCTGCTTCGGACCCCGCTTCCTCTACGAATCCAGCGCCTGCCTCCTCCTCCTCACTGCCCGGGGCATCATCCTCCTCCCGCAACTCCTCACCAGAAACTTCAAAATCAAAAACCCGCCCCTTACCGCCTTCTTCTCCCGTGCCTTTGCCCTATCCATCCTCTTCCTTTTCACCGTCGCCCTTCCGCCCCTGTTCAAAACCTACCACACCTACAGCGGGGTCTCCGCTGTTGTCCACAAAACCGTCCGCCGGGCAGGATTAAAAAACGCCCTGGTCTTCTGCGACCACTTCGGCACCGGCTTCTCCTACAACCGCCTTGACCTCCAGGGAGACATTGTTTACGCCAAAGACTACGGCTACCTCAACGCCGCCCTCACCCTTGCCTACCCGAACCGGCGCTACTACTTTGCCAAAGCGGACACCCTTCGCGAACTAAAAGACATCGCCTACGAAAACTCCCGCCTCAAAAAAACCCTTGACGAACTCGCCCGGGTCCTCACCGACACCGCCCTGGTCGCCCGCTATAAGACAATCCTCTGGCCCTTTGCCGACATCCCGCCCCTGCCCGACACCAGCCACCTCAAAGGCAAACTATTTGACTACCGCCAGGTCTCCCGGGAAATATTTATGCACCGCCACACCCTCCACGACTACACTCCGGCGCTTGCCATCTGGCTATTTGACGACCCCCGGGAACACATCAGCCTCTTCTCAATGATGGACGACCCGGAACACTTCCTTGCCGCGGGATTCAAATTCACCCTGCGCAAAGTCTCCGGCGACAACCTCGGCGCGATTTACGAGATCCGCGAACAGTAAAAAACCCGCGGATTAAGGCTCTGCTATCAACCCACCCGAAGCCCGCCGGATGATTTCCTCAATTTTATCTCCCAGTTCCTCCTCGGTAAAAACCCCCTTCTCCACGAGCAAATCGGTAACCGCCATAACCTGCAAAAACATCTGCGCCATCTCCTGCTGCCACACTCGCTGCTCCTCTTCTCCATGCTTCATATGATACTCC
>FMSI01058373.1_pt1 | contig 12920 bp, 11 predicted proteins | sample 1504471 | NCBI WGS metagenome assembly FMSI01 (sample SAMEA4475357, study PRJEB15587) | soil metagenome | biome: Soil; feature: Field | place: India | collected 2015-03-11 | depth 0 m
ATACCAGTTGTGTGGAAAACAGATGCCACTGCATTATTTGAACGCACAGCAGAGTATGTGAATGCGTTTATGCAACATAAGAAAAATAAGGTTGCATTTTTCAATTTTATTATAAATGTGTCTCCAGAATGCGATTGCTGCTACTGGAATGATACGCCAATTGTGCCCAATATTGGCATACTTGCATCAACGGATCCTGTTGCTATCGACAAAGCTTCCGTTGACCTTATAAACAAGGCCATGCCACTGCCAGGTTCACGTATAGCTGGCAAAGATGCATCAAAAGATAATATAACCGCTCTCTATCCGGTACAGTGGAAGTATCTTTTTGATTATGCTGCAACAATCGGGGCTGGAGATGCAGAATATGAGTTGGTTGAAATTTAGAAAATTTTTAGACTTTTAACAAGTTTTGTAGATATGGGGTAACTGTACATGAAGAGTCCACATGATTTTCCTGCAATTAATCCTAAAAAACCTGATGGCATAAAGCCAAACGGTATACCGTATAAAGTAATGGTGGTAGAGGATAAGGAATTCCACCGTAAGCAAATTATTCAGATACTGGAATCAGAAGGGTATGAGGTTATCGCGGCAGCTGGAAATGGAGCAGAGGCGCTGAAATTATACGATTCGCTTGCAGCAGATCTTGATCTCATTACCACCGATCTGGATATGCCTAAACTTGACGGATATGCATTAATGTATGAATTAAGCCAGAAAAAACCAAAGGCAAAGATAGTGTTTATCAGTGATGAGACTACAAAAGGTGTGCTGGCGGATTTATTAAAAATGGGGGCTGCTGATTTTATATTGAAGCCTATTCAACGTGGAACTATTTTAGAACGCGTCAAAACTGTACTGCAAAAGAAGTGATGCAAATACTATGCATGTGGGGAAAGTGTAACAATGGGGGAAAACGATAAGGCATATCAGCATCTTTCAGAACAAACAAAAAAGATTAATATTGCACTGCATTATACCCATGGGGATATGGAAAAAGCCCGCCAGATGGTGGCAGGCAACTATAATGATTTGTATGCTATCAAGGTTCGTTTTGCTTCATCAACCATGTTTGGTGCATTTTTGCTGTTTTTTAATCATATATATAAAATCATATCAGGGCTTACTTTAATTTTATCGCCATCGTATACGTTACAGAATATTAATCCAGAGTGGGACTGGATAGTGTTTGAAAAAGAGATAGCAGAACTGATGCAGAAGGGTGACTGCGACCAGGTTCTTGCAAAAACATTTCGCGACAAAATAATAAAAAGCCTTGATATTGTGTTATTAAATGAACTTACTCGCAATATCGAATCAAAAAATGAGATAGCAATTGATAACATTTTTAGAAAACTTATTCAGGAAACACTTGCATTAAAGCGGGTTGATTCATTGGTTTTATACCAGTCAACTTCATCTCTGGCTATGGAGTTACATTCATTAACCATTCCTAAATTAAAAAGTGAAATTGTTGAAGGCGAACAAGTAAAAAAAACAGAAACTCAGCCAGCAACAACAGGCGAAGCGGAATATACACCACAGGTGGGGGTTGATGGGGTTAAGCTAATAATAAAGTCTGCCCTGATACTATCGCCTATAAAAGGGAAACACATTTCAAAATTATCCCCAGGCGACAGAGTAATGATATCAATTATAGATAATAACCCTCAGGCAGCAAAAGTTGCACAGGCCTTAAAAGCATATGAGAATGAAACATTTAAGCCAATCCCTGCTCGCATAACGTATATAAAATACATTCCACAAAAAGGTTATAAAGTGTATGGCTTAATTGCCAAAGGTATTGTGGTTGATATTGATGAAGAAGAAGAAAATATTAAAGTGGCCCTTGACCCGGCATATGCTGCAACATTACAGCCGCAGGAAGAAGAGGCAAAACCAAATTATATTGTAATGACAATCCTTATTATTTTATTTGGTATTGTCATTGGCGTGTTATATTTTCTTCTAAGTACAGGATAATTATACAGGTCTTATATGAATGCCACGTCCTGCAAGATATTCCTTTGCTTCTTTGATGCTGTATTCACGGTAGTGAAAAATTGAAGCTGCTAGCACTGCATCTGCTTTTCCTGTTGCAAACCCTTCATACAGATGTTCTAATGTACCAACACCTCCAGATGCTATAACCGGTATAGAGACTGTTTTGGCTACTTTTTGTGTAAGTTCAAGATCATAGCCAAGTTTAGTGCCATCACGGTCCATACTGGTTAATAAAATTTCTCCTGCTCCCAGTTCTTCTACATGCTTGGCCCACTGGATAGCGTCAATATCAGTTCTGGTTCTTCCACCATGCAGATATACATTCCAGCTGTCAATATTGCGTTTGGCATCGATAGCAACCACAATACATTGCGAACCAAAACGTCGTGCACATTCAGTAATAAGCTCTGGTTGCTGTACTGCCTGAGTATTGATGGACACCTTGTCAGCACCATTTTCTAAGATTAACCTCACATCATCAACAGTCCTGATACCACCACCAACGGTAAACGGTATGTTAACCGTTTCGGCAACATCTTTCACCATTTTCAGGATTATAGCGCGCCTGTCGCTTGATGCCGTAATGTCAAGAAATACCAGTTCATCGGCCCCTTCCTGATCATAGAACATGCCATTGTGAACGGGATCACCTGCATCCTGCAGGTTTAAAAAATTAACACCTTTGACCACGCGCCCGTCCTTGACGTCCAGGCAGGGAATAATTCGTTTGGCTAACATGCTTGAGCTATCCTAAAAATAAAAGATGGTTTACTCAATACGTCACAATTAAATGTACAAACTTGTTTGTAATATTTCAAACAGTAAAACTGGTTTGACAATCACATACCAATCTATCAAATGGAATTACTATGTCAAAAAAAAATGAACATATGACATTTGCAGAATTTACTAACGAATATGTGCCTGCTATCAATGAGTATATACGCACATACTATTCGCATAAAGAGCTGTCGGCACATAACCCGGATGTGCAGTTGGCATATTCCCTGCTTAAAGAATACTGCACACGCGATGGCAAGCGTATACGTCCTCTGTTGCTACTATTGTCATACTTAGGTTATGGTGGCGATAGCTCTAATGTAAATTCTCTTATTCCGGTTGCGGCTTCACTAGAATGTATGCATGCATTTTTACTAATCCAGGATGATATCATTGACGGTGCAACATTACGACGTGGCAAACCGGCGTTTCATAAAGTGTGCGATAGCTCCTACAAAAAGTACAATGAAAATATAGGTTCATGGGTGGCAATAGCCCTTGCAGATGTACTCATGAGCAATGCTGTTGAGATGATTTCAGGAATCGAGTCGTCCAGCATTTTACACTTTTTGCAGGAATTTGCTGTGATATATGAACGTACGGCACTGGGGCAAATGCTTGATATTATCTGGACAAATCCACATACTATTGATACCAATGGTATCCCGCTCACCATTGCATCGATGAAAACAGCTCACTATACTGTTTCAGGCCCATTACGGTTAGGATATATTCTTGCCGGAGGTAGTGATAAAAATGAAATGGATCGTTTAGCAGATTGCGGCTATGCAGCAGGATATGCATTCCAGATGCGCGATGATATTATTGGTGTATTTGGCAATGAACAGGATAGTGGTAAGTCAGCAAGTTCAGATATTGAAGAAGGGAAATATACAGTACTGATACAAAAGACGTATGAGCTTTTGCATACTACTGATAAAAGTACGTTCATAGCTTTATTCAGAAAGAGGCAAAAAAGTGAAGAAGATATACAGGTAATGAAAGAATATATACAAAAAAGTGGTGCGACTGCGGAGGTGCAGCGCCTAATTGCTGAACATGTGCACAAAGCTAAAGAAGTAATACCACAATTGCAATGTAACTCTGTAATGAAGAATTGTCTTATGGAGTTTATTGAGAGTTTATTTGGTTAATTAAACCACTATTATGATAGTGCAATGTATTATTAAATTAGTGATCTGTTTTAGAAAAAACTATTATTTGGAATAAAGTTGGCATGTGTACTATTAGGGCATTTCTAAAAGCTCATTATTGCGTTATGGGCACCTTTTATTAGGTAACAATGGCTTTTTTATAGTAAATTTTAAGAATAAAAGCAGTTTTTAGGATATAACCATAATAATTATATAAATAGATTAATTTGATTATAATAATTTTCTTGCCAAAATGGATAAAGCAATTTAATTTGTAAAATTGGTTGACGAATTAATTAATTACGGAAATTTTTAAGTTAAATATAGTAATGGAGAATATTACATGGTAACAGCGGTGAAGAAAACACATAAAGATACCTTTGAGAAAATATCAGCAGAGAAGCGTGAGCGAATTATAAAGGTCGCCACCCAGGAATTTGCAAAAAACGGATTCAAAGGAGCAAACATAAATATAATAGCTAAAAAAGCAGGCATTAGTATTGGCTCAATGTATAACTATTTTGAAAGTAAAGAAGACCTTCTTCTTACGGTAGTAAATGAAGCATATAAATTACTGGAAAAAGTTTTAGGTTCAGTTAGTTTAGAAGATAAAAATTTCTATGAAAAAATAGAAGAGTTAGTCAGGGCTGCTCAAAAATTTGCTCGTGAGTATCCAGAAATCCACCAGGTGTATCTTGATATAACATCTGAGGGCCTTTCGCACCTGACCCCACGATTGTCAAAAACTATAGAATATATTACCATTGAATTTTACCGCCATGAATTAGAAAATGCTAAAAGACATGGCATTGTGCGCCAGGATGTGGATATCAATATTGCTTCACTGTGCATTGATAATATTCTGGTATTGACCCAGTTTTCATATACATCAGAATATTTTAAGGAGAGGCTGAAACTATTTATTGGGCAGGATGCATTAGTTGATGATGAGCGAATAGTAAAAGGTGTGATGGATTTTATTAAAAATGCGCTGATGCCTTAATAAAAAAAATAGAGGACATTAATAAATATTCATACATGATAGAAAGGTTAGAATACATGAAAAAGAAAAACGTAAATATTATAGAAGTGCGAAGGAATCAGCTGACACGGGCTGCATATAAGGTGGTGAGCAGGAAGGGCTACTATAACTTCACTGTACGGGATATTGCAAAAGAAGCGGGTCTATCAACAGGGTTAGTGCATTATTATTTCAAAAATAAGGATGACCTGCTGGTGTCGGTTTTGCGTGTTATGAATGAAAATTTAAGCTATTATCTTGCAAAAGCATTGGAACAAACTGATGACCCAAAAGAAAAATTAATTATATTCATGGATGAAGCCTTTAAGCTGGTTGAGCATGAAAAAGAATATTTTCATGTATTAATTGATTTCTGGACTCAGCTCAATCACAATGAAAGAATGAGAAAAGCCAATGTTAAACTTTATCAGAGCTATCGGGCTGAATGCTCCAAAATTATAAAAGAAGGAATAGAGAAAAAGGTATTTAAAAACGTTGATGTTAATTATACCGCAACAATGATCGTCGCATTTGTGCAAGGTCTTATCATACAGTACATTATTGACCCCAATGCATTTGACTATTCTGAATATAATAAAAAAATAAAAGAGCAGATAATTGACAACCTGATACGGTAGTATAGAGTATATTATTCTTGATTAAGTGGGGCATGTGCGGTATATTTACTACTTAAATGGTATTATTACTCTTTGTGGTTATCAGCATGTTGAAAGATATATCAGAAAATGGCAATTATCAAAAACATTTAGAAAATGTAGTTAAGACTTTATGCCAACCTGAATCATATAATAAAGTATACCACCGTACCAATCATGATGTGCCTATGCCGTCTATCCCTCAATTAGCAGAAATTGTGGACGAATGTAAGCTGGTATTATTTCCCGGCTACTATGGCAATTCTGAAATTACACCGCAAAACATGCAGTATTACATAGGGTCAGCAATTGACAGCATTGCCCGCAAACTTACTGAACAGATTAAGCGTGGATACTGTTTTTCATGTGCCGAAGGTGAATCAATGGACTGCATTGAATGTGAGCACCGTTCACGAAGAATCATGTTTCAGTTTTTGGATATGCTCCCTGAGATACGGCGTATGTTATCTCTAGATGTCCAGGCAGCATACGAAGGTGACCCTGCTGCTAAAAGCCAGGGCGAAACTATATTCTGTTATCCCAGCATCACTGCCATGATACATTACAGGATTGCGCATGTGCTGTATGTGCTGGATGTGCCGCTTATACCGCGGATAATTACCGAGATGGCACATTCACAGACAGGCATAGATATTCACCCGGGGGCTACCATTGGGGAATATTTTTTCATTGACCATGGCACGGGCGTGGTAATTGGCGAAACCACAATAATTGGCAATAATGTACGCATTTATCAGGGTGTAACTCTTGGAGCAAAGAGCTTCCCCCTTGATGAAAATGGCAACCCAATTAAAGGCATACCTCGCCATCCCATTGTGGAAGATGATGTAATCATTTATTCTGGTGCGACAATTCTGGGTAGAGTTACAATAGGCAGGGGTTCTGTTATAGGTGGTAATGTGTGGCTTACTGAAAGCGTTCCTCCAGGTACACATGTACTACAGCAAAAACCAATGGAGATACTATTTGAAAACGGGGGCGGGATTTAAGCTCTTTTGTTTCCTATGATCAAACCAATATGTTCCCGGCCCTTAGTCCAGTGCCAATTATTGCGTGCGTTAAAATATAAATACCATTGGGTTTTATTTACCTGTTTTATATCAAATGCATATACGTGGCTTCTTTTGTAAGAACCTTCCTTTAGATCGGGTTTCAGTAATGGTTCTTTAGACAGTTGTTTAAATGCAATCCCATCTTTTGATGAATACAGTAAAATTGCTGAACCAGAATGATTGATAGTGTAATCCCAGTAAATGCCGTTTTGCAGTCCTAAAAAACCATCATCCATTGTTACAACTTTAAAAGAGCCACAGCCAATGTTACACCAGCGGTTGTATTTTGATGGTTCCATAATTGGATGAAGAAGACTTTGAAATGGCCCGGCGGGATTATCCGCTTTTGCAAGTCCTATATACAGAGGCTCATTAAAACCGCAATCCTGGATAAAGGCTAATGCAGCGCTGTAATAAAGAAAATACAAATTTTTATGTTTTACAATGCATGGATTGCTTATTGAGTCACCGTATGTGTTGCTATGCCATGGCAATGATGGCGTTAGAATAGCTTTTTCATCGCTCCATGTATGTAGATCGGTAGATGAACGCATTGCAATGTATGAATACCATCTATGCGGCAGCCATGAATACCACAGAATAAACGGTTTAATTTTTTCGTAATACAGGTAATACGTGTTGTGTTCATGAAAAAGATAGGGACGCATCGCATTGCGGATTATACCACGGAGACTTGAATAATGAAGGCCGTCATCTGAAGTAAAATGGTGAATGCCCAGCAAAGAATGTGCAAATAAATGCCACTTGCCATCAGGCGACACGTCAGGTATTACAAATGTTGGATCAGCAATAATGGGTGATAAAAAAGGTGGGGCTATAATAGGATTACCATCGTATTCTGCAAACGCAAGCTGCAAAAATTCTTTTATTTTCATACTGTACTCTTTTTTAGGGCGATAGCTCATTTTAAGTAACTATCGCCACTATAAAAAATTATAAAATATACTACACTGATGTAGCTTATTGTACACACTATGCGATAACAAAAGTCAAGCGTTATTGTTATGAGCACATCTAAAAACTGGTTTTATTATTAAATGTAACGATTAAAAAAAGCAGTTTTAACCCATACAAGAGACCACAGGGAACATCCTTACTTAAAAATTAGTTTTTAGAAGATACCTTATATTTTAAAAATAAAGTTTTTGACTTTTTTAGGAATATATGGTTCATATCTTTATAAAAATGAGTGGATTATGAAACCGATAGTTGCTACTATAAGTCTGATTTTTGCCTTTTTAGTTTTAACCGGCTGTACACCACACGCAGAGTATATACAGTCACTTGAAGGGATATGGCAGCTGTCCACAACTGATAACAATAGTTATGCACATAGTAGTATCGCTGATGGAATTTTGATTACATTGCCATGCAGTGTAAAACTTCCTGCTATACTAAAAGATAAAAATTCAGAGAAAACGCTACCATTACCTCAAAGCGGGTATATATGGATTCAGAAAGAATTTGTGTTAGATGTTGTACCATCAGAGGACATTGCTCTTCAGGTTGGTGAAATTATGAATGCAGATGTTGCATTTTGTAATGGGGTAAAAATTGGTGCTTCTGGCCGGTTTCCGCCCCACTTTAAATCAGCATGGAATCAGTTCAGACATTATACCATTCCGGGTCATATCCTTAAACAAGGGAAAAATCTTATTTCACTGCGAATATACTATGATGCAGAATTCTGGATACATACACCGGTGCGTCTGGTAACCGATAGCTCTGGTAAAGTCCTGTTTGATTATATCAATTTTATGCGTATACACCTTATGCAGGCGATGTTTTTCATACTAGTGACTCTGGCAATTTTCTTTGTGGTAATGTTTTATTATCAAAGGGATTCAGTAGAGTATCTTTTCTTTGGGCTTTCGTGTTTAGCTGTTGCATTCCCTCAGATTCTTCATTTTTTTGAAAATGTTTATCCCAACCTGCCGTATGACTCAAATACTGTGCTGAAAATATCACAGCCAGGACTTGTAATTTTCCCGGCATTATTAAACCTTTTTTACCGATACCATGTCGGAAGAAACAAACAGTGGCTTACTACATCCTATATTATTATTCCGGTATTACTGACTGTACTGCTCATTATTCAGAATAATCGCAGTAACATTTTGCTGGTGCGAAATGTATCTATTGTGTTCTCAATTTTATTTATGGTTGATATATTTATAGCTTCTGGCCTGCAGTTGGTTCAGCGTAAAAAAGCAGGTTTACTTATCTTTATAGGCATTGCCCCCATGGTTTTATTAGGATTGCATGATGTGCTGGCGTTTGGATTAAAAGTCATTCCCTCCAATGTAGTGTTATATGTATATGGATTACCTTTTCTGCTTTTTATAATTGCTATCTACCTTGTTAACATATTTATTACAGCATTGCGCCAAACAAAACAGTTAAATATTCAATTGCAACAACTGCTGGAAGATATTAAAAGATTGGCATATCTAGAAAAAGAATTAGAAATTGCCCGTACTATACAGAGTCAGTTACTCCCTTCTACAATTCCCAGTATCAAAGGGATGGAAATAGGGGTGAGATTTCAGCCAGCGTTGCGAATTGGTGGCGATATCTATAATATTTTTCAATTAAAGGACGGAGTTGTTATATTTCTTGCAGATGTGGTGGGGCATGGAATTCCAGCGGCAATGATAGCTTCAATGGTTAATATCCTTTTTAAGATGTTTCAGATGTTGTCGGTTGATCCAGGATTGCTTCTGAGAAGTTTAAATGTAAATATTTGCAATATGCTTCCGCAAACATTTGTAACGGCTGCATGCTTATATATTAATCGTTATGAAAGCTTTATCCGACTTGCGCGTGCCGGCCATCCATCAATAATTATCCAGAAAGATGATGGGTCTGCAAGCGAATATATGCCAAAGGGTAAGGCGCTGGGGTTGAAAACTGACAATACATTTGAGACAATTAGCATATCAGTATCACCTGGAGATAGAGTCTTTATCTATACCGATGGCATTATTGAAGCAATAAATAGAAATAATGAAATGTTTGGTTTGGAACGATTATTATCTGTTATTCAAGAAACATATAATTATACTTGTTCTGAATCCATTGATAGAGTGTATTCAGAATTAATTCAATTTATTGGGGATGTGTCGCTCCTTAATGATGATGTAACGTTGATAATGATTAAAATTCAAAAGATATAACAGACAACTACCAGCAATCCTTCCAAAAGAATAATAAACAATAATTTTTTTAAAAATACAAATTATTTATTGACAATGATTAAAATATATTTTTTTGACTAAATAAGTTAGATTAATCTAATATTATTAGGTGGATAGATATGATGTATAAATTATTTTATTTAATAATAATTATCTTATTTTTGCAAAGTACAGTATACGCATACAGACCATTTGCAACAGAGGATGCAGGTGTAGCAGTACTTGGTGAAAATAAAGTTGAACTGGGGTATGAGGGAGTTGGAATCTCCATGCATTCAATTGCCAGAAATAGTTTTGCTTTTCTCATTGGTATCGGATTGGGAAATGCTGAAATAATGTTTGAAACACCGTATTGTGCTGGCAGTACTTCAGAGGATGAAGATAAGGGATTGCAGGATTTTGTCATTGCTGCAAAATTGAGAGTAGCAGGTAAGGATGATGCCGGCATAGCGTTAAAAACTGAATATTCATATGGATCTGATTTGTATGGATTAAGTGCAGTTTTTACGCATTCTTTTAATTGGGTAGTATTGCATGCACAGTGTGGATGGATTAGCAATTATAGTAGTGATGGTTTTATTTGTGGTTTAGGATTGGACTTGCCACTTTTTAATGGTTTTACTGTGATAATTGACAATTTTCTTGAACATCTGGCTGATGAGTATTGTTACCAAATTCTTGGAGGTGGTATTTTATCAGTAAATGAGCAAATATCAATAGATGCAGCATTTGGTTTGTTGTGGGTATATCAAAGAAACAATAAAAGAGAGTATGTTACAACAGCAGGATGTTCATTAATTTTTTAATATGTTTTTGCCTTGACATGCATTAAAAACCAACTTTATCATTTAAATAATAGTTTACCATATTTGTTGTCAAAAACAACGGATGTATAGTATGAAAAAAATACTAAGTTTTTGTGCAATTCTAATGGTAGGATTCCTTTTTTCCTTACTCTATGCACAATCGTCATATTCAATTAAAAAGCTAATTGATAATGCATTGCAATCCCTTGAATTACTGAAAGCTGAACAATTAAAAATTGATGAATTGGAAGCAATCAGGAAATATGAAACGCAATGGAAAAATCCTGAAGTGTCAGCGTATTACGGAAGCAAGTCTATCGACTCAAAAAAAGGGACTGTTACAGGTGTGTCGATATTGCAACCATTGTATTTTCCGGGGAAGTTGTCTCTGGTTGATGAAATTTACCGCTTTAAGAAAAATTACCAGTTACTATCGAACCAGGAAATGAAGTATTTTGTTGCATCAACTGTTCTGAATTTAGGGTATGAGTATGCGATAAGCCAGCGCAAATCATCGCATATAAATACACGGCTAAAGCGTTTAAAACTTATCAATACTTATATGACAGCACGGCCCATAGTTTCACCGCAGAAAAAGGTTGAAGCTGCAATAGTAAAAAATACTATTCGTAAACTTGAATCAGAAATTTACAGGATTAAAGCAGACCAAGAAATTAGCCGCCAGAAACTGGCGTTATATACCCGTATTGATGCCCCCCTTCAATTAGATGTACAATGGATTGAAAAGCCACCGGTATTTAATGTAAATGAATTAACCCAAAAAGCAAAAATTGATAGTATAATGGTGAAAAAGCAAAAGGAATTATTTTTGTTAGCTTCAAAGGAAGTTTTACTGGCACAGAAAAATAAATACCCGGATGTTGGTATTATATTTAACTACGATTTTGAAAACGTTGTAGATAAGGAAAAGTCTTTATCTGGTGGTGTAAGTGTCCCAATTCCATTATATAATCAAAATCAGAACCAGATTAATGCAGCAGTAGCAAAACAAAAACAGGAGGAGCTAATACTGCAATATGTAGAAAAAATGATCGAAACCGACATCAACACCATAGTTGCACAATATGAGTATTATCGTAACCTGCTATCATTATATCCGCCCTCAATTGAAGAAGAGTTGGAGCAGTCGATGTACTATGCCGATGAGCAGTTTCAAAGAGGCACGATAACATTTCAGTCGTATCTGGAATTGGATATGCAGATACACGAGACACTGGAAAATATATATACAACGCAAAGAGAGCTGGTTAGAGCACTAGCTGCTATTGCCTGTGTCATTAACGATTATAATCTGCTCATGGAGTTATCGCAATGATATTCAAATGGATAGAAGCTGCACTGCGTGGAAGATTATGGGTTATCATTATAACTGTTTCTGTGATTGTTGCAGGTCTTTACTCAATTGGCAAATTGCACATTGATGCGGTGCCTGATATTACCAATGTTTCGGTAATGGTAAATACAAAAACAGGGGCTTTAGCTCCAGAGGAAGTTGAAAAAACAGTTACTTTCCCTATTGAATCAGAACTTGCTGGTCTTCCTGATGTGCAGGATATACGCTCGCTTTCAAAGTATGGCCTTTCGCAGGTGATTGTCGTATTTTCTGACAATACTGATATTTACTTTGCCCGACAACTGGTTAATGAGCGAATTCAATCTATCCGCGATAAGTTGCCCGAAGGATTAGCGCCAGAACTTGGTCCTGTGTCAACCGGCCTTGGTGAAATATTTATGTATGCGGTGGTAGTTAAGGATGGTGGTGCATTGTCAAAACTGCCAGAAAAAGAACAGCTCACGTACTTACGAACGGTACAAGATTATGTAATCAAACCTGCGTTAAAAAGTGTGCCAGGTGTAGCAGAAGTTGAATCAAATGGTGGGTACAAAAAAGAAATTCATATCAATGTTGATCCCGTACAAATGGAAAGGTATGGATTAACGTGTCATCAGTTGGTTACAGCGTTAGAAAATATTGGTCAAAATTATGGAGGAGGATATATACAGGTTGAAGGCAAGCAAATTATTGTCCGTACTTTTGGTACAATTACTGCAATAGAACAAATTAAAAATTTACCCGTTAAATTAAATGTATATGGTGCACCAGTGCGAGTGTATCAGGTTGCTGATGTAGTGGTGGGAAGCCAGCAACGTTTGGGGGCTGCAACACTCAATGGCAAAGAAACC
>FMSI01051587.1_pt1 | contig 12917 bp, 15 predicted proteins | sample 1504471 | NCBI WGS metagenome assembly FMSI01 (sample SAMEA4475357, study PRJEB15587) | soil metagenome | biome: Soil; feature: Field | place: India | collected 2015-03-11 | depth 0 m
ACCTGAAACAGAAGCCGTCAGTCCAGAAGAAGTCACCGAAGCGGCAAAAGCTCTCATTGCCGCGCTGCAACGGTTTGCAACTGCTCAACTCAAAGCCCTACCGGCGGATGTCCAAAAAGCCCTTGAAACAGCGATCGCAGAGCTGAAGTCGAATGCTGATACTGTCTCCAGCCATGTCAAGGATTTTGAGGAGCGACTCAAGGCTGCGTGGGAGGTGCTAACGGCAAAGAAAGAGTTGCCCAGTGGTGGTGATGGCGAGTCCTAGTCCGTTATTGCTTGAGCAATTCCCTTGGCAGGAGACACTCCAGTGGCAACCCACACCCCAACAGCAGGAACAGTTCGAACGCTTCTATGGGGCAATCCTCGCAGCCAACCAAGGGATCAACTTGACGCGGATTACGGCAGTCACTGAGTTTTGGGAGAAGCACCTCTGGGATTCATTGCGGGGGATTTTGCCCTGGCTTCAGCCTACTGGGGGCACGCTGGGAGGCACCAAGATTCAACAGGTCATTGATATTGGCAGTGGCGGTGGTTTTCCGGGGGTACCGGTGGCGATCGCCCGCCCCGATTGGTCAGTGACGCTCCTTGAAGCAACCCAAAAGAAAGTCAAGTTTTTGCACTCTCTCCCTTCAACCGTTGGTTTAGCCAACATTCACCCGCAATGGGGACGGGCAGAAGCCCATGAGCGCCGGTATGATTTGGCCTTGATTCGAGCCGTCGGTGATGTCGCTCGTTGTTGTGCCTATGGCTTGCCCCTATTGCGATCGGGGGGCGTTTTAGTCCTGTACCGAGGCCAATGGAGCAACGAGGATACCCAGCATTTAGAGACCCTCTTGCCGCGGTACCGCAGTCAACGACTGGATCTTCAGGCATTCACGACCCCCTTGAGCCATGCCCAGCGCCACTGCGTTTACCTTCAGCGTCAGGCTTGAATCAGCGATCTTAATCCTCGTGGGAAGTCTTGATGTAAATAAATATGACAATTGATGGTTTGGAAGTTTCGCCATACACATTTAGGGGGGGATCGGCTATACACAAATAGAGAGCAAACCAAAAGATGTATTGATTGGTTGGGGCAATTTGGCAAGTCTCGGAGGAATACTGTCAATGTTTAGAGATAATAATACAGGTTTTACAAGCTGGCTCGCCGATCTCGTCAATGGAATGGGTCTGGCATGGTGGGTCAAGATAGAAACGAAAACCCCCCCCTGCACCTACTACTTTGGCCCTTTTCTGACGCTCATGGAGGCGGAAAAAGAGAAGGATGGCTACATTGAGGATTTGAAGGCTGAGGGCGCAGAGGGACTTGAGGTTAGTGTCGTGCGCTGCCGTCCTAAAGAGGTGACCATTGACGCCGAAAAAAAGACGCGGGTGCCCCTTAGTGTTGGCATGACGTAGGTTAAAATTTGAGTTGGTTCTAAAGCCCTTTATCCTATAGCATGGTGCCGTCTTAAAGTTTTTTTCTCAGTCTCTTCACTGGACGCCAACCCCAACAAGGCCATGTTCAGCGTTACCAAGGCGGATGGAATTCTCTGGGCGATCGCCTTTATTACGGGGTGCATTTTCAGTCTTTTTCAGTGGGGGTGGCTGGGGGTCTTGGTCGTGGGGGGAATCCTCTATGGGGGGCGTCGTTGGGGCGGCAAGATTCGGCTGCACCTGCCTTCGAGTCAAAGTTTTGCGATCGCCAGCGGGGTTGCCCTCTTGGCAGTGGCCTATGTGTGGCTGCGCACGCCCCAGCCGGGGGTGAATGACATCAGCAGGTTAGTGCCGCGTCTTGGGGCGTTGAATCTACCGCCAACGGTGCTCGTCGAGGGGCGTGTTGAAACCACACCACTACCTAATCGCGCTGGGCGACTACGCTTTTTCCTAGGAGTGGAGCGCTATCAAAATCTCAGTCAGGTATCTGCCCAAAGTGGGGTGCTGCAAGGGAGAGCCAGTGGCCGCCTCTATGTGACGCTGCCAGCCGAGGAAGGGGCAAAGCTACATCCCAGCCAACGGATCCAGATTTCGGGGCGGCTCTATCTGCCTCGTGGGGGGGGCAGTGAGTTTTTTCGTGCCTTTAACTTTCGGCAGCAACTTCAGTTGCAGCATACCTTTGCCGGCTTAGCAGGCAATAAGGTCACGATTTTGGATCGGGGATCGCCCTGGGGGCTGTGGGCACTGCGGCAGCGAATTGTCCAAGTCCATGCCCAAGGGTTGGGCGATCGCTATGGTGCTGTGGTCTCGGCAATGGTGTTAGGGAACCGCGCGGTAGCCATTCCCTTTGAGGTGCGCGACAGCTTTCGGCGGGTGGGGCTATCCCATGCCTTGGCGGCGTCGGGGTTTCATACGGCGATTCTGTTAGCGGTTGTCTTGGCGGTGGCGCGTTTGTTGCCGCAGCAGTGGCGCTATGGTTTGGGGGCTGGGGTCTTGGTGCTCTTTGCCTGTTTGAGTGGGTTTGCCCCCTCAGCAATTCGCGCTGTGTTGATGGGTTTGGCGGGGTTAGTGGCTTTAGTGAATGGCCAAAAGGGACAACCCCTCGTGATTCTGCTGGCGATCGCCACTGCCATGCTGATCTACAATCCCCTGTGGATTGAGGACATTGGCTTCCAGTTAAGCTTCCTAGCGACATTGGGTCTAATTGTCAGTGCTCAACCGATTAGCGATCGCCTCGATTGGTTGCCAGCGCCCCTGCGTAACCTTGTTGCGGTGCCCCTCGCCGCCACCCTTTGGGTACTTCCCCTCTCTTTAGCAATCTTCGGTATTTTTCCGGTGTATGGTCTGCTGGCCAATGTCGTTGCCAATTTGCCCCTGGTTTTCTTGACGGTTGGCGGCTTCATCAGTGCAATGGTCGGCCTCCTCATTCCGCCTGTGGGCTCGGCTCTTGCTTGGCTCCTCTACTACCCCACAGCCTTCCTCCTGTGGCTGATTCAAACCATCGGTCAGTGGCCGGGGGCAACGATCGCCCTCGGCAGTTTGGGTTGGTTCCAAGTTGTTGTTCTCTATGGCCTGATCGTCCTTGTGTGGCTGAGTCCTCGCTGGCGGCGCCGCTGGTTTTTGCTGTTTACCCTTGGTGTCACTCTTGTTCTAGTGCCCTTTATTCTGCGCCAAAACACCCTCTTTCAAGCTACGGTTCTTGCCAATACACAGGTTCCGACACTGGTGATTCAGCAACCAGCGGGGACAGTCGTCATTAATGGGGGGGATTCCCAAGGGCTAACGGCTTTCTTGGCTCAAGAGGGCATTAACCGCATTGATTGGGCGGTGGCCAGCGATCGCCAGTACCGTCAACAACAGGGCTGGCGCGACATTCATGGGATCACCCCAATTCGCCAGTTTACGGATGTGCCAACGGCCAAGAGTGATCCTGCCTACCGGGAAATGTTGACCACCCTCAAGGTGCCCCATCAATCGCTACCTCTGCGGCAACCCGTTCAACTGGGTCAGGTGAAAATTACTGTCCTGCGGGCGGATCCAGCTATCTTGACCTTGGAGATGGGCAATACCCAGTGGCTCTTTGTCAGTGATCCGAGTCGCGATGCCGCTCAAACCGATTGGCTGGCCGTGACGCCCGTGGAGCCACCGCAAGTTCTCTGGTGGTGGGGGCGCAAATTAACACCACGCCTCTTTGAGATTGTCAAGCCGCGCAGTGTCATTCTTAGTCGCAACGCCCTTGAGCCCGCGATCGCCAGCTACCTAAAGCAGAAACAAATTCCCTATTTTGTGGTTGGAGAAGTAGGAGAAGTGCGCTGGCAGGCCGATGGCTCCCTGAGGGCCAACGCTCCTCAAAACGATGGCTTGGTTTAGCTCTCACTTTGTCGCAAGCGTAAATGTGCGGTTGCCAATGTTTCTTGGAGTACCTGCTGAATGCGCTGCGAATCGGGGGTTTTGCCCCCCATCAGGTCGCCAAAATAGACACAGGCGGCTTCCCCCAAGGCCCAAGTATAGGCCGCCGCCCAAGAGGCAGAGAGCACCGCTCCCCAACCCGGAATAAATTTAATCAACTGTTGCCCCACCAACCGCGCCACAAATCCGCCACCAATTGTGGTCAAGATGCCCCCGGCTTGGGAAGGTGAAAGGGTCTGACCGTACAACTGCCCCAACAGCACCACCATCACCACCTGCACCCCCACAAGGAGTGGCATCGTGGCAAAGGGCAAAGGCACTGCCGCCAAGGTTCCCGCCATCACTGCAAAGGGGGCAATGTAACGCCGCCCCACTTGACGATAGAGGGGAGCCAATTGATCACTGAGATGGGATTGGGCGACTAACTGGTGAAGCAATTGGGCTTCTGCTTTGGGCAGCACCGCCTCTAGGGTTGCAGCAAGGGCCTCAAAGCCATAAAAAACAGGGGTGTAGCCGTCTTCCTCCAACGTAAAGTCAAGGGGAATGACGCGATCGCTAATGTCGGCAAAGCGTTCCTTCAGGCCGGCGATCGCCAAGTTAACCTCGGGAACCTCTGGGGGGTAGGGGGGATGATTTTCTTGATGCGGGGGATATAACTCGTGGAGACAGGTAATGGCCAAAATAAAGGGAATCTCTGGATGGGCTTTCTTAAGCGCCTTTGCCACTTGGTGCAGGCGATCGCCCGCAAAATCCGTTACCTTGACCGTCAAAATAATTACCCGCGCCCGTTGACTTTGCTGCAACAGGTGATCCAATTCCGCCACTACCTCAGCCGTTTGCTCTGGCGTTTCCCCCAAGCCCACCGTATCCGTGAAGGTGAGCAGTGGCAGTTCAGCCGTGGGATAGTCATAGCGCTGTGTTTGCCGAGTATGGGGACGAAACCCCGCCCCGACAATACTGGCATCGGCACCCGTCATTGCCCGCACAATCGAACTTTTCCCCGATTGGGGTTTGCCAATCAGCAAGACTTCCGTTGCCGGTAACTCCTGCCGTGCCCTAGCCAAGACCTCCGCCAGCGCCGTTGCATCCACCTGAAACCAGCGGCTCAGGAACTGCCCATAGGAGCCTAAGAATTTAGGCTTGGGTTTCTCCACAGGCGTCGTCACCGTAGCTGGGGGATTCGCGGTAGATCGCATCCAGTTGAGCACGGGCATCCTCCACACTGAGAGAGCGCATCACCAACAGGGGTTCATCAATCACGTGGCCATCGCTATCCAAGAGTTCGGGATGGGTCACCCGTGGCGGTGAAAGTTGCCGTTGTGATTCAATGCCGAGGGTCAACAAACTACGAATCAGATTAGCCATCGCCAGTAGTGCCAAGACCGTAAAGGCAACAATATAAATCAACTGCAACATGAAGAAAGCACCTCCGAGCCAAGCGCTGAGAATGGTTTAAGCGTCACAAGATTTGGATAAGCGATAGTGGTGGGCAACCTGCCAGCACTCCATCAAGAGCGTATGCCACTGCATGAGTACCTGTGTATCAACCCCCACTTGGCCGTCCGTTGCCCGAAAGAGGCTTTGGGTAGCAATCACATCGTTGAGAGCGGTCTCCACCCGTTCAAGGAGTGTCTGCTGTTCCGCCACGGTCAAGAAGGGAATCACTTCTGTCTGCAACAGCGATCGCGATCGCGTGAACCAGTACTGAAAATCTTCAAGTAGCGGCTCCAGCAAGACCTTAAGTAGTTGAGGTTCAGGTAAATTTGAGTGCAGCATAGGGATTGATGAGGGCGACCTACTTCTATCTTAAATCTTAAACTCGTTTACATATTGTTACACTGTTAATCTTTGACTGCATCTTTCCTCAGCGCGATCGTTTGGAAGGAATCGAAGAGACGGTGTACCCTAAAAAAAGACTCAAAAATACCAACCTTGTCCCCATTACACAGTGTGCATAGGTATGGACATCCGCGACTTTTTTGCCCAAAGTGCTGGCCGCTGGTTTTCCCAACGTACCAGTCATCACTTGGCCTTTAAGCAAACCGAGTCAGGCAAGTCTCAGTTAACCATTGAATTACTGTCTGTGGATGATCCTGCGGTCATTGCCCTGTGTCAGCAATATGAGATGGATCCCGCTTGGGCAGTGTGCGGTGCACGGGTCAGTTGGGACGGCACGATGGAATGGGACAGCGAGAAGCACGAAGGTTCAACGGTACTGGTGCCGATCATGGATCAGGGGTCGCGGATGGAAGGCAAGCTCCTGCGGGAAATGGGCTATGCCGAAAAAGCACCGGTTGCCGGTCGTTTCAGTATGGGCAGTGATGGTGCCCTGACATTAATTACCGAATATGAAACGATGTATTCCGAAGAGCGCCTTTGGTTTGCCAGCCCCAATCTACGCCTGCGCACCAGTATTCTCAAGCGCTTTGGTGGCTTTAGTATGGCCTCCTTCTGCTCAGAAATTCGCTTAGGAGTGACGCAACCCGCCAATTCCTGATGGTCTTTCTCCACGTTGCCATTAACGTCACGGATTTGGAGCGAGCTGCTGCCTTCTATGAAGGGTTGCTGGGTCTTAGCCCCGTTGATCGCCCCCTGAAATTTCCCGGCCGTTGGTATCAAATCGGTACGGTGCAAATTCATCTCATCCCAGCGGAGAAGGTGGTCGATCCCTGTCAAGATGAGCGGTGGGGACGTAACCCCCACTTTGCCCTTGGCGTAACTGATTTAGCCAGTCTCGAACAACGCCTAGCCACAGCCCAAATTCCGTTGCAGCGCAGTGCCTCAGGACGAGCCGCAATCTTTGTCGCGGATCCCGATGGCAATCTGATTGAACTCACTCAAGTGTCCTAGAGGACCAATTTGGCCGTTCCCAAGAACTGAATGCCCCTTGGCTCAATGGTAAAACGATAGGGCAGAATTTCTACCCCTTGGTTGTAGGCGGCGCGTAAGAGTTGTCCATAGGTGGGATCGGCACTGTCCCCCGGTGCAAAGCGATCGCAATCACCGCGATTGATGAAGTAGAGTATACACACACGAGTGTCTGGCTGAGTTTGCCGTAGCCATTGCAGTTCCCGCAGATGCTTTTGGCCTCGGGTGGTCACTGTATCAGGAAACAGGGCTAAGCTCCCTTGCGCCCAAGTGGTATTTTTCACTTCAACATAGGCAGGGGGCTGTTGGGGATGATCCGTCAAGTAAAAGTCAATGCGGCTACGCTCTTGACCATAGGCCACCTCTCGTTGCTGAGTGCCGTACCCAGCCAGTTCCGGTAGGATGCCTGCCGCCAATGCCGCAGCAATCACCCGGTTCGGGAGACTCGTATTTACCCCTACCCATGTGCCATCAACAAAAATCATTTCCCAGGTATAGGCCAGCTTGCGCTTGGGATCCGCATGGTAGGAGACCTGGACAGGGGCACCCACTTGGCAAATTCCTGTCATGGGCCCTGTATTCGGGCAGTGGGCTGTGATGCGATCGCCAGAGGTCAACTCAATCTCAGCAAAAAATCGCTGATAGCGCCGACAGAGAATTCCTGCTTGGAGCGGTGGATAGTGCCAACACAACGTGGGAGTCACAGGCGACCCGTAGAAAGCGCAAGTCTCTATTCTACCCCTAAAAGTAAAATGCCAGCCTCCCTCGGTGATATGGAAGCCAGCATTTTACGGAATATTAAAGGAGATTTAAGGTTAAGGTCTATATAGGCTGACCTCAATTGAATACCCTTATCATGGCATCACTTCTTGGCAGAGGCAGCTTTCCTAATCTTTTCTTTATATTTATGTTGCAAAGGTCTGATCTTTCGTTACATGTCTTAGGGTTTCGCAGTATTGTCTTGAAAACCCCCCTGTCTTCATCACAAGAAACGCCCCTAAATCCCGTAGTATTAAGATGTATGTCGCAAATCTTAAAAATTTCTGAGGTATGACCGCCGAAACCCCTGATGTTGCACCCTTAGATCGGTTTGAGTGCCGTGCCTGCGGCTACATCTATGAACCCTCGAAGGGAGACGAGAATCGCTCGATTCCGCCAGGGACAGCCTTTGCTGATCTCCCCGTGAACTGGCGGTGTCCAGTGTGCAGTGCTCCGAAAAAGCAATTTAGCAACATTGGACCTGTGGGATCTCCCTCAGGCTTCAAGGAAAATCTGAACTACGGCTTGGGTGTGAATCGCCTCACCCCCGGCCAAAAAAATATCCTCATTTTTGGTGGTCTTGCCCTTGCCGTTCTTTTTCTACTGAGTTTCTATAATGTTCGCTAAACAAATTGACACTTATTGGCAAAAAATGAAAGGCATCCAGTTCCTGCATTGGCTACTAGTGACCGTTGTCCTCTGGGTGAGCCTGAGTACCCCTGCCCTTGCCATCCCCGCCTTAGACTACAACCCTTGGGAAGCCATCCAACTACCAACAACCTCAACCATTCTCGATATGAGCTTTATTGACCGGAATCACGGTTGGTTGGTGGGTGCCAATGCCACACTGATGGAAACTCGCGACGGTGGTCAAACTTGGGAACCCCGCACGCTGGTTTTAGATAATCCCGACTATCGCTTCAACAGCGTTAGCTTCCAGGGGAACGAGGGCTGGATTGTCGGTGAGCCACCCATTCTGCTGCACACGACCGATGGTGGCCAATCTTGGAGTCAAATTCCCCTCAATCCCAAACTTCCCGGCTCACCCCGCCTGATCAAAGCCCTCGGCAATGGCGCTGCGGAAATGATGACCGATGTAGGCGCCATTTACCGTACCAAAGATAGTGGCAAAAACTGGCAAGCATTAGTCCAAGAAGCTATTGGGGTCATGCGCAACCTCAATCGTTCGCCCTCTGGTAAGTATGTGGCTGTCTCCTCGCGGGGGAGCTTTTATTCCACATGGGAACCGGGACAAATCGCTTGGGAACCCCACAATCGTACCACCTCGCGCCGTGTCCACAATATGGGCTTTACCCCCGATGGTCGGCTCTGGATGATTGTCAATGGCGGTAAAATTGCCTTCTCTGATCCAGACAATTCCGAAAATTGGGGAGAACTCCTGAGTCCCCTGCGTCGCAATAGCGTTGGCTTCCTCGATCTGGCCTACCGCACACCCAATGAAGTATGGCTGGCAGGGGGTGCTGGCGTACTGCTCTGTAGCCAAGATGGCGGCCAAACGTGGCAGCAGGATGTGGATGTAAAAAAAGTCCCCTCCAACTTTTATAAAATTCTTTTCTTTAGTCCCGATCAAGGGTTCATTATTGGCCAGAAGGGAATCTTGCTGCGGTATGTAACTGACTTGACGGCTGCTTCGGCGTAACTTAGAAAATAACTGTGGAGCATCTGGTAGAGTCTCGTTATGAACTCCAGCAGCACTTCATTCTCCCTCCATGAGGGTAGGGGTTTCTTGCGCAATATCTGGTACTATGGTCTGCCAGCTACTGACCTCAAGCCGCGTCAGTCTCAAGCCAAAGTACTCCTGGGGGAACCCATCCTATTTTGTCGTACCACCTCGGGTAAACCCTTTGCCCTGCGCAATCTTTGCCCCCACCGTGGTGTTCCCCTGCACTATGGTCGCTTTGATGGGGAAGAGGTGGAGTGCCCCTACCATGGTTGGCGCTTTAATGCCCACGGCCACTGTACGCTGATTCCCTCCCTCACCAGTGATAGTGATGTCGAGCTCAAGCATTTTGGTGTCTTGAGCTATCCGGTGCGGGAGGTGCAGGGTAATCTCTGGATTTTTTTTCCGGCTAATGAGCGCAATGTCAGCGACCCCGCTTTAGAAGTACCCTTAGTTCCCGGATTTAGTGCCGAGACCCAACCCCAATTCGTGCAGAAATTCATCTGTCGGGGACATCTTGACCAGGTGTTTATCAACCTTATGGATCCCTCCCATGCGCCCTTTATCCATAGGGCGTGGTGGTGGCGCACGCGGGGCAAACTCTTTGAGAAGGCAAAAACCTTTGATCCGTCGCCCTATGGCTTTACAATGCGCCGCCATCCCCTGCTGCGCAAATCTTGGGCGCACCGTATTTTAGGCGGTCACCCTGAGGTGGAAATTATCTATCGGCTGCCGGGGATTCGCATCGAAACGAATTATAGCGATCGCCACAAGTTTTGTGTGCTGATTACCCTCACCCCCATCAACGATCAGGAAACTGAACTGACTGCCACCTACTACTGGACCTTTCCGTGGCTCGCCCCCCTGAAACTCCTACTAGCTCCCTTAGCGCGGGAATTTCTGAACCAAGATTTGCGCATTGTGGCCAAGCAGAGCGAAGGCCTGAAGTACAATCCACCGTTGACCCTTATTAAGGAAGCAGATTACCAAGCCAAGTGGTACTACCAGGTTAAACGCGAGTACGAAAAAGCCACCCAAGAGGGACGGGAATTTGTCAACCCCCTGAAAACCCAAGTTCTGCGCTGGCGCTAAAGGCAGCAGCCCCTCTGGTAGGATCAGAGGGTTAGATCATTCACACCGGCTGTACCTATGCTCCTAGACCTATCGGGAAAACGCGCCCTTGTGACAGGCATTGCCAATAACCGCTCCATTGCTTGGGGGATTGCTCAACAGCTCCATGCAGCGGGTGCCGAACTGGCAGTGACATATCTTCCCGACGAGCGGGGAAAGCTGAAGCAAAAGGTTGAGGAACTCACAGCCCCCCTTGCTCCCAAGTTGCTCCTGCCGCTGGATGTGCAGCAACCTCAACAAATTGACGAGGCCTTTGCGGCGATTCAATCCACTTGGGGTGGCTTAGAGATTTTGATTCACTGTTTGGCCTTTGCCCAAAAAGAAGATCTCAGTGGTGACTTTTCCGCCATCTCCCTTGAAGGCTTTAATCTCGCTCTCGACATCAGTGCCTACTCCCTCATCTCTCTCAGCCGTGCCGCTAAACCATTGATGACCAACGGCGGGTCAATCATTACCCTGACCTATTTGGGGGGTGTGCGGGTGGTGCCGAACTACAATGTCATGGGGATTGCCAAGGCCGCCCTAGAAATGAATGTGCGCTACCTTGCGGCAGAACTGGGGCCTCGGAATATCCGTGTCAATGGTATTTCCGCTGGTCCGATTCGCACCTTAGCTTCCTCAGCAGTGGGGGGCATTCTCGACATGATTCACCATGTGGAAGCCACGGCGCCGCTGCGGCGCACGGTGACCCAAACAGAAGTGGGCAACACAGCAGCTTTTCTTGCCAGTGATCTAGCCAGTGGCATCACTGGTCAAATTCTCTATGTGGATTCGGGTTACTGCATCATGGGAATGTGAAGGCCATGCGCTAGAGTAGAGTCAACGAGTTATTGACGAGGCAAAGCATGGGTTTACTTGATCGTGTGGGCATGGTGATTCGCTCTAACCTCAATGCCCTAGTCAGTGCTGCCGAAGATCCAGAAAAAATTCTTGAGCAAACGATTATTGATATGAATGCCGACTTGGTAAAGTTACGCCAAGCGGTTGCTCAGGCCATTGCCGCCCAAAAACGACTCGAACAACAGTACACCCAAAATCTTAAGGATGCCCAGCAGTGGGAAGAGCGGGCACGCCTTGCCCTCAGTAGAGGAGATGAAGCACTGGCTCTCGAAGCCTTGAATCGCAAGAAAACTGCCGCAGATACTGCTGTCGCCCTTAAAGCCCAAGTGGATCAAATGGCGGTGCAGGTGAAAACCCTCAAGGACAACTTGACCGCTCTTGAAAGCAAAATTTCTGAGGCCAAAACGAAGAAGGAAATGCTCAAAGCGCGTGCCCGTGCAGCCAAGGCCTCAGAGCAGATTCATCAAGCGGTCAGCAAGGTGGGTACCTCCAATGCGATGGCGGCATTTGAACGCATGGAAGATAAAGTCCTACAAATGGAAGCCCGCTCTCAAGCGATCGCTGAACTGAGTGGCGATACTCTCGAAAGTAAATTCCAAGCGCTCCAAAGCGGCGCCAACAAACAAGATGTGGAATTTGAACTGCTAGAAATGAAGCGGCAGATGGGCTTGTTGCCCGATGCTCCCTCTGCGGGGACACTTCCCCAGACCTCCAGTGGCAGCAGTCAGTTAAATATTAATATCAACGTCTCTACTCCTGAAGTGCAGGACGCGCCACGCACCAGTGCATCGTCTCAGAGTAAATCTATTGATGACGATATGGCAGAACTCCGCCGCCTACTGGAGAGTTAACTTAAATGGGTCGCCTGGGATTCGAACCCAAGACCAATCGGTTAAAAGCCGAGTGCTCTACCGCTGAGCTAGCGACCCGCGCTGTTTCACAGCTTTTTTAGTATAGGGAAAACCCCCTTGAAAGACAAGGGGTTAGGGGGAAAGCCAGCGGGGAAATTCACAAAATTGTTCTCGGCTGAGGAGATGAATACGCGGATGTGCCTCGGCCTGGGCGCGATCGCCAGCGGTGGTGTAGCCCCATGTGGCCAAGAAGAGTTCTGTTTCCTCTAGTTCCGGTGTAGCCGCAACCTGTAGCAGTGCCCCAAGGCGATCCTCAACGAACCACAGGGGAGCACCATAGGTTGACTGAAGCGCTTCAAGAATCACAGACTTGGACTGCTGTTGCTCTTTACCATAGATGGCCTCTGGGGGAAAGGCGATGCCCGCTTGCTTCAGCAAATAGGTAACAAAGCGCTGCTCCTTGGTGGTGACAATGGCGAGGGGTTGTCCTTGGGCTTGCCAGCGTTGCAGAGCCGCCACAACACCCTCATAAAAGTCATGGAGCGCCAGCCAGCTTTGCCAGTCCGTTGCAATCCAGCGATCGCGCAGGCCGTCCACTCGTTCTCCCAAATCGGTGGCAGTGAGATGGTAGGTAGCAAGTAGGCAATCACGCACCTTTGGCCAGTTTTGGAGAATCTCTTGAGTAGGGGTGCCTTCAAGGATTGCCCGCAATAGGAGTGGCATCTCCCAACCCACCGTAATCACAGGGCGCAATTGACCAAATTGCCTTTCTAGTTCCTCTAGGGAAAGCACAAGGGGCTGATCAGGCCACACTTGCTGATATACCCGCCAACTGGTTCGAAAATATTCCCGTAGGCCATTGCAGAGGACGCCATCAAAGTCTAAGGCCAGTAATGAGGGTAATATTTGTGGCATTGCTGTCTAAAACCTAACTGGGGCGGGAGGATTCGAACCCCCGAATG
>FMSI01028633.1_pt1 | contig 12916 bp, 8 predicted proteins | sample 1504471 | NCBI WGS metagenome assembly FMSI01 (sample SAMEA4475357, study PRJEB15587) | soil metagenome | biome: Soil; feature: Field | place: India | collected 2015-03-11 | depth 0 m
GGTGGCGCTGCCGGCGCCGCCAAGACCGGCGCCGCCGGCAACGTGGTCGTTAAAGCCCGCGCGGCGTACTCTAGCGCAGTGGGGGTTGCACCTGCCACGAGCAGTTGCGGCGCAGTAGGCGCCAATGCCAAAATGCCGTGATCCGCCGGAATCGTCTGCCCATCCACTTCATAGGCAGTGCCATTCCAGCGCACCGTCCCCCAATCTCCCGCCGGCAACGGCCCTAAGGCGACCACTATCGTAGGAGCTTGGGCAGGAAGCGCGTCTGCCACCGTCAAGACCGGATCTTGCCTAGCCAGCGCTGACCATTGCCCAACCGCAAAGGCCGCAATACCGCCTGCCCGTAAAATCGCCGGATCGGTGGCTGGTGATAAGACCAGTGCCGGCGGCAACCGAGTGGTAGGTGCGCTGAGGGGCAACGGCGCAAACAATTCCGCCAGATCGGCCAAGGTTCCTTCCGTTACCGGTTGCAAATCCAGCCGGAGGGTTGAATCACCGCTCACGACCGTCCATAACGCCGGATTCTGCACGTCTTCGCAGGCGTCATCGGTCAAGCGCATGTGAATCTGCACCTGCACAAACAACCCCGGCCCGGTAAAACCGGCCACCGGCAATGGCACGGCCAACGCGCCATCGGCGGCGTTTTCCGCCGTCAGCCGGGTGCTCGCCAGCGACTGTCCGTTCAATGCAACCGTTATCGTTGATCGATCAGGCCGTAACAATGGCGAGTGGCTAAACCGTAACGTTAATAAGCCATCGCTCGCCGGACGCAACCCGGTCGGGATCGGAAAATAATAGTCGAGCACCGCATCGATCCCGCGCGCAGTGCGGTCGCCGTAGCCAAGGTCGGCAAAGCGTTTGGCCGCGCTTTGGCCTTGGACTGGCTCCGGAGCAATGACCGTGAGCAAGATCACGAGCAAGACTAGCCACCACCGCATCCACAGGATCATGCTGATTCCTCTGACAATCTATCACGCGCGAGCACCACCACTGTCAAGTCATCGGTCAATGGGCCGATCAAGGCCGGCAGTGCCAACAACCGGTCAACGATCGCGGTCGCCGACATCCCATCGGCGAGCAGGTCGTTAATCTGGAGCGGATTGCGCGCTAATGCCGGCCACGGATCAAGCAACCCGTCACTGAACAAGATCAAGGCATCACCGGGGTTCAGCGCCGTTTCACCTTGCCGGTACGGTTCATGCGAGAACATGCCCAGCGGCGCACCCCGCGGTTCGAGCCGATCACACTGCCCGCCATGGCGCCGGATGAAGCCTAACCCATGGCCGGCATCAACAAAGGCTAGGGTATGGGCAGTTAAGTTTAATTGCAAATGGCACAACGTCACAAAGCTGTTGGTGCGATCAAGATCGGCATGCAAAGCGTTCACCGCATACTGCATATTAACTTCTGGCGATGTATCGCGCGCTACCGAACGAATCACCGCGCGCGTCGTCGTCATCAACAACGCTGCCGACATTCCCTTACCCATCACATCGCCAAACGTCAGATTTAACAAATGCGGGGCCGGGAAGTGCCAATCGTAGAAGTCACCGCCAACCTCACGCGCCGGGATGCAGCGAGCCGCAATCGTGTACCCCGGCAGACGCGGCATTTGCTGCGGCAACATTTCCGATTGAATCTGCGCGGCATGTTTGATTTCAGCTTCCAATTCGCGCCGCTTCTCGTCGAGCCGGCGTTGCAAGGCGGCATTCTCGCGTCGCAGCCGGAGTTTCGCCAGCGTGCGCTCGATGACGACCACCAGCTCTTGCCGATCGATCGGTTTGCGTAGATAGTCGTCGGCGCCGTGGCGTATCGCATTCACCGCAATCTGCTCTGAGCCGAACGCGGTCGTCATAATCACCGCCGGCTCCGGTCCCATCTGGCGCACGTTATCCAACACGTCGATCCCGCTGATTTCCGGCATCAGAATATCAATTAACGCAACGTCAATCCCACCTTGGGCAATCCGCTGCAATGCCTCAAACCCGTTACGCGTCAATTCGACCCGATAGCCGGCATTAGCGAGCCAGAGTTGTAACAACCGGCCCATATCCGGATCATCATCAACGACCAACACGACCGGCGCATTGTGGAGCCGATTGGAGGCTAAAGACAAGACGCGGCGCTGCGGCGGTTGCCCAATCTGCGCATCGGCGATCAAGACCTGATTGCGGCCATGCCGCTTGGCCTGATACAGCGCCGCATCAGCCTTTTCAACCAACCCGCTGGCATCAATCCCCTGCCCCCATTCAGCAATGCCGGCTGAAAACGTCACTCGCAACGGCGCTCCCTCGCGCTGATGTTCGATATGGGCAAACCGCTCGCGTAAGCTGTCAATGACCATTGCCGCACTCGCTGCCCGCGTTTCCGGCATCACGATCAAAAACTCTTCCCCGCCATAACGACCGATCAAATCAGTCGCGCGCAGCCGCTGCCGCAACAATCGGGCCAAGCTCTTCAAAACCCGATCGCCGGATTGATGGCCGTACCGATCATTGACCTGCTTGAAATGGTCAATATCGATCAACACCACCGACAACGGCTGGTTGCTCCGGCGCGCACGCGCCACCTCGCGGGTCAGTAAATCTTGGGTGACGCTGTGATTAAACAACCCGGTGAGGCTATCACGCACCATCAAGCTGCGCATCGCCCGCGCTCGCTGAATGCGTGAACTGATCGCGGCCACCAGATGCTCTAAATTGATAGGTTTCGTCAGAAAATCGTCGCCACCTTGCGCCAACACCGCCAACTGCGCCGAGCGATCGGTTTCTCCCGATAAGAAGACAATCGGTATGCCGTGGTATTCCGGCTGCTGGCGAATGACTGCGGCTAATTCCTGCCCGTTACAGCCGGGCATATAGACATCGAGCAAGATGAGATCCGGCGGATGTTCGGCCAATAACATCGGCGCTTCCAGCGGATCGGTTGTGGTCACCACCCGCATCCCAGCCGCCCGTAACGCCAACGCATACACCTCTGCCATTAACGGCGAATCGTCAACGATCAGCACCGTATACGGCTCTGCACTCACCTGCTGCGTCATTTGATCAATCTGATCGATCAGCAAGCCGATATCGATCGGGCGCGTGAAATAGCCGCGCCCGCCGGCCCGCACCGCAGCGAGGCGCAATGTGAAATCTGATGAACTGGCGGTAAAGAAAATCGGCAGCGTTTGGCCGTATCGATCATGCAAGAAGGCAGCCGCAGCAATGCCGCTCTGTTCCCCTTCTTGCAGATCAAGATCGAGAATGAGCACATTCGGCATCTGACGCTCGACTGCCGCTAGCAGTTCGGCGCTGCTGAGAAACTGCGTCGTGGTATAACCAAAATAAGCGATTTGGCGCGCTAATTCCTCCGTCTCGTCCTGATTGCGCCCAGCCAAATAAATCAGCGTCGTGGCCACCGCCGATTGTCCACGGCTGAGCGATTGCGGCGCTGGTGCGTTGTGATTGCGCATCGCATCGAGCAGCCTTTCCACCAGTGACGCCAGACTCGCCGCTACCTCATCTGCAGCGGCCCGCTGGATCACCGGCTGCAGGGCAACGTCAAGCGCGCGCGCCGCATCACTGACCGTTGCGAGCCCGAAGGTCGCCCCTGAACCGGCCAAATTGTGCGCAATCCGTTGTAGCTCGTACAGATCATCTGGTTGCAAGGCGCCGTCTTGCCATCGCGCCCAAATTGCTTCGATCTGCCTGATCTTTGTCTCGATCTGGGCAAGATACTGCTGTTGGAGATCTGTGAAGAGGGAGTGCGCCTCATTAGGATTTGCCTTCATACCATCTTACGCTCCCTCAGCCGTCTGATCCGGCGCATCACGTGCCCTCAGACGATCCATCGGTTAAGTATTATCATACTCGATTGAACGTTTTTCTTACGAACCGTGGTGTAGCGAATTGGGCAATTCGGATTAAAAATTCCTGACAACATTCGTTGACGTCCTTCCCTATCGGCGGCTAGGTTCCGGCGGCGCTATCACCACGAGCGCTACCCCAACCGAAGCGATGACCAACCCGCCAACCGCCAGCCAACCGAGCCGCTCGCCAAACAAGAACCATGCTTCAACTGCGGTTGCCGGCGGCACCAGATAAAACAGGCTGGACACTCGCGCTGCTGAACGCGCGCGGATCAAGAGCATCAAGAGCAAAATCGCACCAATTGATAAGACGAGCGTCAACCATAGCAACGCTCCGATCAGGGCCGGCTGCCAATCAATCGTATGGCTTTCAAACACCAACGCCAGCGGCGCTGTCATCAGCAGCGCCCCCAGATATTGGGCCCACGTGCCGCTCAGCAGCGGCAATCCGGCGCCAAATCGTTTTTGGTACAGAGTGCCGGCAGTAGTGGCCAGCAAGGCGATGATCGCCGCTGTCAGCGTAACCGGCGTAACCAGCGGCGGCCCGGCTACCATCAGTTTATCACATACGACCGCCGCGACGCCAATCAGCCCAAGCGCCAACCCCAACCATTGCCGCCACGCGATCTGCTCGCCGAGCGCCCACTGGCTGATCAGTGCGGTCAAGATCGGCTGCAAACTGACGATCAGCGCCGTGAGACCCGCCGGCATGCCGCCATCAATCGCAAAAAAGACCCCGCCCAAATAGCCGCTGTGGAGCAGGATCCCAACGATTGCGCTGTGCCCGTAGGCACGAGGTTGCGAGAGCCATGGCTGCTGAAACATCACTGTCAAGCCGCCCAGAATCAGTAACACGAGGACAAAGCGGATGCTGAGGAAAGTGAATGGTTCGATGTACGGCAAACCGAAGCGTGCCCCTATAAATCCGGTGCTCCAGAGCAGCACAAACAGGAACGGAGCAATAGTTGTGAGACGGGATGAAACAGCGATGTGGCTTTTCATGCAGATTCTTTTTCTTTCAGTATAATACTCGCGTTCATCAGGTTCTCATTTTATGCTAAACTATGGTCTGTGCCGAATATCACGATATCAGGCCGAATGACGAGGAGGTTCCAGATGAGCTGGCGAGGTTCCGGACAAAGTAGTTTTCGTTCGCGCAGCAGCGGGAGTAGTGGCCGCAGCAGCGGCAATGGTGGCTCAAGCTTCTCAGGCGGCAGCGCCGGCGGGCCACCCCTCAGCGTGATGATCGGGTTGGCGTTTGGTCTTGGGTTCATTGCTCTGATGATCATAATCGCCTTCAATGCCAATCAGGGCGGGTTTGTCGCCTCCGGGCCGCGTCCTACCGCTACCCCCCGCCCCACCGCCACCCCACGCCCCACTGCGGCTCCTGCGGCTGCCCAGCCTACCAAAGCCCCAGCCGTACAAGCAGCGAATGAACCCGGTGGTGAGAATGTGGTTAATGAAACTCCCGCGCAAACAATTCAGATCCTAGCCGATCCGAACAGCTTGGCCTTTGCCCAAACTTCTCTGACCCTACCTGCTAACACCGTGGTGAAGCTTGAGTTCGTGAATCAAAACAATCTCGGCGTCCAGCACAACTGGGTGCTGGTCAACGGCGGTGATGATGTGGGCGCCGCTGTCAACAATGCGGCTCAAGCTAATGCCGATGGTCTCTTCGTTCCGCCTCCCAGCACTCCCGGCGCTCTGGCATGGACGGCAATGCTCAATGCTGGCCAAACCGGCAGCGTGACCTTCCGCACGCCGCCCCCCGGCACCTATCTCTATATTTGCACCTTCCCCGGTCACTATCTGGCTGGCATGAAGGGCACCCTGACGGTGACGCCGTAAGCGTAAGGCGGACAAGCTCGGCTCTGGCAGAGCGCAGGCGCGGATGCTGTACCCCTAAGCATCCCGCTGCGCTCAGCTTATGCTGCCCGCTCTAATACCGCAGTCGCCTCGACATGCGGCGTGTGCGGGAACATATCGTACCCGCGCAGGCTGATCACGCGATACACTGTCGTTAACATCTGGAGATCGGCAACTTGGGTGAGCGGGTTGCACGAGACGTAGACGATCCGCTGCGGCCCAATTCTAAGGAGTTCTTGGCATACCTGCGGCCCTAAGCCGGTACGCGGCGGGTCGGCCACGATCACCGGCAAGCTGCCCGCTGGCTGCGCGCGCAAGTACTCCAGCGTATCGGCACAGATCGGGTTGAAGTTGGCAACACCATTGGCAAGCGCATTGCGCTGCGCCAAAGTGACGCTTTCCGCCACCGCTTCAACGCAATCAACGCTGGCTGCCCACCGGGCCAGATGCAATCCAATCGCGCCCACGCCTCCGTAGAGATCGGCTGCCCGCATGGTTGGCGCAACCGCCGCGGCCTCAACCGCATCGCCAATCAACCGATCCGCGAGATAGACATTATTTTGAAAGAAGGTATTGGGGCCAACGAAACAGACCATCTCGCCAATGCGCATCACCAGCTCGGCCGCACCCCAATGCCGGCGCGGCTCGCCGAACGATAGATCGGTGAGCATGTCGTTAACCAGCCAGTGAAAGCCTACTACCCCCGGCTGGGCCAGTGCCGTCTCAGCCAGCGCAGCCATCGTTGCTTCATCACCGCCACCAGCCGTCACCGCCGCGATCAGCCATTCGTCGTTTGGACTACGTCGCACCACCACGTAGCGCAAAAAACCGGTATGGGCCCGAATATCGTAATCGGGCAAGCCCAACTCGCCGGCCCGCCGCCACACCGCTTGCGCCGCCGCAAAAGCTGCTGGCGGGATCAAATGGCACGTCGTAAGTTCGATAATGTAATTAAATTTGCCGCGCGCTCGCAAGCCAAAGCGCCCCTTCGTGGCGACGTAATCCATCCGGGTGCGGTAGGCAAACGGGTTCGGCGAGGGAATAACCTCAAACCCATTAACGCTGATCCCGCCGCTCGCGTACAGTTCACGTAAAACGGCAGCTTTCGCCGCCACTTGATCGGCATACGCTCGATCTTGAAACGCGCACCCGCCACATTCCCGCGCATGCGGGCACAAGGGTGACGTTGGTTGTCCGGCCAATGCCCGATCAACGATCGCCTTGCGCAGCGTCTTACCGGTCAATGTCATAGTAGATGCTCACATCCAGCGGCGCTGCTGACGCTCTGTTTCACCATTACCTCCCGTCTCGGTCGCATCAATTCAACCCATGACGCTGATTGCGGGCCAGCACGCTCTGCTCGCTCAGCCAACGCTGCAACGCCTCTTGCGGCGATGCCGCCACTTCCAGCTCAGTCAACTCAATCCCAATGTGCGTCAAGGTCAACGCTACCTGCGACGAAATGCCAGTCAACGTCACCCGGCAACCAAGCAAACGCAACGCTCGCACCGTCTGCGTCAGCGCATTAGCGACTGCGGTATCGATCACCGGCACGCCGGCCACATCGAGAATCACCAGATTCGCCCGCCGTTCATAGACCAGTTCGAGCAACCGGCTAGTGATCTGGCTCGCCCGCCGGCTATCGATCCCGCCCACCAGCGGCGCTAGCAACACTCCCTCGGCAATCCGCACCGCCGGCGTCTCAAGCTGGCTGACCAGCTCGATCAACTCTTGCTGGCGCTGGTTTTGCTCGACCAGCTCGCGCTGCTGTTGCTCGATCACCGTTGCCCGCTCCTCGATCTCAGCTTTGGCGGCTTGGGCTTGCGCGGCATTGCGCTCGGCTTCGATCCGGGCCATATCAAGCACAAAGCGCGCCGCAGCAAAGGCGGTCACTTGGACGAGATAGCTGGCCCCAACGGCAAGACTAGCGTAGACGCTATTGAACGCGCCATCAGCAATATCGCGACCGAGCAAAATGACCAGCATTGCTAACCCAACCCCGGCCACCCATTGCGTATTGGTGATCGCCACCGCAAACGCCAGCGGCGTAAAGAGCACGATTGACTCTCGACTGAGCGGCAAGGCAATCGCGACTACCAACGCGACGCCAGCCGTAGCCAAAAAGCGCGCCTCCTCCCAACCCCGCCAGTACAGCCACGTGGCCAGCGCAAAGATCGCCGCAACGATAAACGTCGGGATGATCGTGGCCACCGGATCGCCAAAGATAATGTTCAGCAACCCGCGCACCAATGTGTAGCCGGCCATGCCGCCGAGAAGGGCGAAAACTAATTGGCGTTGATCGATTCTCACATGACCTCCTTCGCTGATAGGCGGGTAACGTTCGCTTGGCGTCATTCCCCAAACCGCTGCCCAATCGCGCGGCGCACGGCATCGACGTCAGGCGGTAGTTCGATCGGCGGGTTGGCATAGTGCCCAACCACATCGCGCAATGTGCCCTCATGATACTCGACTTTGAAGCGGCTGAACTTAAGGCCATGCGCGGTAGAGATCACCACGACCCGATCACTGCGCTTGATCTCGCCGCGTTGCACCAATTTAATCAACGCGGCTAGCGCCACCCCGGTGTGCGGGCAGGCATACACGCCGGTGCGATCGGCGCGGGCCGCGGCATCGGCCAGCTCTTGCTCGGTCGCCTGTTCCACAATCCCATGAAACCGGCACAATATGCTGATCGCGCGATTAATGCTCACCGGATCGCCGATCTGGATGGCGCTCGCCGCGGTCGGCTGCGCCTTGATCGGCTCATACTCGCGAAACCCGGTGAGGTATGAGCGGTATAGCGGGTTAGCATTCGCCGCTTGCGCGGTCACAATGCGCGGCAACCGGTTGATTAGCCCAAGTTCGTGCATCATCAACAGACCTTTGCCGAGCGCAAAGGTGTTGCCGAGATTGCCGCCGGGAATGATGATCCAATCCGGCACTTCCCAATCAAACTGCTGCACAATCTCGATCCCGACGGTCTTCTGGCCCTCGATCCGCAGCGAGTTGAGCGAATTGGCGAGGTAGATGCCGTTGTCAGGGTTGGCCGTAATCTCGCGCACGATCCGCATGCAGCCATCGAAATCGGTGTCGAGCGCCAGCACCAGCGCGCCATGCGCGACTGGTTGCACCAACTGGGCAATGCTCACCTTGCCTTTCGGCAAGAAGACGATGGTCGGAATGCCAGCCGCCGCGCCATACGCCGCCAGCGCCGCCGATGTGTCTCCCGTCGAAGCGCAGGCAATCGCCCGGATCGGTTTGCCCTCGCTGATCATCTGCTTGACGACACTGACCAGCACGGTCATACCGAGATCTTTAAACGAGCCGGTGTGCGAATTGCCGCACATCTTGATCCAGAGATCATCTAGCCCAATCTCGCGCCCAAAGCGCTCGGCCCAGAAGAGATTGGTGCCGCCTTCAAACATACTAACCACGTTGTCGTCAGCAACGATCGGGCAGACCCACTCTTTCTTCCCCCACACGCCACTGCCGTACGGCCACGCAGTTCGCATCCAGCGCTCATCGAAGATCCGTTTCCACTCTTCCGGACTGCGCTGGGCCAGCGCAGCCATGTCGTGCTGCACCTCGAGCAAACCGCCTGACCGGCTGTAATACACCACCTCCGTCAGCGGGTACCGCTCGTTGGGATCGTCTTGGGCGGCAAACCATGCGTGATACATTGTCATGCGCTCCTCTTGTAGTGCTTGCGATTGGCGACTAAGATGGTCAATGGCTCCAACCAGTTATCAGTTCTCTCATCAAAGAAGCATCCCATCTGCGACGCATTACGCCTACGCTCCACCCTCGCAGATAAGTCGCTATTACACGTTTCCCTGTCTTTCCACACAACATCAAAGGCAAATAGGCGATTCTTCGCTTTCTAATGACCCAAAATTATTGTCATGAATTTGTAATTTTCTCATATTGACAAGTTCAACCAACAAATAATTCCGCCGTCACGCTAAAAATATTCATCTTGAAGGGTGATTGTACATATTGATTAAATGATTTGTTATTTCACAAATATGCCTTCACTCGCTATGATACGGTTGCCAATTAACAGGCATGTGTCACTATCGGCAATCAGTCTTGGGCAAGGAGTACAGCGGTGAATCGGCGATACGGTTGGCTCTTCATCGGTCTTGGCGCAATCCTCGCCATTAGCACAGGACTGCTCGTATTTTACCTCATCCGGCAACAAGAGCTGCGCGCGATCGAGCAGGCCCGCCAAGAGGTGCAGCTTGCTGCGCAACGGTCAGCAGCCACCATCCCGATCCCAGTCGCGGCGCGCTCGCTGGAAATGGGAGCATTGATCAGCAGCCCTGATCTGGTGGTAAAAGAGTTTCCAGTCGATTTAGTGCCACCCACGGCGATTACTTCGCCGCAAGAACTCGAGAACCAGATCACGATCGTGCCGATTGGCGCCGGTGAATTCTTTACTGCGCGCAGTCTCGCCAGCGCCACCGATGCGCCGATCAGCAGCCAAATCCCCGCTGGTAAAGTGTTGTTCGCCTTCCCCGTGCTTGATCTGCTAGCTGAACTCGACATTATTCGCCCCGGCGACCGGCTCGATCTGCTGCTGAGCGTGCCGGTTGAAGTTGACCTAGGCCGCGATCCGATTATTGTCACCGGGGTGACCCTGCAAAACATCGAGGTGTTTCGCGTGATCCATTCCACCGTCACCGATGGCAGCGAAACTGCTCCGGTCTCGTTGCTGCTGCTGGTTGATCCGGCAGAGGCAGTCTTGATCAAGCAAGTGAAGGACGTTGGCGGTGTGGTTGACTTCACTCTGCGCTCGATCCGCGATCGCGAACCGTTTACTGCGCCCTCGATTGACACTGATGCCTTAATGAGCCGCTACCGCCTGCGCTAGGCGCCTACCCACAAAGGAGTACTGCGTTATGACTATCGTGAATGAGCGTTCGATGCGGATTGTGGTCTTCACCGGCGCCGATCAACTGGATGCCGATTGGATCCGGCGACTGGCTGCCGAACCTGATACCAACCGGCTCGAACGGGTAGGTGTCGCCGCCAGCGGGTTGGAATTGGTGTGGCAGACCCGGCCCGATGTGGTGATTGTTGATCGACCGGTGGCGCAGACCGAACAACTGATCAGCCAAATCTACGCCAGCTTGCCCTCGGTCGTGTGCATTGCGCTTGTCGAACAGCAGGATATGGCGAGTCTCCGCCGGTTGATGCTGGCCGGCGCCCGCGATGTGCTGGCCAAGCCGGTGCGCTACAGCGAGCTGGTTGCGAGTGTACGGCGCGCGCTCGATGTTGAACTCAACCGTCGCCGCCAGATCGGCAGCACGCCCACCGCGCGTGGCCACGGCCGCGGCAAACTGACTGCCGTGATTTCGCCCAAGGGCGGCGCCGGCACCACCTTTATCGCCACCAATTTGGCGGTTGCCCTGCGCCAGCTCAGTGGCAGCCGGGTGGCCTTGGCCGATCTGGCCTTGCAGTTTGGTCACGTCGGCACCCATCTGAATCTGTGGTCGCGCCATACGCTGGCCGATCTGGTGCTGCGCAGCGACGAGATCGATGATGAGCTGATGGGCGCTGTGATGCAAAGCCACTCTTCGGGGGTTGATGTGCTGCTCGCCCCTACCACGCCCGAACTCGCCGGCGAAGTGACCGGCGCCCAGATCGATCGCGTGCTCGATGCGCTGCTCGAACGGTACGATCACGTTATCGTCGATACGTGGAGCTTCCTCGACGAGATCACGCTGACCCTGCTGGCGCAGGCCGACCACATTCTGGTGGTCACCACCCCTGAAGTGCCGGCACTCAAGAATGCCCGCCATTTCCTTGATTATCTCCGCCAGCACAATATCCTCAAGGGTTCGGTATCGATCGTGCTCAATCGCTTCCCCAGCGTCGATGGCATCGCGCTCGAAGATGTGCAGCAGCACCTGCGCCAACCGGTCAGCGCCAATATTCCCAGCGCCGGTGAAACGGTGACGTACAGCATTAATCGCGGCATTCCGCTGGTGATGTCGAATGCGCAGAGCTGGGCGGCGGTGCGACTGCGCAAGTTGGCGGCCCATATCGCCGGCGAGCAGGTTGAACTGCTCTCGCTGGCCCCCAACGAGGGCAAAGAGCAGCGCGGTTGGTTTGGCGGCAAGAGCTTCTTGCCGGCGTGGAAGCGATAACAATCCGTTCCAGCTTACATCATCTGCTAGCGAGGTTTCTCTATGGCTCGGCTGCGTTTCTCTCGCCCTGAATCGACCAATCTGCCTGAACCGGTTGCGCCGGCGCCCGCGCCGCAACCCGAAGCGCCATCACTGGGTCCCCGCACGACGGCGCCACTCGTCGCTGCCCGCGAAGACCGCGAATTGGTGGCGGCGGTGCAGGCCAAGTTGCTGGCGGAACCCGAACCAACCAGCGCCCGCCGCGACCCCGACTACTTTCCCCGCCGGATTGCGGTGTTGGTGACGGAACAACTCGATGGCAGCGGCCGCATCGTCTCGGAACGCGAACGGGTTCGGCTGATCAAGTTCGCCCAAGCTGAATTGCTTGGGTTAGGGCCGCTCGAACCGTTCTTGCACGATGACACCGTGACCGAGATTATGGTTAACGGCCCCCATCAGATCTGGATCGAGCGCAATGGCAAGATCGAGGAAACCGGCGCCACCTTTATGGACGACGAACACGTGCGCCGGATCATTGACCGGATTATTGCCCCGCTTGGCCGCCGCTGCGATGAAACCACGCCGATGGTGGACGCCCGCTTGCCCGATGGCTCGCGCCTGAATGCCATCATCCCACCGCTGTGCCTCAATGGGCCGACCTTGACCATCCGTAAGTTCTTCAAGCAGCCGTTGACCGTGCATGATCTGATCGCGCGCGGTTCGGCTTCGCCCGAAATGATGGAGTTTTTGCGGGTCTGCGTGCAAGGCCGGCTCAATATCATCGTTTCGGGCGGTATCGGCACCGGCAAAACGACGATCCTCAATGTGCTCTCATCATTCATTCCCCCCGATGAGCGCATCGTCACGATCGAGAACGCTGCCGAGCTGCGTTTGCAACAACGCCACGTGGTGACGCTCGAGACCCGGCCGCCAAACATCGAAGGCAAGGGAGAGGTAGCGATCCGCGATCTGGTCGTCAACGCCCTCCGCATGCGCCCCGACCGGATCGTGGTCGGCGAGTGCCGCGCTGGCGAAGCGCTCGATATGTTGCAGGCGATGAATACCG
>FMSI01010263.1_pt1 | contig 12897 bp, 7 predicted proteins | sample 1504471 | NCBI WGS metagenome assembly FMSI01 (sample SAMEA4475357, study PRJEB15587) | soil metagenome | biome: Soil; feature: Field | place: India | collected 2015-03-11 | depth 0 m
AAAAAAACGGCGGCATTGTAACATTTCTGTTTAATGGTGGTTTTAAGACAAGAGGTTACTGGATGCTTAAGCCTTAAATAACATTCTTACTATACTCGATTCATGGGCCGGTATGGTCTTTACCCGCCTCAAGCAGTCTTCTCTAAAAGAAGGTTTAACAGGGTGATTCTCGACCCTCCTAATTTCAACCAAGGTTCCTAGTGTGGAGCCGGGAAAATATGGGTTGACGAGCAGGCCGAGAGAGATGAAGGAGATGAGGAGAGGGTATGCTGTCGAAATATACAGGTCGAAGGATGGTGAAAATTATAGTCTAGTAACATGGATTACGACGGAGGAGTTGAGCGAGACGATTGGAACCAGGATTCTGAGCATAGAGAACCAGCAGCTTTTAAAAGACTATTTAACGGGAAGGTATCATCTTTATCTTTCACCGAATGTTTCAAGGGAGAACCTAGTTGTTGAGGGGAAGGCTTTCACAGAGAGCAGGTGGGAGACATTTCTACTTATTTCGGAAGATTCCTTCTGGTCCATGGGAGCCTGAAGGCTTCGTAATCAGGGGGAGTGAGGAATACGGCGGCGGGGAATCGAGAGACGCTACCATCGACATAGTTGATGGCAGGTACTTCTGCCTCTACAAAGCTGGGAAGGTAGGCACGGGTATCGAAGACTGTGTTGGCTGTCAGCAGCGACGGGAAGAACTGGGTTAAGCTTGGGGTACCGACTGTTGATGGTAAGAGTCAACCGGACTTCTGCTCAGCGGATTAATAATCCCGGGGTCAACGAGTCTGGTTTTCATGGGTACGAAAACGCTGGACGTGATAAGGGGGAATGCGCCTACCAAACATTTTGTCGCCTACAGTATTGATTTAGCGAGGCTGAATTTAGAAACTATTTTCGAAGGCGTCTGGATCCCTCTTTCACGTTTCGAACATAACGAGTACCCGATTCACACTATGCTCAAGCCGTCTTCGACAAGATAAGGGGTGACGGGTGGCTAATATAGTTGAAGCAGTGGATCCGAATCACAGCAAGGAGCTCGGATGGAGCACAGGAGTAGATCGACTGCTTCTCTACACTTCCGAGATGAAAAAGAAATAAGTGCAGCATGCTGACTCTAGAATGGTTTAGCTGTTATCGCCCTCCCCATTATCGTGATGGCGACTGCTGCCGCGACTGCCAGTGCAATTCCACAGAATGTTCCGGCTATTATCACTCCTCTCCGCACAACCCATTTATCCTTACCCATTCTCCTCTCAAGCCATTTTCCGATGAGGGCTCCGATCAACGGTGGAAGCGTGTAAGCGGGAATGTTTTGAAAACCGTATAGGAAGCCTATCGGGGAGAAGTACTGCGTTGGAAAACGGGAGGAGGCGACAACCATAATGAAGGATAATGCGCTTGAGATAGCTATTACGTCAACCTTGAAAATCTCTATGGACCTGGAGACCCATAGGGAGAAGTAGAGAGCGGAAATAGGCCAGGAGTAGCTGGCGTAGGGGTAGAAGGCAGACGGTATGGGTGTCATCGCCCAGAATATTGAGACGTACAGCAGAGATAGGAGAATGGCTATTATGAAGAATATGAGGTAGGCCTTGTAGTAGTCGAGGGGCCTGACCTTCAGGAGCTTAGCCACGTAGACCCTGTGCGTAATTATCCCGGCGCTACTAGTCACGTGCGTCGGAACCACCCACGGGATCACGTCTCCAGGCCTTGTGAAAGAGACGAAGAACGCCTCCCTGATATAGGGTATGGTGACCGACAACCCGGTTTCAGCCGTCGCCCTGGCTGTCAGAATGCCTTGAATAAACGGGACTATCGTCCACGTCACCACCCAGACGAACCATAGTTCTGGGGCGAGGAAGACTGAAACAAGTAGCCCGCCTACAGACCCGGCGGCGATTAAAGCGATTATCCAGCTGAAAGGCAGGTATGATGTTTTAAGCTGCTCTGCTGAAAGATGCCTCAGTGAGAGGGTTGCCCTCGCAATGTTTTTGGCTCCGACTGCAAGTATTCCGAGTGCGATTCCGAGCGTTAAACCTACTTGTGGACTTGCCCATAGGTCGTAGATTGCCCTCTGCCACCACCATTGGATTGATGCGCCGTAAGTCCATTCTCTCTGCCACATGGTGAAGTAGGGGTGGTCTATCCTGAGTGCTAGGGAGTTTCCGAAAACCCAGACGGCCACTGAACCGATGAACATCCATACCGCGGCGTTGAACGGAATAAGCCATCCTACCATGTATTGTGCAATATCGGTTCCGACTGCGAAAACAGCTCCAGGCAGGATTCTTTCAATCCCCCCGGTGAGGTCAACCCAAGGGTAGGGGATGACCGTTATAGCCCTGCCTAGGAAAATGGAGGTTATGTTCGGAATCCCGTAGATGGCGAACTCGTATATGAAGCTTATTACTGCGGCGAATGAGAAGTACATTATTTTCTCAGGTGTTCTCTCAGTAAGGGTGGAAATCGCCTGGTAATCTATGGGTGCAACCGGGAACGGGAGCTTCTCCACCTCTATGTAGAGCATGTTTGTTATGAAAGACACGCCGTAGTCTATCATCAACACGCAAACGTTAACAGTAAGAGAGATCGATATTGGGATTAACCAGTCTGGGGAGAGGAAAGTCCTGTGAAGTGGACCGTAGCTTCCAAGCTCAGGGACATACCATGTTGGAAGCTTTTCAGCTATACCATACAGAATAGTGTAGGGAGCAGACCTGTAGTAATACCTTATTAGGAAATCGCCGAATAATCCTCCCCCGACGAACCATAGAGCTATGGCCTGAAGCATGAAGTATATTATGTAGGCCTCCTGTGATGTTATGTATCTCTTGACAAGCCTCCCGGCCTCTGTGAACAGGAGGATTGTGACGAAAACCGGGATGAACCTTTCGGTCCCACCTAAGGAGCCCACAGCCCAACCCAAGTAGATTATCGCGGGCACGATTACCAAGAGCCCGAACAATACTGCAGAAACCGATACGATCGTCAGTCCAGGGATGAAGGCCTCTTTTTCACGCGCAGCTTCCTCCATTATTTCTCACCCACCAGGCTACGCTCCCTAGCCATGTGTATGTATCTCTCCCTCTCCTCAGGATCGAGGACATTCCATATCAGCATCTGCTTCCTCACCTCGTCGATAAAGGGGTAGTTGAACCTTACCCATGAGTCATATGGTCCAGACACCCTGTTGAGGCTCATTGAAATAAGGAAGTTCTGCTCTGTTTTACTCTTCAATATCACTATGTTCATATCCTGCTTTATGTTCTGCTCGAATGGTGCCAGCCAGACTCTTGACTTAACAGCAATTCCTGACTCTATCTTGTCAACATCCACGCTTTCAACAGTGAAGACCCCTGCCCGCTCTATCCTCTTGTTCCAGAGATACTCATGGAGGAAAACAGCCATTCCTGCTGCCCTATCATCCTCCTTTATACGGAAAGGTATCGGTATGTCCCACGAGTCGCCCTTAGGCTTCGTCTGGAGACGCCACTTCCTCTCTAAGGACGGGGTCACTGTGACGGAGACCCTGTAGAACGGGTAGAGCGACGCTGCCAGAACCAGCACTATAACCAGCCCGACAGCTATCATCACGAATGACGACGTGTAGTTAACTGGGAGGTTTATTAGGCCTATTTTCCTCGTCAAGTATGAGGCCGAGATGCCTCCGAGATAGCCCGTCATGGAGCCTACGATAGCGTATATGATGTTCTCGCCGAAGAACATTAGGCCCACTTGAACCGGTGCAAGGCCGAGGCTACTGTATATGTAGCCCTCGCGTATTCTCTCCATGACTCCTCCGAGAATTGTCGACATCGTTATCAGCCCCGCGATGATCATAGGTATTAGAATGAATTGGAAGCCAAATAGCGAGATAACGTTCTCCTTGGAGAACCTGTAGACGGTGCCGTTGTACGTCAGATAGATGTTTAACCCCTCGAAAGCAGAGAAAACCTCGCCGCACTTCTGATAGATCTCTTCAAAAACCATCCCGTCTGCCGGTATGAAAACACTTGTCAAGCACGACTCCGGAATCTGCTCAACTAGACCTGCCGGTACGAATATTACGGATCCTGGGCTTAACGCTGCCTCAGCACGAGGAGGCGTTCTCTCGTTCGAAAGAACATATGCGTCCATGGGTAGGATGTCGACGAAACCGTCTGAATCCTTCACATACGCTAGAATTGCAGTCGTGTTAAGTATGCCTGTTACTTTTAAGCGGAAACCGTTAACCCAGACGTGGTCACCCGTCTTCACCTTCAGACTTTCTGCAAGGCTGTTCGGCAGCAATGCTGAGAAAACTTCTTCATCTTTAAACATGGAACCCTCTAACAGTATTTTTTTGAACCCCTTGAACGAGGCCTTCAATTCCATTGAGCTTATTCCGACAGCCGCATAGATCATAGCCTTACTTTTCTCTGAGGATATGACTATTGTGCCAGCAGTCCCCTCCCCAGGAGTAGAAGGAAGATAAACCCAGTACCTCGGAGCATACTGCGTCTTACCGGATATGTAGGTTGATACAAGGTCGATCAACTTCCTGTTCAACGGAGCGAAGTTGGCTGTTCTCAACAGCACCCCGTTGTAGGCTACCTCGACGGGCGTTGGAGTCACCCTTAAAGCCCTTATCTCCGTTACAGAAGTTAGAGACGATAGTGAGAAGCTGATGATTATTATGCATAGCATTGTTAACACGGTTCTGAACTTACGCTTCTTCAAGTTGCCTACTCCGATAGATATGGCTGAAAACGATACGTCGAACCCGCTTCTCTCTAGAAAATGGGCGCCAAGTACTTCTTTCCTCAGCCTTGAAAGGCCTGTGGAGAAGTTGGAAAATAGGAAAAACATTACTGGAATAACCAAAGCAACTATCAGCGTCCCTATGAATATTGCAGGAACGTTTACCGCTAGCCCGAAACCAGGGTGGAATACTGTTAAAAGCAACGCCACGGACAGCGCTACTGCAAGAGTAAGGGCTACGCTTCTAAAGCCACTGCTCAAATTGTAAACTAGTGATGAAAAAAGCAGGATGAAGGGTATTGCTAAAGCGAATACGAGAATTATGCTCGTAACCGCGTCGCGGACAACGCTCAAGGAGCTTTGGTAAGCCTTGTTGGAGAAACCCCAAGTCATTAAAGAGTTCGTCAAGAACCCGCTGTAATCCATTTTTGAAATCATTTGGAGGAGAGTCTGGTTAAACATGACTGCGTAATTCAAGTTCTCCATCGTCTTGGGGTCTAGAACCTGAATGTCGGCTTGAGCCAAGTATCTGCCGTAGGCCAGCGTCAACATTTCCTTAAACATGCTGTATATTCCGCCCGTTATCGGAAGCCGGTCTCCCTCTTGTTTAAGATAATACCCATACCCATCCTGGTTCTGTAGAGTCACATTCGTGCATACTGCAACCGTTTTAGCCATAGACGTACTTTTTACAACAAAGCCAAATCTGACGCGGGGCGGGGCGTAAACCTGCACAACTGATAGGACTGGGTCGAAGTCGTAGCCGAACGAGTCAAGGACGGAGTACCCGGGTATTTGCATCATCAGTACGCTTAAGGAGAGCGGGGTCTCGTAACCACCGTATGACCTGAGTTGCGTCGAATAAGCGTTCGTGGTTCCAAACATCGAGCTTGGGGAGACCGCAGCCTGCAGGGTGTCCGGGTCGGTTAAATCAAACACGACGGCGCTCCCGCATTTGAACACAACGTTCCTTGTGAATTGTTCAGGCGAGACTATCGTTACGCTTGAAGGATATGTTCCGGCACCATGCTGCCCTCCGTCTGGAGCATAGATGATTCTCCCCTCCTCGTCGATTACGTAGCTCTGTAACGGGGTTTGCAACGCAGTCGTCGCCTCGGGATAGGGTCTCAGACCCCTGAACTCCGCGAAGCCTGAAGAGCCTGATTTTGAAAACATCAGCGTGAATGGGTCCAACGTGCTTCCCACAGTGACGAAGGCATTTGGAACCGGGCTGTATAGACCTGGGGTGGTTGGATCATACTCAACTACTTCAACCCTTAATACGGTAAACCCCACTCCAGTGTAGGTTTCACCCATCCTTAACGGTCTTAAACCCTCCCAACTACCGGGATACCACTTTTCAACCGGAGAGTTCAACAGGTCGAAAAGGATTTGGAATGTTAATTGGGCCTGGGGAATAACGTTCTGGAAATCGATGAACTCCAGTCTGTCAGACGGTGTGAACACGCGATACCTGAAGTCGTCAAAAGTAATTATCCCGAGCCCGATGCTATTAGCCAGTTCAAAAGGCTCCATGTCAAGAATATGCTTGAAAGCAAGACCTTTCTGAAAACCAGCGCTGGCCGAATCATACGCGATGCCGTATAGACCCAACAGGTTTACCGTCCTAACTTTTTCCCAATAGTCTGGGAAAGACTTTTCAAAAGATTGGAGCGATGTTGAAAACAATCCGCGGAGCTCCGTAAATTTATTCGCTATGTACCTAGTGTTAATAGAGTACATCATGCCACTGAAAACCACGTTTAAGTGCGGGCTTCCGGAACTGATCTTAATGTCGATAGCAAGATACGGAAAGATTTCCCTACCTATCGCAGAATTGTTAAAGTAGAACTGCTCCACGAAGCTTCTTGCACCGGATAGGGCCTGCCAGTGTCCAGACATCGCTATAAAAAGTACCGTGTATCTTGGTGAGAAACCCTGCTGCTTTAAAGCCCTGATGAGTTCGAGCATGACGGAGATACCTATGGCTTCGTCAGCCCCAGGTGAGATTCCTGGGATAACCGACCCGGAGTCATAGTTTGCCGTTATTATGATTATTTTAGACGGGTCTTCGACACCCCTTATTTCTCCAATAACGTTCACAGCCTCGACTTCTCTCCACTCCATACCGTTAACGAGTTCCACCTTGGGATTGTTTCTGGCAATTTCTCTTAGCTCGGATGCCTCCTGGCCTGCTACATATACTCTTGGAGTGACAAGAGGAACGGAGGAGATTTTTTTCAACGCATCGAAGCGATTCGTATCGCCGTCTTCTAGGAAAACGATGCCGGAGGCGCCCAGCTCAACCATATCTACCCATGCAGACCCGGAGTTAAATTCTAAGAGGACTATGCTACCATTCACGTCAAGCCCCTTAAGCTCCTCCAGCGTGCCGTGGCCAGCGTAAACCAGCTTGCCAGAAGCCCTCTTTAAGCCGGTTGCTACAACGTTCGGGTAAAGCCCGTAAGCCTTTATTGCTCGACCGCCTACTTTCACGAATGAGCCGGAGTCATACGGGACCAGCGCCGTATAGTTGAAAAGGCTGACTTTCAACCCGAACTCACTAAACCTGTCCGCTATGATTCGCGCCGCTTGGAGGGATCCCGGGTAGCCTGTAAACCTTGACTGTATGGATGAAAACAAAGCCACATCGTCTCTTATCCTATCAGCTGAAACTAACGGGACTTCAACCTGGTTTAAACAGGTTTTTTCTTCAACAGCCTCCCGACTTCCCTGTGCTACTAAGAGGGAAGTAGCAAGCATTATTAGAAACACAACGAATAAATGTTTTCTTCGAACCATTATCATTAACGTGAAACCATCAAGATTGATTTAAACTTTACGTCGTTAAAAGCCCTCCTAATCTTATGCCCTCAAAGCATAGCGATAGGTAGGCTTAAGCCGATATGAAACAACTAGGTCGCGAGTTAAAAAAAAGAGGATTGGATCTAATAGCCTGTAGGTCCTACGGATATTCCTCCAGTAGCAGCGTTCACTCCCATGATTATCGTGGCCGCGAGAGTAACACCGACCATGAAGCCTATTGCCATAGGTACTCCAACCTCTTCGTAAGCCTTTGCTCCGAACACTTTAAGGGTTATCATTTTCAGTATCCATGCGACCCCGCCGTTTATAAGCCACATTCCAGAGTAGAAGAACAGTGCATATGGGCTGAAGAAGAACCATGCGAATCTCGCCCTTAGGAAGAACAGGATTCCGACTACAACTATAGCAAGCGGGAACATCCACCAGTGATAGCCTGCCGGAGGCGCTGCGTCAGCCACTACCCACGGTATCTGAGTCCCTGTAATAGCGGCTCCACTGCCGACTCCCCAAGCTTTCAACTGGCCTATTCCAGTGCCATAGATTATGTAGACGCCGACAAGCATTCCGATTATCGCTGTGATCAATACTCCTAAAACATGCGACTTCAAAATATCTGTCTCCTTCACTTTAGCCGGTTCAACCATGGTGTATGTCGAAGTGTAGGCCCATGCGGAATGCGTGTTCTGATGTATCGCCCCATTCATGTTAGCAGTTATGCCAATACCTGCCATCGTAGCCCAAGCGCTTTGAGTTTTAGCAGCCGCCCCACTTGCTGGGAACAAACCTATTCCAGTGCCTACTCCCCAAGCCAAGAATCTCGCTGGAGTAGCGTCTCCTCCCGCTACCCAAGTACCCGTTGCACCGCAGACAGCAACCATACCCGTCGTATACAAGAACCACGCGATGAAGCCGACTAGCAGTGGGAGAATGTTGGCTCCGAATATAACCCACAGGATGAGCCATAGAAGCCATGTGGCCGCAAAACCATACCATACGAATTTATTGGGAAGCTCGCCTGCTGCAAACTCTTTTCTCTTTATGCTTTCGGCATAAGTCTTGTAGCCAAAAATTATCGTCCAGATGCCGATTGCCAAGGGAGCCCAGTAATAGGCGAAAGCGCTCCATGGGAAGGGCCCTGTCCATGAAGGATTAGTATTTGGCGTTATCATACCCGTATTAACCAGAACAAGCGGGAACAGGATTTGGAATATGACCAACCAAACAACTATCGATGAAAGTACGTCCAGAGGAGCTAAGTACATGATTGCAGCGTCCGCAGGTATAAACATCCACCAAGATTGTATCGTGTTCTGGGAGATCGAGCTCATAAGGTCAGCGAACCACTGTTGGTAGAATTGGCCGAATGCAAAGAACACTGTTGTGAATTTAATAATGTAGTTCAACGCTCCGAGTACCCCGATTAAGACTCCTATTCCTATCCCTATTAGGAACGGCAGCTTCTTCATGTAGCTTGTGAAGGTTCCCTTCTGCTGCTGTGAAAGCATCTCGTTGATCGGGACCATCATGGGGAATGGGAGCCTCTCTTTTTTAACGAGCTGCAGCCGGATCAACGCCGCTTGGAAAACCATCATTAGGCACCAGATGACGAGTATTACTATCCAGAATGCCAAGTATGGGAACAATCTGCCTAATGGTACGGCTGCTCTTCCTGCCCATGCTGGGGCGATTAGATCATAGTCGCCGGGAGTCCAGAGGGGCGGGTAATATGGCAAGAGGGCTGCAACATTAGGATTTGTCTTCGTCAAATAGGTTCCTGCAAATATGAACTGAAGAAACGCTCCTATGACGAACGGGCTGTCTGCAGTTATGAATGCTATTGTAGTTATTACCGCGATCTCCTGAATTGATAAAGCCTTCATAAAAAGGCTTACCAAGATAAGTATGAACACGAGCCCATAAGGTGGATATATTGGTGCTCCAACTCTGCCTGCGAAAACCGGCTCCAAAGTTATTCCTAGACCCCACCAAGTAGCTATGTTTGCGAAAAGCCCTATTATGCCGAAGATTATTGCAAGAATTATTGCTCTAATAGTGAAACCTGCTTTTAACTCTTCTATAACCGTGACAATTTTTGTCTCACTCAACTCTTTTCACCGCTTAAAACACTTTTTACAACCTTATAAAGTTTTAGGGCTATAAAAAAGCGTGTGCTATATTAGACTAGGCTTTTTTATTAAAAATACGCTATTTTGAGAAGAGGCGGGTTCCAGCAGTGTCCAAACATGCTTGCGAGGGAGGAACCCGGTAAAGTTTTTTATAAACAACTTTTAACATCGTTCACCAATGCTTCAACAGGCCGGAAGACCCGTGGTAAGCCTCAGAATATCAATCACAGAGAACTGTAACCTTAATTGCTTCTTCTGCCACATGGAATGGAACCCTCTTTCAAGCGGGAACATGAGTTTAAAAGAGGTTATAAAAATCGTTGAGGTTGCCAGCAGTCTGGGCGTTGAAAGCGTTAAGATAACGGGTGGAGAACCCTTGTTGAGGGAAGACGCTGTCAACATGGTGAAGGCAGTTTCCCAGCTCGCCAAGCAGGTTTCGATCGTTACAAACGGTGTCCTCCTGGAGAAATATGCTGCGGATCTTAGGGATGCGGGGCTCACGAGGATTAACGTTAACCTTCCGAGCCTCGATTCTTCAAAGTATAGTTGGATAACTGGGGGCGGGGATATTTCAAATGTTTTCAACGGGATAAACGCTGCTCTGGAGGCAGGTTTAAACCCGGTTAAGATAAACATGGTTGTTCTGAAAGGGGTTAACGAGGAGGATGTTGGCGAGATGCTGGATTACGCGGGCTCCTTGGGGGCCGTTCTCCAGCTTATAGAGCTTCAGCCGATTCCAGGCGGCGAGAAGGTTTTCAAAGAGTTTCACGTTAGCTTAGACGTTATTGAGAAATACATTGCTTCAAAATCAACTGGGAGAACGCTAAACCAGACTGGTCAACGCCCTGTTTACAGGCTCCACATAAAAGGGAGGGAGGTTATTGTCGAAATAGTTTCGCCCACTGGGAATCCCGACTTCTGCTCGCGTTGCTCTAAGCTCAGGGTTACTTGCGGCGGGAAGCTGAAGCCCTGCTTGCTGAGAAACGATAATCTCTTAGACATAGTTGGGTTGATCCGCTCAGGCGGAGGCGATGATGCTTTAAAGAGGATGTTTATGGAGGCAGTTATGTTGAAAAAACCCTATTGGGAAAAAACTGTTAGTTTTTAAGAAATAGGTTCAAAGGCTATGTTAAGCCTTCTAGCGTAATCATAGGCTTCCTGCATTTCTCTTCCACTGGGCCTTCTAGCTATATCTGGGTACGCGCTGGGGTTTCTCGCCACTAAGTAATCTGGATGATACTGACTCATTATGTTCACGAGAACGCTAGGAGCGTTTTCAGATACCCATTTTAAAACAGGCTTGGTGCAACACTTTAAATGGCCCGGCAGAACCAAGTGTCTTATTATCATATCGCCGTTCTCGTAAGCAACCCTGTGGTTTCTCGACACCACCTCGAAATATCTTTCAACCCTTGAAAGCCTTCTAGCACAATCGTCGCTGCCATACTTGAAGTCCGGGAGCCATATGTCTATGACTTCAGCCAGAAGCCTCATAACCTCAGTGCTGCAATACATGTTGCTGTTCCATAGTTGCGGAATGTTTACATCCAAGTGTTTAAGGGAGGAGAGTATCATGTGGAGATTAGGAGTCGGGTCTCCGCCAACGTAGTTTATGTTTGCAGCATTCTCAGCACTAAGTCTCTTGCTTATTAAGGCGAGTGTTCTCGGATTAACCTCGCCACCGTTCTCAGGGTCTGAAGAGATATCCCAGTTCTGACAGTAGACGCAAGGCCCGAAGTTGCAGCCTGCGAAGAATATTGTCCCGGAGCCTCCCTCACCTATTAACGGCGCCTCCTCCCCGAAGTGGTGGAACCATGTTGAAACCCTGCTTACATACCCTACTCTGCAGAACCCTAGTTCTCCCCTCCTCCGGTTCACCCCGCATCGTCTCTCGCAAAACTCGCAGTGCTCGACGAGCCTTTCGGAGAGCACTATCTTAACGTCAAGGAAGCTTACTTCCGCAGGAGGCGTCTCACCGGCCCCACCTGTCTTCACAGACTCGTAAGCCTTCCTGAACTCTAAGCTAAGATCTTCATGAAGCCTCCAGAGCTCCTCCTCCTTCATGCTCTCTAGATCCTTCAACCTGACTTGAGCCGGGATGCTTTTAGCTATTAGGAATTTGGCTGGCCTAAGGTTCTTCATAACAGCCCTATACCACGAGAGCCTTTTCTGAACATCCTTATTGTTCCACACTGTTATCGCATCGCTTCTGAGAACCCACATCCGACGCCGTATCATAAAGTAGTCTCTCTTTTATAAGACTTTTGCCGTTTAAGATTGTTTCAGCTTAAGTAGCATGCGGGTACAGAAAAGATTAAAGAAAAGCTTGAACTAGATACTGTTCGTGAAAAACTTCAAGATACTGTTGGACGAAATGTACTCCGGTTTAAAGCCGTTTCTTAAAATACTTGGCTGGGATGCTCAGACGGTTGACGACGTAGGTTTAAAGGGGGCGGAGGACGAGGCGATAGTCGAACATGCGGCTAGAAACAGCCTCTTAATCGTCACGCAGGACCAGATAATGGCCGACTTGGCTAGGCTTAAGGGAGTACCCTGCATACTGGTTGGGCTGGTCGAGATAGCGAGAATAGTCGATAAAGCACTTAGAGACATGAGCACAGACGCTTAGATTTCCTTAACAATTCTTCACCCCCAACCTGAAACCTTTAGAATATGTTTTAGAACCCTGAGGCTGTGCAGCCACCTGTAGTAAACCAGATAGGCCAGTAATCCTCCTATTCTGATCAAGTGTTGAAAACCTTTACCCCTCCGTATTTTCACATCGTGCTTCCAGCATGTTGAGAAAACATCCCAGTGGAGCTCCAATAAGCCATGCAGGTCGGCATGTTTCTCACTGTTTAAGACGCAATTCTCCTCGAACGTAAAGAGCAGGGGACGAAGAAGACCTTACTGTTCTTCAGCCTGTCGAGTAGCTCGAGGGTTGCCGTAATATCCTCCTCGTTTTCAGCGGGGAGACCCACTACGAGTGTTACTAAAGGATATATCTGGTTGTCGTTAAGTATTCCAAGGGCTTGAACCACAATATCTGGCCACTGTTCAGGCGTATACGGCAGTGCCTTCCCCCCGTGTATTTCTCTACCAGTCTGACACTCCCGGTTTCAATGCCTATTTCGAAAGCCGCATGCCCCTGATTGTTCAAATAAGTCCATTTGGATTTTTCAACAAGCGTTGGCGCTATTTTTTT
>FMSI01041543.1_pt1 | contig 12892 bp, 12 predicted proteins | sample 1504471 | NCBI WGS metagenome assembly FMSI01 (sample SAMEA4475357, study PRJEB15587) | soil metagenome | biome: Soil; feature: Field | place: India | collected 2015-03-11 | depth 0 m
ATTGTAAACTCTTCAGGTATATTGCTAACTTTACGAACTGTTTCTTCATCAAAACCTGCAATGGGGTGAGCAACCAGTCCTAATTCAGTAGCCTTTAACAACAGAAGTGCTGTAGCCATACCAGTATCAAATTGATGGTATATGCGGTTTTTCAATACACAATCATCTTTTTCTTTGCTGAAAACAGCAATTATCATAGAAGCTTTAAGAGCCCACTCATTACCCTTGGCTAAAGCTTGTTTTATCTCCTCAAGCTTGGCCTTTTCATACACAAATACAAAACGCCACGGCTGATTGTTGTAACATGATGGTGCAAGTGAAGCTGCTTTGGCTAGCTCTGACACCATGTCTTGATTAATTATAACTGGTGCCAGAGACCTGTATGCTCTGCGCTTCTCAATGGCTTCCTGTAAATTCATATATTTCCCTCCATTTTTTATTGCAATGATTTAAGTGTTTGTAAAACATCCTCAACATGTCCTGGAACTTTTACTTTTCGCCACAACGCTCTGACCCTCCCCTCTGGATCAATAAGGAACGTACTGCGTTCTATCCCCATAAAAGATTTTCCATACATACTCTTTTTCTTCCATACTCCATACAAATCCGCCACTTTATGTTCAGTATCTGACAATAAAACGATAGCAAGGTTATGTGTATCATAAAACCTGCAATGGCTTTCAGGGTTATCTGGACTTATCCCTATAACTACAGCATTATACTTTTTAAATTCTTTTATACTGTTCGTAAAATCGATAGCTTCCATTGTGCATCCTTGAGTATTGTCTTTGGGATAAAAATATACAACTACCCATTTACCTTTAAAATTATCAATATCCACCATCTGTTTATCTTTATCCAGTAGATTGAACCGTGGAGCTATTTTATTTAACAATACATCTTCTTTCATTGGAATATCCTCATGTTTTATACAATAATAACTAAAGTCATATCAATAATATTATGTAGATGAAGTATTTACTAAAATACTAATTATTTTAGGATTCGTCAATTATACTTTGTAAAATTATATGCACTTGACAAAAAATATTTGATGTGTAATAAACGTAAAAAAAGACAATAAAAATAAAAATCGTATTTTTTAACAGGAGGTAAATCGTGAGAATCCATGTTGTTATAACCATTATACTATTAGTTTGCTCTGTCACCACTTTGCATGCTGCATCTGATGGCACCGCTTTAATGATGCTGGGAGGCAGTGCAAGTATGTTAGGCAGAGCTGATACCGGTGTTGCATTTTATGGCTCTGACACCTTCTTTATAAACCCCTCTGCTTTAGCAAAAGAAGAGCGCTTTATCGGCTCATTTAATTTTGGTAATCTCCTTTTAGATTACTATAACCCTTTAGTAGTTGCTGGATTTCCAACCTCCTATGGTGTTATTGGCGGGGCATTCAGAATGATCTCTGGCTCTGACACCCTCAATGGCTATCAGTTTGTTCTTGGAGGTGCCAAGGAATTTACAAAGCGGCTTTCACTGGGTGCATCTGTCTCATTACTTCTTGGAAATGGACCCGACTCTGGTGCATATTTTACTGGTATTACTATTGGCAGTATATATCAGTCTAACATTAATACTGACATTGGTAGCGGATTTGGGATATATTATCCTACCATTGGCTTTGCAATTAATGCCGGCGTGCCAATGGGCAGTGACAAAGATTTTGCTGATCTAAATCAGATAACTATTGGATATACACTCCCGTTATTTAAGCGAAATGATATTCAGCTAAGCCTGCTCAATGATCTTTCATTTGTGCAATATGATGATTTGACAGTCAAAGTTGGTGCCGAAGCAGTATATAAAAATACATATATCGTACGATTGGGATTCATGGCTCCTGATGTATATGAATATGCTGATTACACATTTGGTGCTGGCTATAGGCTCACAGGTCAGGAATACCAGGCTGAATTCAACTATGCGCTGGTACATTATAAAAAGACTGATTTTGTGCATTATATCGGCACACAAATACGGTATGGCAAGTTAGATAAGGAACCACCAAAAATTAGTATAAAGGCCAGCGAACGGTACATCTCCCCTAACACTGATGGTGTTCAGGATTTTGTTCTATTTACTCTTTCTGTCAGCGATACAAGCAAGATTGGCGGATGGCGATTGCAGATTAAAAATGATGCAGGGACTGTTGTTAAAGAATACAGGGTAAGCGATAGAGATATGGAAGAATCGCTGACATTAAAAAGCTTCTTCCAAAAGATTTTGACTCCCAGGGAATCAGCAGTGGTTCCCGAAACTATTTTCTGGGATGGCACCGATGCAAATGCCAATGTACTACCAGATGGTGACTATGTGTATGCATTCATGGCATGGGATGAGCGTGACAATATATCGCCAGAAGTTACTGGTGTAGTTACTATCGACAATACTGCCCCGGCTGTGGAATTATCTGTTGAGGACAGATTCTTTTCTCCAAACAATGATGGTCGCAAGGATACATTGAAAATTATCCAGACCACAAAGACTCAGGGTAACGATGTATGGCAGGCTTCATTTGCCGACAAAACAGGAAAAATTGTCAAAAAATATAGCTGGCAGGGCAATGAGGTGCCAAAGGTTTTAGTGTGGGATGGTAAGGATGATGGTGGCAATGATGTTCCAGAGGGGTTATATATGTATCAGATTCAATGTACCGACAATGCGGGGAACAAAGCAAACGCTTTGGTCCGCGAAATCAGTTTAACACGTCAATATCAAACTGTGGATGTCAGTGCTTCATTAGAATATTTTTCTTATGCCCTACACAATACAATTTCATTTACTCCTTCTATCTCTGACACTAAAGACCTTGTTAAGTGGCAATTTGTTATCACCAATGAAAAAGACAAGCCCGTATATCAGACTGAGGGCCAGGCTGTGCCCAAAACAATTCTCTGGGACTGTAAGGATAATAAAGGTGAAAAGTTAAATGATGGTATCTATAAGTACAGATTCAGCACCGAATATTTGAGCGGTAATAATCCGCAATCTTTTGTAAAATCCTTTACAATAGATAGTACACCACCTGATGTTTCACTGACATATAATCCCAAACTATTTTCACCCGACGATGATGGCGAAAATGATATTCTCACCATCACTCCATCAATTAAGGATAATGTGGCAGTTAAAAACTGGGAATTAATAATATATGCACCAGCTGGGTATGTGTTTAAAACATTTAAAGGTACAGATGTCCCATCAGAACTTAAGTGGGACGGCATAGGCATTAATAATGAACTGGTTGAATCAGCTGCGGATTACTTCATTGAGCTGTCGGCCACGGATATTACCGGCAATACTGAAAAAACCAAGCGCATTAAACTGCCTATAGATGTACTAGTTATGGTTACAGATCGGGGTTTAAAAATCCGTATAAGCAATATTGAATTTGCATTTGACAGTGCAAAACTCACTGGAAATGCATTTTCCATTTTAAACCGTGTTGCGGAAAAATTAAATAAATATGAAAAGTATAATGTGCTGATTGAAGGGCATACTGATGACATAGGTGAGGAGCAGTACAACCTGAAGCTATCTGAAGCCCGTGCAAAATCAGTCATGGACTATCTCATAAGCAAGGGTATTGATAAGAAGCGTTTGTCCTCCCGCGGCATGGGTGAAAGCACACCATTTATGCCCAACACAAGCGTTGAAAATCGCAGGCGTAACCGCCGCGTTGAGTTCATGCTTATAAAACCCGAAGAAATCGTTGTAGAAAAAAAGTAATATGAATGTGTTCCCAATTATTTTTTCAGATATCGATGGGACCATTCTTGATTATACAACATATTCATATACACAATCCCTGCCGGCAATACAAAAACTTGCCAGCAGGGATATCCCTCTTATATTAGTTTCAAGCAAAACATACAGTGAAATACTGAAGCTTCATAAAAAATTATCACTCAAATGGCCATTTATTTTTGAAAATGGTGCAGGCATTGCCAACCCTGATGGGTCATACTCACTCTATGGTAAGACATATCACGAACTTGTAACGTGCAAGCCAATAATTGAGCAAATCTGTGGGAGCGTACAGTGGGCTGATAATCTATCATTACAAGAGCTATCGAAGCATACCGGGCTTTGCACTGAAGATGTTAAAGACATGATGACACGGATGGCATCGGTTTTGTTCATACCACAGCACCTTCCTGACGTATCAACGGTAAACAAACATCTGCAAAAGTATGGCATTGTAGTTACAACTGGAGGCAGGTTTTTTACTGCTATCGACAGCCATGTTAGTAAGGGCACTGCAATACATACAGTAGTATCACAATACAGGGTACAGCATACAAGAGTATATTCATATGCAATAGGGGATGGTCTGAATGATGTGGACATGTTTACTGCAGTTGATACTGCATACTTTGTTGGCATAAATAAACTCTGGGAAGCCATTCACAAAAATTGTCCACAACTATACCGAAGCAGAAAAACCGGACCAGAGGGATTTAGTGAGGTAATAGAAATTATTATAAAAAATCATTCGCTTGCCTGAACATTCTGTTCAACATATTTTTCAAATTCTTCGCGGGACATCCTATCTTTATACAGTTGCCACATTACTTCTTTCAATTCTTCAAGTGTTTCAAATTTTGCTCCATCAAGCTTATAGTGTGCCATACTACAAAACCCTTTATCTGAATATACAAAACTTAATCACCAATAAATACTTTACAAATATACTGTCAATATAAAATTTACACAATTATCTGGCAATTATCATAAAAAACATTTGAATTGTCTCAATAATCCTGTTATTATCGTTTATAAGGATACCAATGATGCCCGTGAAGAGCTTAGTAACAGCATTCATATGTATATTGTTATTTGGAGCGATAGTTACCAATGCTGCTGCAGATAATGTCTTATTCATTAATGAAGATTTTAACGTTGCTAGCCTTGGCCTTTACATAAAACATCTCAAAGATGTGCCACCAGAAACCGATATTGCCACTATCCTCAACCAATATTATAATAAATTTCACGAGTCAACGGACGTTAGTCCGTCTTTTGGATATTCAAAAAAATGTGTATGGGTAAGCTTTACAGTCACAAATACAACATCAAAACCTGTGCCGTTGCTTTTTGAATACGACTATCCTATCATTGATGATATTACTCTCTTTATTCCCGATGGTGAACATTTTAAACAAATACAGACAGGCGACCGCTTCCCATTCTCGTCCCGCCCTCTTCCCTATAGGACATTTGTTTTTCCCCTTGAGCAAAAACCAGGTAGTACCACATATTATTTACGAATTCGCTCAGAAGGTTCACTGGTAGTTCCTATAAAAATATGGGGAATGCATGCATTTGAAATTATGCGCAATAAAACATTGCCATTAATATGGATGCATTATGGACTTATGCTGGCACTATTTTGTTATAATTTATTTCTGTTTGTTATTGTTCGCGAGAAAAGCTTTCTATACGTGGCCATGTTTATAATTGGCGTTACGCTTTTTGCAATGTCTAATAATGGCATCGCGGCACAATATCTGTGGCCCTCAAGCACATGGTGGAGCAATATATGTCATCCATTTTTTGTATTCTTTGCAATGACAGGAATTTTACTTTTTGCACGCGAATTTTTGTCATTAAGATACGTATTACCAAAGCTTGACAGATTCCTTTTAATTTTTGCAGCACTATCAACGATTTGTTGTATCTTACCATTTTTTTTACCATATTATTATGCAACACAGCTTTCAGTATTGATGGCAGCTATTGGTTCAATTACTATTATAGTTACTGGCATTGTTTCGTATATAAAACAAGTCAGAGAATCAATTTTCTTTAATATAGCTACTTTTAGCTTTGTAACAGGAGTACTTTTAATTGGGTTGCGCTCCTTTGGCATACTTGACGACAATTTCTTTACAGCGTGGGGATACCAATTAGGCTCATCTGCAATGGTTATACTTTTTTCACTTGGCATTGCTGATAAAGTTAACACCTGGCGACGTGATAAGGAACGGGCGATGTCTCAGCTTGCAACATCCGAGGCACGCTATCGAACTCTTGTTGAAAATGCTCATGATGGCATTATTCTGGTACAAAACTGGAAGATAGTATATGCCAATCCTGCGTTTGCTAGAATAGTAGGCTACTCTATTGACGAACTAAATGGTATGCATCTTGAGTCATTGGTAGCGCCTACCCCTTCAGGGCAGGAAGTCATGATACAATACGGCAATCGATTACACCACCGTGAAGCAAAGCTGCAATACGAGGCACAATTCAAACGAAAAACAGGTTCTATCGTTGATGTGCTCATTTCTGCCCAGATGATATCTTTAGATGGCATACCTACCAGTATTGCTATCATTACAGATATAAGTGCATTGAAAGAAGCATATGATACCATACATCAGCAGTATGAGGAAATACAATCTCAGTACGAAGAACTGGAAGCGATGAATGAAGAGATGATGCGTACTCATTATGAGCTATTCGAAACAACTCATAAATTAGAGGAAGAGAGTGAACGATTACAGGCTACGCTGCGTTCAATATATGATGCTGTTATTGCAACTGATTTACAGGGCAATATCATACTGGTTAATAACAAAGCAGAAAAATTGACGGGCAAATCATCTGCCGAAATTATTGGCAAGCCATTTGATGAGTTCTTCGCATTCCGTTATATAACAACCAGAGAAGCATTCAAAAATCCTGTGAATGAAATTTTACAGTATGGTTCGCTTGATACCAGTGGATTTGCTCTTACACTTAAAACTCATGACAGAGATGTAGTGGTAGAACTTTCGGGAGCTCCGATTTATGTTGAAAAAAATATTATCGGTACGGTGATAGTTCTTCACGATATTACTGATCAATACTGGCTTGAAAAAGAAATACAAAAGATAAGTAAATTAGAATCCTTGAGTATCTTAGCTGGCGGTATTGCACATGATTTTAACAATTTATTAACATCCATAATAGGAAATCTTTCAATACTCAAAGTTAAACTTACCAATATCGAATCACACCAGAAATACATTGAAAAAATAGAAAACGCTGCACAGAGGGCAGCTGATCTTACCAAACAGTTATTAACTTTTTCAAAGGGCGGAGAACCAGTTAAAGAGGTGACCTCATTAGAACAATTGATAATAGAAACCGCCCAGTTTGCCCTTTCAGGTTCCAATGTACGATGTGACTGTGATATTCAACCTGGCCTCTGGAATTGTGAAGTTGATGTTGGCCAGATGAGTCAGGTGTTTCATAATCTCATAATTAATGCGGTTCAATCAATGCCTCAGGGGGGGTGTTGTTACCATTAAGGCCTGTAATTTTGTGTATGAAGGTTCCCAGCAAAAACCACTGTTACCAGGAAACTATCTGCGTATATCAATTAAAGATGAAGGAATCGGCATCCCAAAGGAAAACCTATCTAAAATATTTGACCCTTTCTTCACCACAAAAGAACGAGGGAGCGGATTGGGGTTGGCTACAAGTTTTTCTATTATAAAGCGGCATGGTGGTCATATTGAGGTTTATTCAGAAGCTAGCAAAGGTTCGGAATTTATTATCTATCTCCATGCTACAGAAAAGGAGAAAAGGCAGGAAGAAGGGATGGCAGTAGATTTCACCTCAACTGGTGGAAGAGTATTGCTGATGGATGATGACTTCACAATATATGAAGTAGCTTCCCATATGCTGGATATATATGGCTTTGAAGTTGAGTGGGTTGATACTGGTGAAAAAGCAATAGCAAAATATAGAGAATCAATAGCAAAAGGCGCTCCTTATGACATAATAATAATGGATTTAACAGTACCTGGTTCCATGGGCGGGGCACAGGCAGTAAGGCAAATACTGGAAATTAATCCCAATGCAAAAGTTATTGTTTCAAGCGGATATTCAAATGACCCTGTAATGTCGCATTATACAGAATATGGTTTCAAAGGCGTTATCGCAAAACCATATATAATTGAAGAGATAATAAAAGTAATTAATGAAGTTCTTTCCCTGTAAGAAATACCACAAAAGTATCCGATTATTATTGTACCATGAGTTTTTGGTGACTAAAACGTTTGAGTATGAAATCATGGTGAAAAGATTTCATGCCCACTGTTAATCTTAATTGAAACAGGGACAGTGGGGGAAGTTAAAGGATAAACTATATATTCAGGAAAGGATACAATAGCAATTATGAAAAAATCATGGATAATTATTTTGTCTTTAGCGATATTAATGAATATCAATGCATCTGTAGTTAAGCAAAAACAAACAGATTCACAAAGGGTCAAAGAACAATATCACAATGACATTGAACAAAAAGAAGCAATTAAAAAAAGGATATATAATTTGATGCATGAAATTAATAACAAACTGGATAGCAAAGAACAACTGGTTGTACCTGTTGAACCGGATAAAGCAACTGACGTTGTTGACCATGACGAAAATGCAAAAAAAGAGATAGCTCCCAAAAAAAAGCCCAAAGATGAAACAGAGGAAAAAGAAGAATCATTAATTACACCGGCAAAAGGAAAAATGACAAGCAAATATGGATACAGGGAAAATCCTGTGACCAAAAAATATTCATTCCATAAAGGAATAGACATAGCAGCACCAAATGGAACAAAAGTGGTAGCCAGTGCCAGCGGTACTGTGGTGACATCGAGCTACATGAACAATGGATATGGAAACTGTGTTATTATAGAACATGCAAACCAGGTAAAAACATTATACGCTCATCTGGAAAAGCGACTGGTTACCGTAGGTGATACTGTTACAAAGGGACAACACATTGGTACCGTTGGTGCAACGGGAAGAGCAACAGGTCCTCATCTTCATTATGAAGTGTATAAAGGTAACAAATCAATCAACCCTGAAGAACTGGTTCACTACTAATGATTGTAAAATATCTTATAACAATTATAGGAGTTTTTTTCTGGATTGTGTTTATCCCGGTAACTATCGCTTATATTTCTTTACATGTAACACAAACCCATTACATATTACCATCAGCAGTATTTTTGATTACAGGTAGTATCTTTTCTATAGCAGGCCTGCTAATTTCTCTTTGGGCAGTATTATCACTTATTATTTTGGGAAAAGGAACCCCGCTTCCACTATATGGACCACAAAACCTCATAAAAAGCGGTCCTTATAAATATTGCCGCAATCCCATGACGCTGGGATTATTGTTGTACTATATTGGCGCAGGAATCATTGCCAACAATTATAGTGTTGCTGCTATATTGCTAATAATAGTTTTTGCTCATATGGTTTACGACAAGTACTATGAGGAAAATAAACTTACACAAACATTTGGCAATGACTATCTACATTACAAGCACACCACTCCATTCATACTGCCAAAACTGCGATCACTTTATAATTATTTTCATTTTTAGTTGACTTTATTAGCCATCATTGTTTTATTATCTGTATGAGCAGCAAAGCATGTGTACTGGGAGCAACTGGTCTAGTAGGTTCAAAGCTTATATCATTGCTTGTTGATGATCCCTATTATACCACTATTAACGTAGTAACTCGGCAAAAAATGACACTCCATGTTGATACAGTTATTCAATATCTTGCTGAATTTGAAAATTTAGATTCTGTAGCGTCAGCATTTAACGTTGATGATGTATATTGCTGCCTTGGTACAACAATGAAGAAAGCCGGCTCTAAAGAAGCCTTTTCAAAAGTTGATTATGAGTATGTTGTAAACGCAGCACGATTAGCTTATATGCAGGGTGCACAGCAATTTTTAGTAATTAGTGCTGTTGGCGCTAATCCGCATTCACTGTTTTTTTATAACAGAGTAAAAGGGCAAATGGAAAAAGATGTGATATCAATTCCATTCAAAGCAGTCCATATATTCAGGCCTTCACTAATATTGGGTAAAAGAGATGAAAAGCGTTTTCTTGAGGATGTAGTTCGGTATTTTTCCCAGCCCCTACAATTCATATTAAAAGGATACTTAAAAAAATACGCTCCAGTAGATGCACTATGGGTAGCACAAGCAATGATACAGGCGGCTAAGGAGCATACTAGTGGCGTTCATGTTTATGAAGCATTATAAGCTATAGCTCAAAGAACTATTATTGCTTTGTCTTAAAAAGGAATATAAACACTTTATCTCACTTTGACAATCCTATTTTGCCAACCTGTTATAAAGTGCATTTTATAATCAAAGGAGGTTATGTATGTGTCGCAAATTTTTCACTATTGCGATTGTATTATTTTTTAGCATTCCATTTGTTGCATCTGCACTTGATGATACGCACTTCATTCAGGATGATGATTACTTTGTTTCAAAACAGCCTTATAAGCAAGGATGGATTTATGTGGAACTTGCTAAAATGATCCAACCTGCAAAACCAGAAACAAAAAACGAAGCCCAGTTCATGACAGTCCGTGAAGGTGAAGAGTGGTGGACAAAGTATTTCTGGAAAACAAGAGTAGCAACTGCAGCGGAATGCAAAGTTGGCACGGTGCTCATATGTTTCAACGACAATGTGAAAGATAATGTCTACCATGCACCTGAAGATAAGGATTATGCTCGTAATGGTTCATGGTTTATGGCAAAAATTACCGATATGTCAGACCTTTATAAAGGGTATCTGACTGTATCAGGCGGCTACAAAATTGATAAAGACAATGTGCGCCTGGTAGTAAAATAATATGATAAGGAGTACCCAAATGAAACGACTATATGTAATACTTTTTGCTACGGTATTATTAGTAGCTAGTTCTGGTTGTAAAAGTGATACTGGCAATTATTTCAGTGATACTATAAAAGGAAGAGTAACTGATGCAGCATTAGATAGCTTAACCACCAAATCAACTGAAACAACCTCAACTCAGAAGGAAAAATCCACTGACTATGCACCTTCAGACGCAGATGCTCACTATATTCAACCATCAGATTACTTTATTGCTGACAGAGAATTCCCCAATCAGGGTTGGATCTACGTGTATATTGCAAAAGTAGTTACAGCACCTACTGCCCAGACCAAAAACGAAGGGCAATTCATGAAGGTTCAGGATGGTAAAGAAATCTGGACTAAATATCACTGGAAATCCAGGATAGCAACAAGTGCAGACATAAAAATAGGCGCAATTGTCATTATGTTCGATGGTAATTACCAAAACAACATAGCAATGGCACCTAAAAATAAGGACGAGGCTCGACAGGATAACTGGTTTATGGCAAAGATTACTGATACCACTGACCTCTATAAAGGGTATGTAACAGTTTCGGGTGGATACAAGATCAGTGTTAATAATATCAGGATACCTTTCAAATAATTATTTACATCTTGTCATAAAACTTACTTTTGTAAAAAAGGGGCATAACGCCCCTTTTTGTTTTGATCCAGTATAATAATACTTGACGAACGAATACACCAATCTGCCATTTTACACTGGAATAGTAGCATATGTGCGATAGTTATAAGATAAGGGAGCTTCTCATAAAGAAGTTTTCAGAAGTACACATAACAATAAATGGAGGAAAGCATGGATGCCAGTGACATTAAAACCGTATTAATTATTGGCTCCGGTACAATGGGTCAACAGATTGGGTTTTTATGCGCACATCACGGGTGCACTGTTCACATGTATGATGTAAGCGATGATATTTTGAAAAACGCCAGGCTCAGATTAGAACGACTTGCTGAATGGTTTGAGAATCACAATGTTAAAAACGCCAGGGATGCTTTATTAAAAATTCATTTTTTCACAGAACCTGAAAAAGCTGCAAAAGATGTAGATTTTGTAAGTGAATCTGTACCTGAAGACCCAAAATTAAAAGCAAAAGTTTTTGCAACATTTCATGCAGTGTGCCCTCAGCATGCAATTTTTACCACAAATACATCATCTCTCATTCCTTCACAAATTGCAACAGGAACCGGAAGACCTGATAGGTTTTTAGCTTTCCATTTTCACGATGTACGTATGACAAAGATTGTTGATGTGATGCCGCATCCTGGGACTAGTGAAGAAGCTACTCAAGTTACTATCGCTTTTGCTAAAAGGCTTAATCAAATACCAATTGTTTTAAAAAAAGAAAATTATGGCTATGTGTTCAACACAATGCTCATGACTCTGATAAGCTCCGCGTTAACACTTGCAGCAAATGAAGTAGCCAGTATACGTGACATTGACAGAAGTTTTATGGGGGTTATGCACACAGCTATTGGCCCTTTTGGCATTATGGATAGCATAGGGCTTGATACGGTGTATAAGGTAACAAAGTACTGGGCAGATGTATTAAATGATGCACAGGGGAAAAAGAATGCAGCATTTTTACAAGATTATATTGATAGAGGGTTTTTGGGAACAAAAACCGGTAAAGGGTTTTACACTTACCCACATCCGGAATTTTCTAACCCTGAATTTTTGCAATAAATGTGCACTATTCTACTGCTATTCTTTACTATAATTATTTTTTTATATTGTTAATTGTTGCATAATTGTCCATGCTATTCTTTACTGCACACTTACTACTTTTTTTAAACTCAGCATGTTATAGTGGGTTATTAATGTGCATTTTGAAATTATAAAAAAGGATTTTGCATCAGATGCTCGTTTGGGTATACTACATACCACACATGGTATTGTGCATACTCCTGTATTTATGCCTGTTGCCACCCGCGCAGCTATCCGTGCACTCACCATACGCGACATTGAAGAAATTGGCTTTGAGATAATTTTGTCTAATACCTACCACATGTACATACGACCCGGAGTGGAATTACTTGCTCAGGCTGGCGGCCTTCACAACTTCATGAACTATCACAAACCTATATTAACCGATTCCGGTGGATTTCAGGTTTTTTCTCTGGCAGACCTACGAAAGGTCCTTGATGAAGGTGTAGAATTTAAATCCCACATCGAT
>FMSI01000906.1_pt1 | contig 12869 bp, 15 predicted proteins | sample 1504471 | NCBI WGS metagenome assembly FMSI01 (sample SAMEA4475357, study PRJEB15587) | soil metagenome | biome: Soil; feature: Field | place: India | collected 2015-03-11 | depth 0 m
CCGACAAGTGCAAGGGTTGCGGGATATGTATCGTTTACTGCCCTAAGAAGATTCTTAAATTTTCCGGGAAATTCAATACATCGGGATATAATTATGTGGAATGCATAGATGAATCGTTGTGTATTCTATGTAAAAGTTGTGCTCTTATGTGTCCTGATGTTATCTTTACATTGAAAAAAGATGAATAAGGAGCATAAAATGTCTGAAAAAGTGTTGATGAGAGGTAATGAAGCTATTGCCGAAGCCGCTGTAAGGGCTGGTTTGAGGGGTTATTTTGGGTATCCGATTACCCCACAGAATGAAGTGACAGCATATATGTCCAAAAGAATGGTGGAGTTGGGTAGGGCTTTTGTGCAGGCTGAAAGTGAGGTTGCGGCTATAAATATGGTGTATGGTGCAGCGGCCACAGGGGAATTGGCTATGACAACATCCTCAAGCCCAGGAATTGCTCTAATGCAAGAGGGTATTTCATACATGTGTGGTGCCGAAGTACCTGCTGTAATTGTGAATATCGCAAGAGGCGGTCCTGGTTTGGGGAACATCGGTCCAAGTCAAGCAGACTATAATCAAGCAACCAGAGGTGGTGGTAATGGAGATTACTTCCTTATTGTGTATACCCCAAGTACCCTTCAAGAGGCAGTGGATATCACATACAAATCATTCGACATATCAGTAAAATATAGAAATCCTGTGTTCATTTTAGGTGATGGTGCTTTGGGACAGATGGCTGAGACGGTGGTACTTCCTCCATTCAAAGAGACACAAAAAACAGACATGGGTTGGGAAGTGAATGGGTGTAAAGGTAGGGATCCTCGATCTGTAAAATCCCTAAGATTAGCCGAAGGGATGCTTAAGAAACACAATTTTTATCTAAAAGAAAAGTTTAATACGATTAAGCAGAATGAAGTGGAGTATGAACTTACCGGTGAAGATTACGATATCCTTGTGGTAGCGTTTGGAACTTCTGCAAGAGTATCAAAAAGTGCCATCAAAGAGGCTAAAAAGAGAGGTGTAAAGATCGAGCTTTTTAGACCTATTCTTATATGGCCTTATCCGTACATCCAATTGGCAGAGGCAGCAAAAAAAGCAAAAAAAGTACTCGTAGTGGAGATGAACAACGGGCAGATGCTTTTCGATGTTATGCTTGCGGTGAAAGATGAAAGTAAAATAGAGTTTTTGGGTAAACCTGGTGGTGAAGTTGTAGATCCTGATGAAATATTAGAGAAAATCTTATCCATAAAGGGGTAATGTATGAAAACAGTTTATGAGAAACCACAGAGCCTTACGGCAAATAAATCTATATATTGTCCAGGATGTAATCATGGATTAATCCACAGACTGGTGGCAGAAGCTATCGATGCTCTTAATTTAAGGGAGCAAACAGTGGGGGTGGCACCGGTGGGTTGTGCTGTTTTACTGTATGACTATTTCAACTTTGACATAGTTGAGGCACCTCATGGGAGAGCCCCAGCACTGGCTACAGGTATAAAAAGGGTAAGACCAGACCTTACTGTTTTTACCTATCAAGGTGATGGGGACTTGGCTTCTATAGGTATGGCAGAGATCATCCATGCAGCAAATAGAGGGGAGAATATCACTGTTGTGTTTGTGAACAATGCAAACTACGGGATGACTGGTGGTCAGATGGCTCCCACTACATTGCCAGGACAGAAAACAACCACAACACCATTCGGTAGAGATACAAAACATGATGGTTTCCCTTTCAGAATGGCTGAGTTAATTGGGACTTTGCCAGCAGTTGCATACTCCACAAGGGTAAAGGTCACATCACCAAAACATGTACTTGCTGCTGGTAAAGCGATAAAAAAGGCTTTTCAGAATCAGATAGAGGGGAAAGGATTTTCTTTCGTAGAGGTGCTCTCCACATGTCCAACAAACTGGGGTATCGATCCAATTCAATCCCTGAAATGGGTGGATGAGGTAATGGAGAGCTACTATCCTTTGGGAACTTTTAAAGACATCGACGGGGGTAAATAATGTATTTCGATTGTATAATGGCTGGATTTGGTGGACAGGGGATTTTGAGTGCTGGCATGATGCTTGCACATATGGCGGTTAGCCAGAATTTGAATTCGACATGGTTCCCATCTTATGGCGCAGAACAGAGGGGTGGTACTGCAAACTGTATGGTGGTGGTTTCCGACGAAGAGATCGGTTCACCGGTGATCACAAAACCACACAACGGATTCATTATGAACTACCCTTCACTTGTAAAGTTTCAACCGAGGTTTCGACCAAATGCCAATGTTGTGCTTGATAGGTCTCTAATTCCCGCAGAATATATCAACAGAAATGATCTGAATTTCTTTGGAATAAATGCCACAGAAAAGGCAGAAGAACTTGGGAATGTAAAAGTGGCAAATGTCATCATGATAGGTGCTCTTTTAAAAGTATCGGGGCTTTTTGATCTTCAGGTGGCCGAAGAGGCATTAAAGTACGCTATTCCAGAGAAGTACCACAATCTTCTTGAATTAAACAAAAAAGCCTTAGAAATAGGATTTAAGGAAGTTATAAAATTAAATTAGTAGTCTTAGAACTTGAGGGTGGTATCGATACCACCCCCTTAGGTGCATAGAGGAGGCTTGATGCAGAGATTAAATATCACGGTGCATGGTAGGGTACAAGGTGTTGGGTTCAGGGCCTTTGTATTTGATAAGGCTAAGAGTTTGGGACTTGCTGGTTTTGTAAAAAATATGTCCGACGGTACTGTTTTTATAGATGTGCAGGGTGATGAAGAGACTTTGAAGAAGTTTTTAGAATATGTAAATCAAGGACCTTCCCTAAGCCGAGTGGATAGAGTGGACATTGTAAAAGTGAACCAGATGCTAAATAGCAAAGACTTCATAGTTACCTATTAGGTGATAAGATAGAAAAGTTTTTTTATACTATTTCATTAGCCTCATACATCGGTTTAAAGATTGTTCCTCTATACATCAATGTTTTCTTGGGCTTTATAGCCAGCCGATTCCTGAATGTGAAAAAAGATACCATTGCTGCTATTTTAATATACATCATAGGACCTGTGGTATTCTTTACAGCTTCTTACAGGGTAAAGTTTGATCTTTTTATGGTTGCTATACCCATAATTGTGGTTGTTGTAGGTGGCATTTTGGCATTTGGGACATACTTTATTGGCGGTAAATACTTCAAAGACAATACGCTAAACATCCTTTCTTTTTCTGCAGGGACTGGGAATACAGGGTATTTTGGTATACCTTTAGCATTCATGCTATTAGATGAGAGGTTGGCAAATGTGTATGTATTTTCTGTGTTGGGATCATTGCTGTATGAAAGCACCATCGGATTTTTTATAATTGCAAAGGGGAGTTATAGTGTAAAGGATAGTTTGAAAAGGGTTTTAAAACTACCCGCAGTGTATGCTATGATTTTGGGGCTTGTGTGCAATTTTTCTCATATAAGGTTAAGTACAGACTTACTAAATTATCTGGACTATTTCAAAGGGGCGTATGCTATTCTGGGTATGATGATGATAGGGATGAGCTTGCATGGGTTAAACAGGATGCTCATCGATAAAGTTTTTATTTCAGTGGCAATGATTATCAAATTTCTCATTTTTCCTGTGGTGATCTTAGGGATCATATATATTGATAGATTATTCTTAAATTTTTTGAATAGCGATTTTCATAAGGTACTTTTTCTCTTTGCCATACCACCTATGGCGGGGAATGTGGTGGCTATTGCATCGTTGTTGAAGTCGAATCCTGAAAAGGCAGCTGTTGCCGTAATCATAAGCACTGTAGTATCGATTTTTACAATACCGGTGATGGTGGCTTATCTGATGCCTAATTGAAAATAAAAAGGGGGATGACCCCCTTTCTATTAGAATATGAAATCTGCGTAGGCAAACTCTGAGTTTTTGTGAAGGTCTCTTATCATGATCATGAAATTTTTATAATCTGTCCAGATCTTTTTGGACATTGGGTCTTTTGCTGCTATCTCCTCAACAACCTCTTCTGAGTATTTTCTCAACTCTTTCATCACATCTTCGGGGAATTTCAGTACCTTTACCCCATGCTCTTTCTTCATCTTGTTTAGATAGAAGTTATTCTTAGCATCGAATTCTGCCACCATCCATGCATTGGATTCTGCACATGCCGCTTTTACGATGGCTTTTAAATCTGCTGGGAGTGAGTTCCAAGCTTTCTTATTTATGAATGCCTCGATAACTGTACCTGGTTCATGCCAACCTGGGTAGTAGTAAAATTTAGCTGCTTTGTATAAACCTAAGATGTAGTCATGATAAGGTCCAACCCACTCAGTTGCATCTATTACACCTCTTTCCAAATTTGTATATATCTCAGCAGCAGGTACAGTAACGGATGTTCCTCCAGCTTTGGTGATCACTTTGCCACCTAAACCGGGAATCCTCATCTTCAAACCTTTTATATCATTGATGCTCTTGATCTCTTTTCTAAACCATCCCCCCATCTGCATACCACACTCACCCACGAGGAATGGTACTACATTGAAAGGTGCATAGAGTTCTTCCCACAACTTCATTCCATTACCAGATGTTATCCAGGAGTTTACCTGCTGGCTGTTCATTCCGAATGGTATTGCGGCGATCAATTGGGCACCTGGAATTTTACCTGCCCAATAGTATGGACATCCATGCCCCATCTCCACTGTTCCGGTACTTACAGCATTAAATGCCTCAAGGGGTGGTACTAATTCACCTCCACCGTACACATGGATAGTGAGCCTTCCATCAGACATCTCTTTGATAGACTTGGCAATCATTTCAGCACTTTCCTGAAAAACGGGGAATTTTGGAGGCCATGTTGTTACCATCTTCCATTGAAATTTTTGGGAAGCATGAATTGCTGGGGCTCCTATGGCTGTAGCTGCTACTGCTGCTGTGGTACCTGCTACTGTTTTCTTAATAAACTCTCTTCTTTTCATACAACCTCCTTTTAGTTTGACTGAAATACAAACGGCGTTTTCTTGGTTAGATTATAACTTTAGTATACCTAAAAGTCAAGGATTTTAGAAGTTCCAAGTTTAGTTCAATTAGATTTAACTCTTTATGGGATAAACCATAGTTATAGGGTTATTTCTTGAGATGGGGTGATTTTTTCTGAAATGTATTTAGCAATTGCAAGATCAAAAGCACCAATACCTAAATTTATCGCTACTCTTGATGGTATGTCGGTGTCATCAGAAAGATCTAACAGAACATTTTCATCTGAGAAACCTTTAAAATATCCCATTTTGTGGTAATAAAGAAATTGGTTCTTATCATCGGTGAAGATAACTTTATTGTTTGAATATAATGATGGCTTCCATGCTGATGCGTAATCGATGGGGAGTATGGTTGCATCATCTTTTGTTGAGATTACATCTAAGAACGGTTCGCCATTTTTTAATATAGGTGTTGTGGAGATAATAACATCGGCGTTTTTCAAAGCATCTGTTGGGGTTTCTGCAATGTCGAAATGGATAGGATTGTAGCTGTTTAGGGTGTAGTCTTTTAGGTTGTTGGTGGTAACTTTGTTAGAGGAATAGATGATAATCCTTGAAATGGGGAATAAGGAGCAGAAAACATCAATATGACTTTTTGCCTGTACACCAGACCCTATTATTGAGATGGTATCAAAGGGTTGTTTGTGGAGTTTTTCTGCTGATATTGCAGAAACGATAGCAGTTCTGTAAGCTGTGATCCAATTGGCATCGAGGATGTATTCTGGGATCCCTGTATCTGTGTTGTGTAGGATTATTATGCCATTGATCGTGGGTAGATTTTTATCTTTGTTGCTCGGAAAGTATGATACAATCTTCATTCCAGCGGTATCGAGGCTTTTTATATAAGAAGGCATTGCGTTTATAAATGATTCTTTCTTGGGGTAGATTGCAGGTTTCGGTGGCAGATCTATATCACCTTTTGATTTTAATTGTATGGTCTTTTTTATCAGAGCAAAAAGATCAATGTAGTGAATTTTGGCTTCTTCTATGCTTTTTTGTGGGATGATCTTCACTTTCATATAATAATTTTATCGAGTTTTAAAAACTAAATCAACAAAAGATTTGATATTGACAATCAAAGAAACATCAAATATTTTGCCGAAGTTTTATACAAAATGGTGGTGATGAGATGAACGATTTTTTTAGAGGGGCAAGAGATGTCTCACCCTTTATTGCAGGGATTTCTCCCTTTGGATTTATATATGGGATTACAGCAGCAAAGTCGGGGTTGACGCTTACTCAAGGTATTACGATGTCCCAGATAATCTTTGCTGGAGCATCCCAGCTTGCACTCATAGAACAGCTTAAAAATGATGGGTCTTTCTTGGTGATAATTGCCACAGTATTTATGATAAACTTGCGAATGGCGATGTACAGTGCATCATTGGCTCCATATTTCAACCATTTGAGTAATCCTAAAAAGCTCTTTTTGTCTTATTTTTTGGTTGATCAATCGTATGCAGTATCCATTGCAGAGTTTAATAGAAACCCTCATACTAACAGGTATTACTATTATTTGGGTGCAGGGGTAACAATGTGGACAGTGTGGCAGATCTCCACTATTTTGGGTATTGCTGTGGGGGCAAGTGTTCCTAAATCGCTTTCCCTCGAGTTTGCCATACCCCTTACATTTATTGCCCTTCTTAGTAATTTTCTCAATAAAAGCCACTTTATTGCCACTGCTTTTACATCTGCTGTGTTGATGGTTGTATTCAAACCTCTACCGTTTAATGCAGGATTTTTCATCGCTGTATTTGCTGGAGTTTTTGTGGGTAGGTATGTAAAAAGGAGGGGTGATGGGAAGCTATAGTATCTCAGAGATATGGGTATTGATAATTATATGTGGAATAATTACTTATTTCATCAGGCTTTCGTTTATTCGGTTTGCTCCTGAAGGGTTTATTGAGAGGATCAAGGATATTTTGAGTTTTATGCCTGTTGCGATATTTACAGCAATTGCTACTTCTGGTGTGTTTGGTAGTGGTATCAAAAGTGTAAGTATTTCCAACTACAAAATATATGCGTCAATTGTGGCTCTTTTAGTTGCAATGAAGTATAAAAACACAATTCTAACTATAATATCGGGGCTCGTCGTTATATGGACGGTAAACTATCTCATTAAATAAAAAGGGGGATAACCCCCATTTTTTATGTCAATTTCTTTCCCAATATACCCTTGTGAAGATATTCCCTTCTGACCATTTTATCGACAGATCACCTTTGTAGGCCTGAAATACCGCTTTCCCCAATCTGTAGGCAAGCCTGTCGTCTGTGGTATAGATGGTTGTCGTTCCGTTGGTTTCTTCTATTTTACCTATTCTTGAGAGAGAGTTTTTTGTGCGCTGCTTCTGCTCTTCATTTTTGAGAAGGTTCATTATTTCTTCTTTATGATTCTTTACAAACTCACCTTTGAGTTGGAGAATGCCTTGAAAATACCCCTCTTTTATTTTTCTGCACGCTGGACAGATTATGGGGTTTTTCATCAATTTTGGATCTGCGTTTAATTTCCAATGTTTGTCAATATATGCTATCCTGCACTCTGTACAGTATGCATAGTTTGGAAAATCAGATCTGTAGGGGTCATCGAAATCGCTTGAGAATCTGATGTAAGGTAGTGTCTTAAATTTCTGCATCTTCATAAATACCTCCATCGATATTTTTTGAAAAATCAAGGAACTGTTTTTGTAATTATATTATAAGTCAAAAATCTGTAAAATCAAGGGAGGTTGCTCCGTAAATTTCTATTGATTTCAAGCATCTATTGACATATACATTCTGTATGATAAAATTTAAAATAGTAATTTCGTGGAAGACTTATAATGTTTTCTAAGGTTCTCACTTTCCATCTCGTAGGAATTGATGCTGTTGTTGTGGATGTTGAGGTTGATATCAGGGAGATGGGATTGCCTTCTTTTACCGTTGTTGGTTTGGCAGAAGGGGCTGTAAAAGAGAGTAAAGAAAGGGTCAAGGCTGCTTTAAAAAATCTAAATTTCAATTTTTTCTCGAAACCTATCACCATCAATTTAGCACCTGCCGATATAAAAAAAGATGGTTCCCATTTCGATCTACCAATTGCTTTGGGTCTTATTGCTGCGGCTGGGTTTATATCGAAGGATCTTTCCAATACAGTTTTCGTTGGTGAGCTATCCCTTGATGGAGAGCTAAGGGGGGTTAACGGTGTCCTTCCTATGACCCTGAGTGCGGTTAATTCAGGTATAAAAAATATTATTTTACCATACGAAAATGGGCATGAAGCGGCAATCGTGGATGGAATAAATGTATTTGGATTTAAGCATATTTCTGAAGTGATAAGTTTTCTCACAGGTGAAACTGATGCAGAAAAATTTACAGTAAGAAAAAATGTTGATGAAGATGATGAAAGGTTGGTATATGATGAGGATTTTGCCGATATCAAGGGGCAGTTTATTGCGAAGAGGGCAGCAGAGGTGGCTGCATCCGGTATGCACAATATGCTCATGATCGGATCCCCCGGGAGTGGAAAAACGATGATTGCAAGGAGAATCCCCACTATTTTACCCCCCATGAGTTTGGAGGAGTCGATCGAAACCACGAAGATACACTCCGTAGCTGGCATTTTAAAACACAAGGGGAGGTTGGTAAAAGAGAGGTATTTTTCTGCTATTCATCATACCACAAGTGATATCGCTCTCATCGGTGGAACAAGAGATGCAAGGCCTGGTGCGATCTCTATTGCCCACAATGGTGTTTTATTCTTGGATGAGTTTTTGGAGTTTAAGCGGAGTGTGCTGGAAGTGTTGCGCCAGCCGATGGAGGATGGTGTAATAACCGTATCGAGAGCCAACAGAACGGTGACTTACCCTGCTAAATTTATGCTTGTGGCTGCCTGTAATCCTTGCCCCTGCGGATTTTATGGTGATCCTGTAAAACAGTGTGTTTGCTCTGAAGTGCAGGTAAAAAGATACAGAAGTAGACTCTCGGGTCCATTAATGGACAGGATCGATATACATGTGAATGTATCTTCTTTAAAATTTGATGAGCTTTCCAGTATTCCCAATGGTGAGACATCGGAAGCGATTAGAAGAAGGGTTGAATCTGTGCACAATATTCAGAGGGAGAGATTTAGTAAGGATAAGATATTTTTCAATTCTCAGATGACAGAAAAGCATTTAAAAAAATATTGCGAACTTAATCAGGAATCGATTTCTTTACTTGAAAAGGTGAATAAAAAGTACAACTTTTCTGCGAGGAGCTATTCAAAAATCTTAAAAGTGGCACGAACCATCGCCGATATGGAGATGTCTGAACACATAGAGACAAAGCATATAATGGAGGCTGTAAAATTTAGAATTACCGACCAATGGACGAACGAATTTTAGGGGTGTTTGATGAACAACATATATTTCATAGGTTTTATGGGAACAGGCAAAACGACTATTTCAAAGATTATCTCCCAAAAATTGAACATGAATTGGGTAGATTTAGATGAGATGATCGAGGAAAGGGAAAATAGAACGATTGTAGATATCTTCAGAGATAGCGGTGAGGGGTATTTTAGAGAGGTTGAGAAAGGTGTATTAAAAGAGATTGCCGAAAACGGCAACTATGTTGTTTCAACAGGTGGAGGGATCGTAATATTCGATGAGAATGTTGATATTATGAAGAGAAGTGGTGTTATGATAACATTGGTTGCCTCACCTGAGGTGATCTACGAAAGGTTAAAAGATGATCAATCAAGACCACTTTTGCAGGTACCTGATCCATTATCGGAGATAAAGAGATTGATGTTTGAACGGGCGCCTTTCTACATAAAAGGGGATATCATAATAGATACATCGTTTGATGAACCTGAAGTGATCGTTGAGCAGATTTTGGAAGAATTAAACAAGAGGTCTTATGGAAAGAGTAAGGGTTAATCTCAATCAGATAAAAGATCATAGCTACGATATCCTTATTGGTGCTGGATTTGTAAAAGAGGAACTCTTAGGTATTGCCAATTACGAGAGAGCGCATATCGTTGTTGATAAAGTGGTAAAGGAACTGTATGGGGACTATTTTAAAGGGGAATCTTTCATCTTAACGGCAGATGAACATTTTAAAAATATTAAAACGGTTGAAGAGATTTTGAATTTTTTAAGGCATAGAAAGGCCATAAGAAGTGATACGATCTTTGCCGTGGGTGGTGGTATAGTGGGGGATGTAGTCGGTTTTGCCGCATCTATATATATGAGGGGGGTTAGTTTCGTTCAGGTGCCGACCACACTGTTATCGATGGTGGATAGCAGCGTAGGTGGGAAGACAGGGGTAAACTTAGGTAGTGTAAAAAATCTCATAGGAAGTTTCTATCAACCCAAACGGGTGCTTATCGATACAGTTTTTCTTGAGACACTCACAGAGGAGGAGTTTAAAAGTGGTTTGGCTGAGGTGATAAAGTATGCTCTCCTCTTTGATAAGGAGTTTTACGATTTTCTTTTAGAATCTCGGGATAGTGTACTACAAAGGGACTGTGAACTCCTCACAAAGATCATCAAACGATGCTGTGAACTTAAGGCACAGGTGGTAGAGGAGGATGAAACGGAACAGGGGGTAAGAAGACTATTAAATTTAGGACATACCTTTGGTCATGGTATAGAGGTGGATTCGGATCACTGTGTAAAGCACGGTCTTGCAGTGGCAAAGGGGATCTATTTAGAGGCTCTTTTTGCTGTGCAGCAGGGTCTTATAAATAGCAAGGTTGTTGAATGTATAGAAAGAATTTTTGAGTTATACGGCTATGATCTCCATTACAAACCGAGGAGTATTGAACTTTTCATAGAAGCAATTGCTTCGGATAAAAAGGCAAAATCTTCAGGTTTAGTACTTGCCTTGACATCGGATGTAGGAAATGGTATAATTAAAGATGGGATTGATTTGAATGTTATAAAAAAATTTTTTGAAGGTGCCAGATGGATGAGGCCTCAATAAAAAGGTATCTTAAAGATGTAGAGTATTTTTCTAAAAAGTTGGAAGAGGATCCTACATCAAGGCTATTTATGCCCCTTGCTTTTGCCTATTTGAGATTGGGTAGATTCGACGAGGTTATTGAAGTTTGTAGCAAAGGGCTCGACAATCACCCCGACTATCATGCAGCAAAGGTTGTGTTGGCCAATGCTTTTTTGGAAAAGGGGATGATTGAGGAGGCGAAGCATCTCCTTTTTGATGTGGTAGAAAAGATGCCCGACAATTACAGGGCAAACAAGATGCTGGGAGACATATTAAGGGAGTCTGGGGATATCTTGGGGGCTACTATCTACTACAGAACGGCACTTGTTACGAGTTCAGAGGATTTTGAGCTGAGGGTTTTATTGGAAGAGCTCACCGATTCGTTGGGTACAAAAGCATTTCATGCGGATGAGGCACTCAAAAATATCGAAGACGCTGTAGGTAAAGCTGAAACGGCACCGATAGACGAAGAGGTATCCGAACTTAAGACAGAAATCGGTAAGATAGATGAAATGTTTGGTGCAAGTACTGAAGAGAAGCCAAGTGTTGTGGTGGAGATCCCAGAAGAGGTTGTTCCTGCTGGTAAATTAGATCTGGATCTCGGAGTAGTTGCTCCTGAACCTTTAGTTGAAACTAAAGAGGAGGAGAAACTTACCTTCGATACCTTCGACTTTGGAAATTTAGATCAGCTTGAGATCAAAGATGAACATGCAGAACAGAAAAAGGAACAAGATATCAAGATAGAGCATGATCTCTTGGAGAAATTCGATTTCGGAATATCGGATGAAAAATTAGAGATAGAGACCCACAAGGATCTTGAAAGCTTTGATACCTTTGCAGATGCTCTATCAAAAGATATTCATGATTCAAAAGATAAAACAGCAGAAGAAACTCTTCAATCAACAATTGAGAAGCAGGATGAGATTACAAGCAAAGAATTAGATTTTGCACTCTTTGATGAAGTAGAAGGGGTTTCAACTACCAAGAACCTTGCAGTAGAGGAGTCTTCCAATATTACAATCGATACTATTGTAGAAGAGGAACCTTCTCTTAGAGATATCAACCTAAAATTAGATATTGAACCTATGCTTGAAGAAACCACTGCTAAAATGAGCGAAATCAGTGAAGAAACCGCTACTGAGTTTGTAGATGAAAAGCATGCCAAAGTTGTAGAGGAGCTTGAAAGATGGCTCAACAACATCAAGAAGATCAAAGAGACTCGTAATGTACAATAAGAAGCTTGAACATATCCTTAATAGTGTAAAAGGAATAAAGATGGTGGCAGTTTTCGACAGGGATGGTTTTGTGGTGTACAAGGTTGGGGAAGAGGATATTGCAGATGAACTAAGTGCAGAATTTTCATCCATGCTAAAGTATTTAAAAAAGATCTCATCAAATTTAGATATAAACAATATCTTCTCCTTTGTGTTTGAAGGGGATAATAGAAAGCTTTTTTTCAAAAAACTTACAGAGGATTATTACATTGTCGTATCGATGGAGGTGGGGGCACTTATCGGTAAACTCAGGTATGTTTTAGATATAATGCAGGAATCATTGATAAAGGAGCTTTTGTGATCAAGGTACTTGTAATAAACGGACCAAACCTAAACATGCTTGGTAAAAGGGAACCAGAGGTTTACGGTAGAGAAACCCTTGAGGATATCAATGGACTTCTGAGGGAATATGCCAAAAATAAGGGGATAGAACTCGATTTCTTTCAGTCCAACATTGAAGGTGAGATCATAAATAGGATCCATGAGGCTTATGAAAGATATTCATATATAATAATAAATCCTGGAGCCTATACCCACACAAGTATAGCTATAAGGGATGCTTTTTTGTCTGTGAGGATCCCATTTATAGAGGTACATCTCTCCAATGTTTATGCCAGGGAGTCATTTCGA
>FMSI01062458.1_pt1 | contig 12867 bp, 10 predicted proteins | sample 1504471 | NCBI WGS metagenome assembly FMSI01 (sample SAMEA4475357, study PRJEB15587) | soil metagenome | biome: Soil; feature: Field | place: India | collected 2015-03-11 | depth 0 m
AAAAGTCTTGACACAAGGGGGCATCTTAAAACCAGCATTTTGTAGAATTGTTTGTAAATTTGTTATTGTAGTACTACCAAAGTAATTTGTAGCTGTTGATGAGATTGAACTTGATCCATTTCCATCAGTAGTACCAGATACTATTGAATTAATTACTGTAGTTGTGTTCACAGAACTCGTAAATCCCACATTCTCTAAATCCAATATCGGCTTACCCGAAGCCTCCAAAAGCCCGTAAGCACCTATTCCAACTCTCTTTATTCTCGATGCAATCGCAGCGTTACCATTAAGAGTTAAAGCACCACCTTTGTCCTTTATCTTGGTAAGGTAGGAAAGCAATTTCACAGCATTTTCATAATCTGATGGGGATAGATTTGAGGCATTTTTAGCAATGTTTGATAGAGCATCATAGTCGATCTTGGACAATTCATCCAAAGACTCCCCCAAGTCGTTGTTTAGCCTTATACCAGCACCGATTTGAGCATTGATGCCAAACTTTTTCTTTTCAAGGGTCTCTTTACCCTCTTTACCATAAAATCCAAAGATTGCTGGGTTGTAGTATTGAGCGATAGTATCATGCGTAGATGCCACACCTACCCCACCCATACCAAGCTGCCTTGCACCGATCGGTTGAAATTCCAATGCAAAGGCCGTCGAACATACACCCATAATAGCCAACATTGCTAACATCTTTTTCATCCTAATCCTCCTTTCTTTTCCTTGACAACCTTTTTACCATGTAAAATTTATATTCCCCATTCTCATAACTATAAGAAACCTCATCCACCAATTGCTTAATTATATAAAGCCCCCTACCTGAATCCTGATCGATGGGTACATTCGTAATATCGATCTCTTTATTATCAAGCCTTACTCCTTCACCGCAATCGGACACCTCTATCTTTAATTCATCATTATCCAACTCTATGATCAGCTTGACAGGTAAATCCTCTTTCTCCTTATTCCCATGTTTGATTGCATTTGCAGTGGCTTCAGTCACAGCAAGGTTCAGTCTAAATCCCAAATCTGAAAAATTCACATTACCCAACTCGTCCTTTGCCCTCGCAATAAATGTTTCCACAATATCACCTATTAGGGGCAACAGCTTGATATTGCTTGGAAGTGTCAACTCTAATTTTAATGAAGCGCTCATTTTAAGATAACCTTCCTATGAATTAACTTTATATTCTTATTATAGCACAAGATAATAATTTTTGTTGAAATTATTTAAAAATTTATTAGATTTTATTTAAACAATCGCGGGGGATACAATGGAAAAAGTGTATGTAATCGGTCATAAAAATCCTGACACAGACTCTATCTGTTCTGCATATTGCTATGCTTATTTGAAAAATATTTTAGACCCATCAAAACAGTATATCGCTGCAAGATGTGGTAATCTTAACAATCAAACTAAATACATCTTTTCAAAATTCAAAATGGAGCCTCCCATCTTTTTAAAGGATATATACCCCAAAGTTTCAGATGTAATGACTAAAAATGTATATGCCAATAATTTCAACGATCCACTTTCCAAAGTGATGAAAAATGTCAAAGAGTTGGGAATCAGGCTTACTCCAATTGTCGATGAAAATAGACGATACTTGGGGATAGCAAGCGTTTTTGAAATTGCTCAGTTTTTTATAAGCGACGATGATGCCAAAAGACCATCCTATACATTTAGATTAGAGAATTTCGAAAAAAGTATAGGTGGCTATTTCATAAAATATGGTGAAACAGAAGAATTTACAGCAAATGTCATGATTGGTGCTATGCCGTATGAGAGGTTTGTAGCACGATTAAATGAGATTGGTGCCCAAAATACCGTTTTGATTGTAGGTAAGAGAAGGGATATCATTCAATACGCTATGCAACAGGAAGTCCCAGCAATTATCATAACTGGACTTAGTTCAAAAAATGATTTCGATATCGAATATTCAACATACAAAGGAACAATTTTTGCATCTAATTTCGATACGGCCGAATCAGCAAGAAGACTTATTTTATCCGTTCCCTGTAAATCTGTGATGGGCACGACACATACGATCAAACCAGATGATTATTTAGAAACAGCAAAAGAAGTGATGTTAAAAGAGAATAGGAGAGGTTTACCTGTTGTAGATGAAAACGGAATCCTCGTTGGGATCATAACCCGTTCTGACATAATTAAAAAACCAGAAAATAAAATAATTTTGATGGATCATAATGAATTAAATCAAGCAATCGACGGAGCTGAATCTGCAGAAATAATTGAAATTGTGGATCATCACAGATTGGGAACTATCAAAACCAAAAAACCTATTACCTTCTTTGCGAAACCTGTAGGCAGCACATGCACTTTGGTTTATCAACAATACAAAATAAATAATGTTGAAATCCCATCCAACATTGCATACCTACTTGCATCAGGTATATTGGCAGATACTGTAATTTTAAAATCACCCACTGCCACCGAAGAGGACCGATCCGCCCTTGAGGATTTGGCAAAAATAGGTGGATTTGACTACACAGAATATGGAAAAGAGATCTTCTCATCCACTGATAGTTTAAAAAATAGAACACCATCTGACATTATAAATACAGATTTTAAAACATACACAGAATTTGGAATCAGTTTTGGCGTCGGTCAAGTAGAGATCGTGAACATGGATGAATTAAAAGAAGTTAAGCAACGCTTAATCATAGAGCTCGAACATGTAAAACAAAAAAATAACTTAAACTGGGCCATGCTCCTTGTTACAGACATTATCACAGAAAATAGTATACTATTGACCACACAATTCAATCTTATAGAAAAGACCATTAAATATAGAAAACTCGATGATAATTCATACGATTTACCAGGCGTTTTATCCAGAAAAAAACAGTTGCTACCAGAAATACTTCGATCGTTGGAAGAATTATTTAGCAAATAGTTACTCTAAGACATTAATCTAATATTAACTTTTTTGTCTAAAAATATCTAATAAACCTTTTTTTTCTTATTGACATCATATTAAATATAGTTTAACATAACCAAAAAAACAAATTTTCATAAAAATGAACAGGAGGTTTTGGCCTGACATGAAAGCAATAATCAATTTTTGCGACAAAATCAGCGGTTTTTTTGGCTATATCGCTGCTTGGCTTTCTTCTGCCCTCGTCGTAGTTATCATCTATGATGTTTTTACAAGGTATTTCTTAAATAACAGTAAAATATGGGTTCAGGAATTAGAATGGCATATTTTTGCCCTTACTATCCTTTTCGGAGCAGCTTATACACTCCGTCAAAATGGACATGTTCGAGTTGATGTTATCTACGGTAAACTTTCACCCAAAAAAAGAGCCTTTATAGACTTACTCGGTGTTATAATACTCCTCATACCATTTAGTTTGCTTGTAATCTGGACATCAAAGGAATTTGTTTTATCTTCTTGGCAGGTAAGAGAAGGTTCACCAGATCCCGGCGGATTACCAGCTCGCTATTTTCTAAAGGCTATGATTCCGTTTGGATTTATCTTGATCATCAATCAAGGGATTTCCATGCTTTTGAAGGCTATCCTCACCCTTAAAGGTGATACATCATATTACAAAGAAATTAATAAACATTAGGAGTAAAAAATGAGTGCTCTTTTGTTGTTTGTTCTTGTTTTCGGTTGTCTTTTAATAGGATTTCCCGTTGCTTTTACATTAGGTGGAGTATCGATGATATATGGATTGATCAGCTTCGGTCCAGGACTTTTTGATCTAATGCCTCTTAGGATATGGGGTAGTATCACAAACTTTGTACTTGTAGCGGTACCCCTTTTCGTTTATATGGGTGTAATGCTTGAAAAATCTGGTATAGCCGAAGAGATGCTCGAAACTATGGCATTACTATTTGGTAAATTAAGAGGAGGCATGGCTATATCTGTTGTTGTTGTTGGAGCTATGCTTGCAGCTGCTACAGGAATAGTAGGTGCTACGGTTGTTACTATGGGGTTATTGAGTCTTCCCACAATGGTAAAAAGGGGGTACAATATACCACTTGCATGTGGAACAATATGTGCTGCTGGAACACTTGGTCAGATCATACCCCCAAGTATTGCTCTTGTTCTTATTGCGAGCGTTTTCAACCTTTCTATAGGAGACATATATTTAGGTGCTTTTTTGCCTGGATTTTTGCTCGTTGGTCTATACCTTATTTATATCATTATAATAGCTATTTTCAAGGGTGAGCAGGTACCTGCAATGCCTGAAGAAGAGCTTATCCAGTTTAAAAAAGATAAAATGTTTAGAAGGATATTCTTTGCGTTCCTTCTACCAATGACTCTTATTGTAGCTGTATTGGGATCTATATTTGCTGGTGTTGCATCACCCACAGAGTCTGCCGCTGTAGGTGCCTTTGGTGCCACTCTTCTGGCCCTAGGCAAAAGATCTTTAAACTATCAAAAAGCTATGGCTGTAATGTATGACACAATGAACCTTACTGCAATGGTATTTATACTCCTCATCGGAGCTGCAGCTTTTGGACTTGTTTTTAGAGGGCTAGGTGGGGATGCTTTCATAGTTGACTTTATTGAAAGAACCCAGATGTCTCCTACAGCATTTCTAATCCTTGTAAATGCTATAATATTTATAGCAGGATTCTTCATCGATTACATAGAGATTACATTCATTGTTTTGCCAATTGTGGGACCTATTTTCCAACAGATGGGTCTTGATCTCCTTTGGATAGGTGTATTGATAGGTCTAAACTTTCAAACAAGTTTCCTAACTCCACCATTTGGATTTTCACTCTTCTATCTACAAAGCGTTGCACCAAAAGGGGTAACAATCAATCATATTTACAGAGGCATAGTACCTTTTATCATTTTACAATTGATTGCTCTTGCAATACTTATATATTTCCCACAGATTGCCCTTTGGTTACCTAAAATACTATCTGAATAAAAAAGCGGGGGGAGAAACCCCGCTTTTTTACATAATACTTGTATAATAAGATATCTCTGAAATTTTTGCCCATGCCTTAACTTTTTTATTAAATGCAGTAAAATGATCGTACACTTTTTTAGAAATAGGATCTTTAGAAATTATCTCATTTATTACTTCATCAGAAGCCTTTCTGAAGGCAGTCATTACATCTTTTGGGAATGGTTTCAGATTTACTTTATGCTCTTGAGTTAGCTTTTGTAGATACTCGTTGTTTTTTGCTTCGAATGTGGCAAGCATCCATGCATTCGATCTATACATTGCTGCAGTAATGATTTCTTGAAGATCTTTTGGAAGAGCATCGTAAGCCTTCTTGTTTACAAAAGACTCAAGTACTGTACCTGGTTCATGCCATCCTGGATAGTAGTAAAATTTTGCAACTTTGTAGAAGCCCATCAGATAATCGTGGTATGGTCCAACCCACTCAGTGGCATCGATTACACCTCTTTCAAGGTTAGAATAGATCTCACCACCAGCAACATTTATCGATGAACCACCCAATTTTGTAATTACCTTACCACCCAAACCTGGGATTCTCATCTTAAGACCTTTTATATCCGCAACAGATTTGATCTCTTTTCTAAACCATCCACCCATCTGTACCCCAGTATTACCAGCTGGGAAAGGCTTGAGGTTAAAAGCAGCGTACACTTCATCCCAAAGCTGCTGTCCTCCACCAGCATAAAGCCATGCGTTCATCCCCTGAGCATTCATACCGAAAGGAACTGCAGCAAAAAACTGTGCAGCCTGTGATTTACCAGCCCAGTAGTAAGATGCACCATGTCCCATTTCAACAGTACCAGCGCTTACAGCATTGAATGCTTCAAGAGCAGGCACAAGCTCACCAGCACCGTAAACATGGATCTTAAGTCTTCCTTCAGACATTGTTTCGATCCATTTTGAAAGCATAACAGCACCTTCGCCCATTACAGGGAAGTTGGGTGGCCAGGTAGTAACCATTTTCCATTGATACTTTTGTGAAGCATGGATTGCTGGAGCTCCAATAGTCATCGCCGCACCAGCTGTAGCGGCTACTCCAGCGGTTTTGAGAAACTGCCTTCTTGACACTTTTTTACTCATTATTAACCTCCAGTGTTTAAGTGATTCTAAATAATAATACTTCATTTTAGAAAAATCAAGGGGTTTTGTTAAAATTTCAAATAAAATATTTCGTTTAATATATCAGTTTCATCTAAGTATTTAAGAAGTTTATTGTTATACGTGTGAACTCAAAATAAAAAGGGGATTTCTCCCCATTTATTACTATTAAGTTTTATTAAATTAATACTTATTCCTCAATACAGATTTCACCTTTCACAGCTGCTTGAATAGTCTTAATTGCAACGGTAAGAATGACGAGAAAAGTCAATACAAGCATCACCATTGCAAACCCACTAAAAAAACTTAGATTTGTTGATTTGTAATACAAAACAACAGATATCGTAAATGCTGCCATTGGGAATGTGTAAGCCCACCAAGACATAAAGAATGGCACAGAAAAAAACCTATTCAAAAATGTTAACAACAACAAAAAAGTAAACACCCCAAAGTACAGTAGCACTTTTGCAAAATTATCAACTCCACCAGTTAATTTCACATATGAGATGAATGCAACTGCAGGGGGAGCTATTAAAATTGCTAAGGTAGGGATAAGTTTAACTGGCATGGGGTCATTGAAAATGAGTCTATAGAGTAATATAGCCAACATCGGTAGCCAAAGGATGATACCTATACTGAAGAAAAACCAAGATATCTCGGCAGAAAAATTCACACCGCTTATCGGTACAAGAATAGGACCAATAACAGGGATAAACCAGGCAGGGTTTTTAAAGTTTATTTTGAAATCATGAAAGAACCATTTATTTACAATATAAAGCAGCAGTACAAGATGCAAAAAAGATCCGACTATCCAAAAGATCAAAGACACAGTTTTAGACATATTCATATATGCTATTGATAACAATATAAGACTGATCGACACAGTTGGTATAAAATTCATTTTGATCGGGTGATTAAAATCCTTTTTAACCTCTTCGGGGTATTTGAAATACTTTGCAATGTAAATCGATATCAGAAAAAAGTACCAAGCAGTCACTGAAAACACCAATCCTTTCACCAATCCATAAATATGAAGTTCGAATATCTCGGCAAATCTCCCCAATGCTATGGTAAACCCTGCTAACCCCATCACTGTGGCAAAAAAGGTAATTGGAAAAAATTGCAATTTACTTCCTTCTGACATGTAAAGAACCTCCATACTTTTACATATTCAAATATATATATTATATCAATAAAAAGAAAAATCAATACTTTTTATCAATGAATAAGAAGATTTTTTTGTAAATTTAGTAGGATTTAAAAGGAGGCGGGAATCCCCGCCCATTATATAGACTCTATGTATTCTGTAACTTTCTGAGAAATCGTTTTGACTGTTTTTTCAAACTTATTCACATCTTTTTCGAGAAGTGTCATCCTAAAACCAGCAATATCTGTGTAAAAGGAAGTAAGTGGCACTACGCAGATCCCTGTGGCACCCAAAAGGTAATAAACAAATCTTTTATCCAACTCCATATCTCTATCCATGAGATTTTCCACAAACTTACGCACATTCTCATTCTCAATATTGAGTTTCATTTTATCATTCAAAAGCCCCTCTTTGAAGGCAATCGCCATATAGAATGCACCATCAGTTCTATTCACAAAGAGATACTTATTCTCTCTTAAAATATCATAAGCGATGTTGGACAACTTTTCGTAATGTTTAGATCTTTCCATTAGGTATTTTTCATATTCGGGATGCTCCATGATCAGTGGTATTGCCATTTGAGGTAGCGTAGTGGAGCAAACCTCAGACATCTTTTTTTGAACAATCGTATTTACATATTGTTTGAAATTTTCATCTTTATCTGTATTGTAAAACTCCATCCATCCACACCTTGATCCTGGCCATGGAAACTCTTTGGAGATACCTTTTAAACTTATGGCAGGTACATCTTCTACAATATCAGCCAAAAGGACACTCTTTTTCCCATTATACACTATCCTATTGTAGATCTCATCAAATACGAGAAATAGGTCATATTCTTTTGCAATCTGAACGATCTCCCTTAAGATATTCTCGGGATAAACAAACCCTGTGGGATTATCGGGATTAAGCACAAGTATTCCCACAATTGCCTTGTATCTTTTAACCTTTTCCCTAATCTCATCTAAATCAGGCTGCCAATTGTTTGCTGGGTTCATTCTATAAGTCATCGGAGGGATTGAACCGTGAGCAACCTCGGCTATGTAATGGGACGAGTATGTAGGCTCTGGTAAAAGGACCCTTAAGTCAGCTCTCATACAGCTATACAATTTGTCAACGGCATCTCCCAATCCATTAAAGAAAAGGATATCTTCGGGCGTAATCTGTGTACCACCCCTTTTGTTTACAAGATTAGTAAGATATTCCCTCGTAGAGAGAACACCTTTTGTAGGGGAATAGGCATAACTATCGTTTTTGGATGCCACACTTCTAACGATCTCTTTCATCCACTCTGGGATGATCTCACCTTTATTGACAGGATCACCAATATTCTCCCATGTGACCTCTATGTTATTCTTTTTTAATTCCTCAGCCACAAGGACGATATTTCTTATCTCGTAGGTAAGACCGCTATTACCTTTAGCAATGCTTGATCTCATCGTTCACCTCATCTTTTGATCTTTTTTCTTCTCGTTTCTTCCTCTGAAATGCATCTTCATCGGTACACCTTCAAACCCGAAATACTCCCTCACCATATTAAAGAGAAACCTCTGATACGAAAAATGCACCGCATCAGGGTAATTTACAAATACTACAAACTCAGGAGGATTTACCCCCACTTGGGTCATATAATAGAATTTTAGTCTTCTGTTCTTTATCATTGGAGGTTGGTGCTTCGCTTGAGCAAGCTCCAAGATCTCGTTGAGTTTTGCCGTTGGAACCCTTTTATTTGTTTCGTCAAAAAGTTCCCGAGCTAACTTAAATATTTTAAAAACATTCCTCTTCTGGGCTGCAGATATGAAAATATATTTTGGTTTGTATATGAATTTGAATTTATCCTCTATATCGAGAGACAACCTCTTTTGTGCTTCTGTCTTATCCTCTACGAGGTCCCATTTGTTTACTGCAATAATTACAGGCTTTCCTAACTCATAAGCATCGGCAACAATCTTCACATCCTTCTCAGTAACACCTTCAGTAGCATCGATGAGACACACCACCACATCGGATCTCTCGATAGAGTCGTAAGCCCTGTAGTATCCATACTTCTCAATCCTGTCTTTAAACATCACAGACTTTTTTCTAATCCCAGCGGTGTCTATGAGGATATATTTCTCTCCGGCATATTCAAAATAGCTATCTACAGCATCCCTTGTGGTGCCGGGAATAGGGGTTACGATCACCCTTTCTTCGTTGAGCCAGGCGTTTATAAGGCTCGATTTCCCCATATTGGGTCTACCCACCACAACGATCTTGAGTCTATCGTCATCCTCAACTGGCTTTGGTTCTTCCTTTATGTATGTAATAACCCTATCGAGGAGTTCATCCACATTTCTACCATGAGTTGCACTGATGGAAAGAAAATCGTCCACACCCAATTTGTAAAACTCTGCGATGTTGATCTCCCTTTCATCGCTATCTATCTTATTGACAACCATTATAAAAGGTGTCCCCTTTTCCCTCAGCATAGAAACAACGATCTCATCCAAAGGATGCAGTCCCTCTTTCCCATCAAACATGAGGATAACGAGATCTACCTCTTCTAATGCCGCATAAAACTGCTTGTGCATCTCTTTTTTTATGATATCCTCTTTCAGATCAAACCCTGGAGTGTCCAGAAGTAGAAAAGATCTCCCTTCCCAATGACATATCGTTTCCAGCATATCCCTTGTCACACCGGGCATATCATCGGTAATCGCTATCCTTTTGCCTGCAATCCTATTAAAAAGTGTCGATTTCCCTACATTGGGTCTGCCTAAGATACCAACCTTTAACATATCTTATCCATCAACTGTAAACACCTATCGATTCTTTTTACAAGGTCATCTGTCTTGAGCAAAGTGGCTATCTTGTCTAAATCAGCACCTTTCGTAATGCCGGTAAGTCCCACCCTTATTACCATAAAAAGGGATTTCCCCTTTACACCTATTCTTTTTTGGATGTCGGAGGTAATATTTTTATATTCCTCAACTGTTAAAAATTCTTTCCCTATTATAGCATTTCTGAACTCTTCAAGCACAGATCGGGATGTGGGAAGCTTTAATAGATCTATCGCCTCGTTGTCTAATTCTTCATTAAATGATGTAAACACTTTAAAAAGCTCGGGTAATTCGGTGAAAAGCTCAAATTTTTCCCTGAGAGCGTATATCATCTCGGGTATTTTATCATTATATTTCGTTATAAATTCCTCATTGAGCAAACCTGATTTCTCCAAAAAAGGCAAAGCCGTGTGAGTCAATCTTTCTTTATCCATTTGTCTTATGTAATGCCCATTCATCCACTTTAGTTTTGTAAAATCGAAAACGGCAGGGCTTTTTGATACCCTTTCAAGGGAAAATAGCGAAATCAACTCCTCTTTCGATAAAATCTCCCTATCATCGGGAGCAGACCAACTAAGAAGAGCCAAAAAGTTAAACATCGCCTCTGGTAAATACCCTTTATCCTTGAAAAGATTTAACGAAGTGTCCCCATGTCTTTTGCTGAGTTTGGAGTGATCGTTTCCTAATATCATCGGTATATGCACAAATATTGGTAATTCAAAACCTAATGCATTGAATATCAAGATCTGTTTCGGTGTGTTGTTTAGATGGTCATCCCCCCTTATCACATGGGTAATCTTCATAAGGGCATCATCTATCACCACAGCAAAATTGTACACAGGTATCCCATCAGGACGAACGATGACAAAATCCCCGAAGACATCAGTGGGGAAAACCACATCCCCTTTTACAACATCGATTACCTTTACCTCTTTCTCTTTTACATGAAACCTTATAGCAGGTTTCAGACCTTTCGATTTCAAATCCTCCTTTTCAGCAACACTCAAATTTCTACATTTACCGCTATAAGTAGGTTGCCTCCCTTCAGAAAGTGCCTTTTCCCTCTCGGCATCGAGTTCCTCTTTTGTACAGAAGCACTCATAAGCGTATCCTAAATTTAGGAGTTTTTGAACATATTTATTGTATATACCAAGCCGTTCACTCTGCCTGTATGGACCATAATCACCACCCACAAGTGGACCCTCATCCCAATCCAAACCGAGCCATTTTAGATCTTCGTATATGATATTCTCAGATTCTACGGTTGATCTCTCTAAATCTGTATCTTCTATTCTCAATATGAAGGTACCATTATTCCTCTTTGCAAAAAGGTAATTAAAAAGTGCGGTTCTGGCATTACCCACATGAATATGTCCTGTAGGGCTCGGCGCAAATCTAACTCTTATTGACATTTATCCTCCGATGTATTATACTCTAACAATTAGGTTTATTATGAAAAAGTACATACTTATAGCAGACCCTTCAAAAGTGTCAAGGTTTGTTTTGGAATATTACCTATCAGAAAAGTATAATATCCTCTTGTCCGAATCTATCGCAGAATCGAAAAGGATGCTTTCCCTTGCCATACCATCCCTTGTCTTGGTGGCGTATGAATTAAAAGATGGGCTCGGATACGAGCTTTGTAGATATGTAAATGAACGATTTAAGAATGTCCCTGTAGTAATACTAAGTTCTGAAGACAACGATGAAAGAAGGAAGATGGCCTTAGAATCTGGAGCCATCGATTATATAGTTAGAAATAAGATAGATGACACTATTACCACCTATGTAGATGAACTTGTAGAACTACTGGAAATTTCCAATGTAAGGGGTACTGTAGCCTGTACTGTCATGAAACACAAAGATGAAGAGCTCTTTTTAAACAATGTTCTTCATTCGCTCGGCATGCAGGTAAATAACTGTAAACCAGAAGACGATGTAGAATTGGATCTACTGGCCAAAAATCCCGATATCATAATAATCGATCTGGATATAGGTAAGAATGAGGGGCTAAACCTCGTTAAAAACATAAGAAAAATAGGTTCGATGAAAAAAGTTCCTATTCTTATCATTACAGATTCCAGAGAAAACACGATACTCAGATCCTTTATGCTCTTTGGTGCAAACGATTACACACTAAAACCCCTTTCCACAGAGAGTATCATGCTAAGGGTCACCACAAATATCAGAACTAAAAAGCTATACGACTACCTCGACAGGATAAACAACGAATTGTATCAGATGGCCACTACAGATCCAATGACTGGACTGTACAACCGCCGATATATTTTAGAACAACTGAACATTCTAAACTACAATTTTGAGCGATACGGGTATTCTTTTAGTATAATGCTTATGGATCTGGACAAATTCAAGCAGATCAACGATACCTATGGACATGATGCGGGGGATAAGGTGATTATAGATTTTGCCAATCGCGTGAGATCAGCCGTAAGAAAAACAGATTTTGTGGGGAGGTTTGGAGGTGAAGAGCTTATAGTAGTTTTACAAAACATAGACGAGGAAAATCTATACAAAATAACACAAAAAATACTCAATACCATCAGAAATTCGACACTTAAATACAATGATCTCGTATTATCTTACACTGCAAGCATAGGAGTCAAATACTGTAACAGTTATTCACCTTCAATAGATGAATATATCCGCCGTGCCGATAACCTGCTGTATATGGCAAAAGAAAACGGCAGGAATAGAGCATACTTGGAAAATTCATCAGGTCTTATCGAAATCCTTTAAATAAAATATCAAGATTTCTTCACAAAAAACTACCTTTATTGAAATAACCCATAACAGGAATATTGTGTTAACATTTTAATACTAAAATAGCAT